>Ga0302046_10001626_pt1 | contig 21048 bp, 11 predicted proteins | sample RVTome_11_FD_200261 | JGI IMG/M metagenome (GOLD analysis project Ga0302046, IMG submission 200261) | Soil microbial communities from uranium-contaminated site in the Upper Colorado River Basin, Wyoming, United States - RVT147D111 (version 2) ...
GACGTGACGGATGCCGGGCGGAGCGGCTACGAACAGTCGTTTGCCGTAAACGACCTGGAACCGGGTCCTTACGCGTTGGTCGTGCACATCACCGATACGGCCGGTCATAGCCAATCCGTGCAACGCCGCATCGTGCTGGGCACACCGTCGGCCGTCGCCTCGCCTGCCCAGGCCGCATTGCCTACCAACGGAGCCGAGCCCGAAAGCGCCCCGAAGAAGCATCTCCAGATCGACCATGCCCGGTGGCGTGAAGGCCACCTGGAGGTGCAGGGCTGGATGGTTTGGCCGCATAGCCGGCCGCCGCATATCGTGCGCGTCTGGATGGACCACCAGGTCGTCGGCACGGCACGGTGTAACCTGTCTCGGCCTGACATCAGCGGGCGCTATCCTGAGAGCATCAAGCCCTACTGCCGGGGCTTCGCCCTCTCCGAAGTACGCGCCCCCGACGCACCGGCCGTCCGGAAAATCGTTACCCTCGAGGTGACGGATCAGCAGGGAGACACGCTCCGCCGGGAGATCACGCTCCGCCATAAAAAGGACGACGGCGGGCCTGCGGTGGCCGGTATACAACGCCGCTTTCAGACTTTCGTCCTGGCCTATAAGGCCCGCACCGGCCGAGCGCCGAGCGTTCTGGACTGGAACACGAACGGGGCGCTGGCGCACCACTTCCCGGCGTGTGCGTTCTTCACGCCACCCGGCCCTGCCGCAAGCCCCTCGCTTCCCTACGCCGACGCCAGCATCGACGTGGTGTTGTGTCCATCCACGACCCCGGCCCTCCTGGCAGAAGCACGGCGCGTCGCCACCGGGGCCGTCCTGGTGGTGAAAAACCACCGGGTGCATACCGTCTGGCAGGCGGAGCATACGGCGGAAGAGCCTACCCTCGAAGCCTCACTCATCATCCCCGTCTTTAACCAGGTGGCCTACACCCGGAAGTGCCTGGACCAACTACAACGCCTCCTGCCGGACACCGTGCAGGCCGAGGTCATCGTCGTGGACGATGCTTCGACCGACGAGACGCCGGCGGTGCTGGCCGACCTTGCGCGCGCGTGGCCGCTGTTGCAGGTGCACCGCAATGCCGGCAACCTCGGCTTCATCCACAGTTGCAACCGGGGCGCCGAAGCGGCTAGCAAGCCGTTTCTGGTTTTTCTGAACAACGACACCGTACCCCAGCCTGGCTGGCTCGTGGCGCTGCTCAACACCTTCCGGCACTATCCCGAGGCGGGTGCCGTAGGGGGTAAGTTGATCTATCCGGACGGCACATTACAGGAGGCGGGGGGCATCATCTTTTCGGACGGCTCCGGCTGGAACTTCGGCCGCAACGACCCGGCCCCGGATCATCCGCTCTACAACCACGTCCGCGAAGTCGACTACTGTTCCGGGGCTTTGCTCGCCACGCGGCGCTCCCTGTTCATGGCCGTGCAAGGGTTTGATAGGCGCTACGCGCCCGCGTATTATGAGGATACCGACTACTGCTTCCGGGTTCGCCAGGAGGGATACAAGGTTTACTACCAGCCCGAGAGCGTCGTCATCCACTTCGAAGGCGCTTCGTCCGGCACCGACGTCGCGGCGGGGATCAAACGGTATCAGACGATCAACCGGCAAAAGTTCGTCGCCCGGTGGCGCGACGCCTTGCAGCGCCAGCCGCCACCGCCGCCGGGCGCCGTGATGAAGACGCGCTACCGCCTCGTGGTTCGGGACGAACGCGAAGAAGGAGAGCCCTATGCGTACTAGAAGGGTCCTGGTGTGTGCGCCGTTGATGCCGGAGTTCGACCGCGAAAGCGGCTCCCGGCGTATCTTTCACCTGATCGAGTTGCTGCAAGCATCCGGCTGGTCCGTCACGTTCTACGCGGAAAACATGACGGAGGGCCAGCGCTATGCGCACCTGCTCCAGCAGCGGGGGGTGATGGTCTACGGCGGCGTCCATTCCCAGGGCATCGCGGCCGACGCCTACCTCCCCAACCCCAGAACCCTGCTCGAACTGGAGCGCTTCGACCTGGCCATCGTCGCGTTCTGGTATTTTGCAGAAGCGCTGTTGCCCCTCCTCCGTACGTACACCCCCCGGACCCGCGTCCTTGTCGACTCTGTGGACCTGCACTTTCTGCGGGAGTCCCGGAGCATCTTCCATCGGAAGGACCCGGCCTCCCCACCGCCCCTGCTCGGCCCTCAATTTGCGTCCGAGCTGGTGCGCGAGTTGAACCTGTACGCCTCGGTGGACGGGGTCCTCACCGTCTCACAAAAAGAAGCCGACCTGATCGACGATTTGCTGGCGACGCCCCACCACGCGCACGCCGTGCCGGACATGGAGGCACTTCCTCCCTCCCCCGTGCCTTTCAAGGACCGCAACGGCTTCCTCTTCGTCGGCAACTTCCGGCATCCGCCCAACAGGCAGGCCGTTCGCTACCTCTTCGAACAAATCGTCCCGCTACTCAACCCGAATATCCTGGAGCAGCATCCCTTGTCCGTCGTCGGCAACGGGTTGACCCCGGACGTCTATGCCCTGGGTGCGGGCGTGCCGCACGTCAAGATGATCGGGTGGGTCCCGTCCATCCGGCCGTACTTCAACCAGGCCTGCCTCTCGCTGGTCCCGTTGCGCTACGGCGCGGGCACCAAGCGCAAAGTCATCGAAACGTTGCAGGTAGGAACGCCTTGCATTGCGACGCCCATAGGCATCGAAGGCTTAGGCCTGCGCCATGGAGAGCACGTACTGGTAGCCGAAGACCCCGAGGCGTTTGCGGTGTCGATAGAGGCCCTGTCAGCCGACGAGCCGCTCTGGCATCGCCTGGCCGAGCAGGGCCGTGCGCATATCATGGCGACGCACAGCCGAGAAGCCGTACGCCGCGCGTTGACGGAGGCACTGGACGGCGTGATGGATAAAACCCCGCGCGGCGCCCAGACGCCGACGACGCTGGCCTGGCTTTCGAACGAGTTGGCCGAACGGATGCAGCGGGCCAAAGTAGGGGTGAAACATGTGTTACAGACGATGCGCATCCGTGCTCAGCTGAAATGAAGCATGCCGCCTTCGACAGGCCCTTTGCCGAAACCATGCCGCACCTGCGCACCCTGCGTGCCTTCGGAGCCACTCCCCTCAGCCTTTTCTGCGACCGGATCCTCGAAGCCGGCTGGCTCGTCGCGGTCGTCGTCACCCTGCTGCATTTCAACAGCGCGACGAGCCGGCTCTTTGAACCGGATAAGATAGCGCTGCTCCGTTCGATTGCCACCTTCATGGGGGCGGCCTGGCTTCTCAAAGCCGGCGCGATGTGGCGGGCCGGCAAGGCGACTCGCCAGGCGGAGGCCCCGGCACCTGCCGGGCAACCGCACGCAGCGCCGGTCCGCACACTCGCTGCGCATCCGCTCGTCCTCGCCGTCCTGCTTTTTCTGGGCAGCTATGCGCTGGCTACCGGAACCTCCATCCTCCCCGGCATCAGCCTGTGGGGTTACTATGGACGCCTCGACGGGTTGTACACGGCAGCCTCCTACCTCGTGTTTTTCTTCTCCATCCTGGCCCTGTTGCGCACGCCCGCCCGGCAGCGCCGCCTGCTCACGACCGTGCTGCTCGTCAGCCTTCCGGCTGCGCTGTACGGCGTGCTCCAGCACTTCGGGCTGGACCCCTGGCCCTGGGATCGTCCCGTCGCCGAACGGGTGCAGGGGACCCTTGGCAACCCGACGTTCCTGGCCGCGACCTTGAGCCTGATAGTTCCGCTGACGCTGTACCGCCTGGTGGAGGCAGGGCAGGCCCGCCACATGTTACGCGGAGCGGGTTATCTCCTGGTGCTGATCGTGCAGCTGGCCTGCATCCTCTTCACCCAGAGCCGGGGCCCCCTCCTGGGTTTAATACTGGGCCTGTTTTTCGGCGGCTTGATCTGGCTCCTGATGCAGCATCGACGGCGCGCGGCCAGGGGCCTGCTCGGCCTCAGCCTCGCCGTTGCCTGTATCCTGATGCTCATCAACCTGCCGAACACACCGCTCGGCTTCGTAGCGGAGATACCCTACCTGAACCGGCTGACGCGCATCGCCGACGCCGAGGGATCTTCGCAGGGGCGCGTCCTCATCTGGGAAGGAGCCATCGACCTGCTTACCGCCAACCCCGCCCGCCTGGCGGTAGGCTACGGGCCGGAGACCATCCGGTATGCGTACTACCCCTATTACGCTGCCGAATTAGGACGCTCCCACGGATGGCAAGCGTTCCCGGACCGGATGCACAACGAAACCCTCGACGTGCTGATCACCACAGGGTTGATCGGCCTCGTGGTCTATCTTTTCTTTTTTACGGCCCTGGTGTATTACGGCCTGCGGTGGACGGGTTGCCTCTCAACACCCCGGCAACGCAACGCTTTCCTGGCGCTGTGGACCCTGGGAGGGCTCGGCACCCTCCTGGCGTTTCGCCTGGCGACGGCTACGTGGGCGTTCAGCGGCGTGGCCGTGCCTTTTGGATGCCTGGGCGGCTTGTTGCTGTACCTGGCCTGGTATGCCTGGGCGGTACCGCGCCAGACGCACGGTGCCGAGACGCGTCCCTCACCGCACCCGCTCCGCCTGCCCCTGCTCGTGTGTCTCTCGTGCCTCCTGGTCCATTTCGTAGAGACCAACGTCGGGATTGCCGTCAGCGCAACGCGCCTCTTGTTCTGGGTGTATGCCGCCCTCTTCATCGGCCTGGGCGTGGTCGGGCAGCCCGTACCCGGCACGGCGGCCGCGCACGACACGCAGCCCGACGCGGCACGGGATACGTCGAAGAAGCCGGAAGGTCCGAAGGCGGCAAAGCGCAAGAAACCCTCCGGCAGGAAAACGCCGCCGCCCCCGTCACGGCCGACGTGGCCGAGCACCACGGCCGCGACGAGCTTGAGCGTAGGCGTGGCGTTCGTCACGTTGACGTACAGCCTCATAGCGCGCAGCCTGCCCATCGACCGTACCAACCTCGGCATCCTGTTCATCGCCACCTGGGTAGGAGCCGGGTTTTTCATCGTCGCCGGCACCGGCGCGGCGTCCGGCAGACGCGGGTACCTGCACCGGCTCGGGCTCTACGTCGCTCTATCTCTCCTACCGCCGGCCGGGTTCTTCATGCTCCAGCAGGGGGGCGTGGACGCCACCAACAACCAGTTGTTGCTCTATTACGTCGCCGTGCTCTCCCTCATCGTAGCGACAGCCTTCGCGATACGCCCGGAAGCGCCGCCGTCTATGCAAAAAAACGCGATGCCGGACGTCGTGCTTGCCCTGGCAGGCGTCGCCGCTGCCCTGTTCTTCATCGGTGCGGCCAACATCCGGCCGGTGCAAGCGAATATGGTTCACCGAGACGCCCGGATTGCCTTTCAGCAACAACAATACGACGCGGCGATGGCGCTGTACCGCCGCGCGCTGGCCCTCGACCCCGGCCAGGAACTCTATCGGTTGGAGTTCGCACAGCTGCTGGCGACCAAAGCCGTCTATCGAACCGAGACGGCCTCCGAACGCGACGCGCTCTTTCGGGAGGCCGAAAGCAGCCTCTTGCGCGCTTCCGCCGCGAATCCGTTCGAGCCGTATCATCAGGCCGCGCTGGCCGACGTCTATCGCTTCTGGGCCCGCAGCACGGCGGAAGCATCCGGGCGGTCTGAACGCCATGCGCAGGCCGAAGCGGCTTTTGAAGAAGCCCTTCGACGCAGCCCGGAAAACGTGCTGATCTGGCAAAATCGGGCGCAGACGTATGAGGAGGCGGGGGAGCCGAGCCGGGCGCTCGATGCCTACCGCCGGGTGCTGACCTGGGACAGCACCAACACCGGCCTGTACCTGCGGGCCGGCAAGCTGTACCGCGAAGCAGGCGCCTGGCAGCCTGCCACAGAGATGTACGAAGGCGCCCGCCGCTTCAGCACACGCCCCCTGCCAGCCGTCCATCGCGCCCTGGTGAACCTGTACCAGCGGCTCGGGCACCCGGAGCAGGCGGTCCAGGCGAGCCTGCGTCTCCTCGAACTCGAACCCGGAACGGCGACGGACTACGAGACCCTCGTTACCCTGTATCAGCGCCTGGGGCAATGCCGTGCGGCGCTGGAGCACGTACGCACGGCGCGCCGGCGGTGGCCGGATCACGCAGGGCTGCAAGCACAGGTCGAAGCGCTGGCCCGCCAGTGTCCTGAACCATCCGGATCCTGAACAACCAGGCCCGCGCCCGGGTTGATACTCCTGGCACCCTCATCGTTTACGAGAGAAGCGACACACGGAGAGCGCTACGACATGTCTTCTCAACTACACCTTGTGTGCAACCGCTTCATAGAAGCCTGCTGGCTGTCCAGTTTCATCCTCATCCCGCTACATTTCAATCCCGCTACAAGCCGCATCTATGAGCCCGATAAGATCGCGCTGCTCCGCTCGATCGCCGTGTGTGTTGCAGCGGCCTGGCTCATCAAGGCGGTCGAAGCCTGGATCGCGCGAAGGCAGCAGCGGGCGGCGCCTCCGCCGGAGGCGGCGCCGCGCCTACGGTGGCGCCACCCGGCTTCGCGCACACTCGTCCTGGCGACCCTCCTTTTGCTGGCGAGCCATACGCTGTCTACCGTCTTTTCGATTTTGCCGGCTACGAGCCTGTGGGGGCACTATGAACGGTTGCACGGGCTCTACACCCTGGCTGCCTACCTCGTGCTCTTCTTCTCCATGCTGGCGCTGCTGCGGACGCCTGCACAGGTGCAACGCCTGATCACGACGGTGCTCCTCGTCAGCCTGCCGATGGCGTTGTACGGCATCGCCCAGCACTTCGACATCGAGCCCCAGGGCTGGATCGTCTCCCTGTCGGAACGAGTGCCCTCGACCATGGGCAACCCGATCTTCCTGGGCGCCACCTTGTGCATGACGATACCCCTGACGCTGTACCGATTGCTCGATGCCGAACGCGACGCCCTGGCGCCCGAGGCCCGGCCCGGCGCCCGGAAGCTGCGCCTGCTCGGCGGGGCGACGGTGGTGGTCCAGGTAGGCGGTTGGAGCGTCGGCCTGGCAGCGGGCAGCCTCGTCGCGTTGATGCTTGTCGCGGCCTGGTGCCTCGTACCGAGATGGTTGCAGCGTCCCTGCGGTCCCTTCCTTCGGTGGAGCGTGTACCTGCTCTTGCTGTCCCTTCAACTGGCCTGCCTCCTCTTCACCCAGAGCCGGGGCCCCGTCCTGGGTTTGCTGACAGGTCTCTTCCTGGGCGCCCTGCTATGGACCGTGACCCGGCACCGCCGGCGCGCCGCCCTCGGCCTCGTGGGCCTGGGCACGTTCCTCGCCCTCCTCCTTGTAGGCATCAACCTGTCCGGCAGGGCGCTCGACGTGGTGTCAGAGATCCCGTACTTGAACCGGCTCGTCCAGCTCAAGAACGAAGAAAGGTCTTCGCAGGGCCGCATACTAATCTGGGAAGGAGCCATCGACCTGATTTCGGCCACACCGGCACGCATGGGTGTCGGATACGGACCTGAAACGATACGGAGCGCCTACTTTCCTTACTATTCTGCCAGGATCGGACGCCTGGAAGGGTGGGACGTCTTCCCAGACCGCCTGCACAACGCCACACTCGACGTGGTTGCCACCACCGGACTCCTCGGCGCAGCCGTCTACCTGCTTCTGTTCACCGGCGTCGTCTACTTCGGCCTTTCTCGGTTGGGCTTACTCGCCACGACCGCCCAGCGCACCGGGTTTATGGTGCTCTGGCTGGCTGGCGGCGGTGGAGCCATCCTGGGCCTTCGAGGCCTCATGCATACGTGGACGTTCAGCGGCGTAGCCTTGCCACTCGGGTTGTTGGGCGGCCTCTTTCTCTACCTGACCGGATATGCCCTTTTGATACGGCCCGAGAGCAACCCGGACCAGGAACCAGCCTCCCGGCAAGGCGAGGCGCTGTTCATCCTGCTCCTCACCGGCATCCTGGTTCACTTTGTAGAGACCGACGTCGGCATAGCCATCAGTGCCACACAACTCTTGTTCTGGGGCTATGCAGCCCTCCTTCTTGTCGCCGGTTTGCCGGAGGACACCAGCACGCCCCGGGACAGCGCCACGGCTCCGGAACAAAAGCCCGAGGCCCGCAGCCACCGGCGGCGCCCTTCCAAGGCGCGGCGACGGGCGAAGGTAAAACCCTCAGGAGAGCAGCCCCCTTCGGATCCACGCATACGCGCCGAGAGCCTGGGAATCGGGCTGATACTGCTCACCCTGGCCTATAGTTTTACGACACCGGGCGTATCGGATGAAAAGCTAGGGCTGATCAGCGTCTTTATGCTGGCGATCTGGCTCCTGCTCGGCCTGATCCTGGGCGCCGGCCCGTCGGGCGCAAGCCAGCCACGATACCGGCTCCGGCATCTGGGCCAGTACGTGATACTCACCCTGGCACCGTTGTTTTTGCTTATCCTGCTACGCGCAGCAGGCGTGGATATGAAAAACCATCAACTATTGGGCTATTATGCCCTGGTGCTCTTGACGATGGCGGCGCAGAGTATGTTACTTCCTGGAGATGCCCCCTCCAAGAGGCGCCCGCTGTCCCCCTGGCGTATCGCCCTTGCCTCCGTATCGATCCTTATCGCCCTTTTCTTCATCTATGAGAGCAACATTCAGGCGATTCAGGCTAACATAGACCACCGGCAGGCTACGGCAGCCTATACACAGCGACGCTATGATCTGGCGATGACGTGGTACCGCCAGGCAATGGCCCGAGACCCCCATCAAGAGCGGTATCAGATGGAGCTTGCCCAGGCCCTTGCAGCCCAGGCCATCTTCGGCACTCGGGTAGCATCGGATCGAGAACAACTGCTCCATGAAGCCGAGCAAAACCTGCTGCGTGCAACGGAAAGAAATCCGTTCGACCCGTATTACTGGGCCCAACTGGCTGAAGTCTATCGCGTGTGGGCCAACGTGGATGCCCCCAACCGAGAGACTCGGTATCAGGAAGCCCTGGCTGCGCTGGAACAGGCGGTGCAGCACAACGCGGAAAACATCGCCTTCCTGACCAAGTGGGCCGAGTTGTACGAAGAAAAGGGCGAACGGACACAGGCGCTGGCAACCTACCGCCGAGCGCTGGCCCTGGATACGACGAACGCCCCGCTCTATATGAAGATCGGCCGGTACTACCAGGAAGCAAACCAATGGCAACCCGCCGCCGCGATGTATAAGGCGGCCCTGCGCCACAGGACGCAGCCCGGGCCCGCCGTCCATCACACCCTCGCCGTACTCTACCAGCGGCTGGGACGCCAGGAAGAAGCCGCCCGGCAGAGCGAACAGGCTGTGGCGCTCGCCCCGGACGTACTCGCCCACCATACCCTGTTGATCGACCTGTACGTGGACCTGGGACGCTGCACCGACGCCCTGGCCCGGACGCGAGAAGCCCTGCGACGCTGGCCTGCGGAGGGCGCCCTACAAACCCGCGCCGACCTGATCACCCGGCAGTGTGCCGAACAACCCGCCCCCGGATAAGGTTGTACCCAGGAAAAGGCCCTGGTCTCCAAGGAGCGGCCGCCCTAGCGTGGGAGCACCTAGCGCGGCCTCGCGCCCACCTCATCATTTGATCATGAAGGCACCCAAGGTCTCGGTCATTATTCCCAACTACAACCACGCCCCGTTCCTGCGAAAACGTATCGAGAGCGTGCTCGCCCAGACGTACCAGAACCTGGAAATCATTTACCTTGACGATGCCTCCAGCGATGACAGCCAGGACGTTTTTGCTGCGTTTGCAGGCGATGCCCGCATCCGGGCGCTGCTGAACACAACCAACACCGGCATCCCCGGCAAACAGTGGAACAAAGGGGTTCGAGAAGCACGCGGCGAATACGTATGGATCGCCGAATCCGACGACTATGCCGATGAACACTTCCTGGAGGTACTCGTCCGCGAGTTGGATGCGTACCCGACGGCGGGCCTCGTCTACTCTCAGTCCTGGGTGGTGAACGAACAAGACGCCATCGTGGGCTCCCACGACCACCATACCGAGGACCTGGACCGGATCCGCTGGAAACGTAATTTTTTCAACCAGGGTAAAGACGAGTTAATCAACTATTTGCTGCACAAAAACACGATCCCCAATGCGAGCGCCGTCTTGTTTCGCAAGCGCATCTACGAAGAAGCCGGCTATGCCGACGAGTGGATCCGGTACTGCGGCGACTGGTTGCTCTGGGTGAAGATGCTGATGATTTCGGACCTGGTCTTCGTCGCCCGGCCGCTGAACTATCACCGTCGCCATGAAGGGGCGTTGAGCCACAGTCCAACGCATGCAGCCGAGGCTCACCCGTCGCCGCTGGCTCACGAAGACATGGCGGTGCCTGACCTCCCCTTCGAGCATGAACTCCGGCGATGGCCCGCCAAGCTGCGCTATATCCTGGGGCGCAACGCCCTGCGCGCCAACCGACCGGCCGAGGCGAGGCATTACTTCACGCAATCCCTGCGCCTGCACGTCTCCCCCTCGACGCTGCTGTTCTGGTTTGCCAGCTTGCTGGGCTCCCCCGTCTATCATCGCCTCGACGGCATCAAAAGCCGCATCCCTCTCTTCGGGCGCTTTGCCATGAAGTTGAGCCGGCTCTGGCTGGCCGGGCACCGGCTCGTCTCGGAGCGGTACCAGCACAACCAATCCGGCTAAGCAGACCGGCCGCGCACACCTCAGCGGAAAATCTCCTATATTCACCCGCACTGTTGAAGCACCCCCTGCGTGATCCGATACCCTGATCCTGTACGTTAGTATCCTCCTGTTGTAACCGGCTATGACCCCACCTGTAGACCAGCACGTCAGGCTCTATCGCCCCAACCTGCGGCATGAACTCGGTTGGTTGCAGACGTGGGGCGTCATGATCCGCAACATCCTGCGATCCCGAGAACTGATCTGGCAGCTTTTTAAACGCGACTTCCTGGCCAGCTACAAGAAATCGTTCTTAGGTATCACGTGGGTCTTTATGGCGCCGATCCTCGGCATCCTTTCCTGGATCTTGCTGCACCAGACCGGCGTGTTGCAAACCGGTGACCTGGATATTCCCTATCCGGCCTATGTGCTGATCGGCACGACGATGTGGGGGCTGTTTCTGGGCTTTTACAACGCGGCGCAGGATACGCTGACGGCAGGCAAAAACCTGGTGATGCAGATCAATTACCCCCGCGAAGCCCTGTTGATCAAACAAATCGCCGAACATCTGGCCAACTTCTCCATCACCCTGGCGGTCACCCTGTTCGTCCTGGTTCTCTTCGGCATCTGGCCTGCCTGGCAGGCCCTGCTGCTTCCCCTCGTGGCGCTTCCGTTGTTCTTCCTGGGCGCCGGCATCGGCCTGATCGGGTCCATGATTGCCATCGTCGCCATCGACCTCACCAAACTCGCCAACGTGGTGCTGGGCCTGCTGATGTGGACCACCCCGATCATCTATGCGGACGACCAGTCTCACCCCCTCCTCCAAGCGCTCATTACCTGGAATCCGCTTACCTACCTGGTCTGCTCGGCACGCGACATCGTACTCTACGGCACCCTCTACGAGCCTACCGGCTTTTGGCTCTCCGCCGCCCTGTCTTTGCTCCTCTTTATGATTTCATGGCGCCTTTTCTTCATTTCGGAAGACCGCCTTATTGAACGGATGATCTGAGTATGGAAAGTACGAACTGGCCCACCCTACCGGAAAAAACAGCGGTAGACTACGACAAGCTTGCCGTCCGGGTAACGAACGTTTCCAAGAAATTCTGCCGGCATCTCCGGCGCAGCATGGCCTACGGCCTGCTGGACCTGTCCCGCAACCTCATCGGCCTGAAGACAAGGAACTACACCCTTCGGCAGGGTGAGTTCTGGGCCCTCAACGACCTGTCTTTCACCCTCCACTGTGGAGAAAGCCTCGGCGTGGTCGGCCTGAACGGCTCCGGAAAGACGACGTTGCTGCGCATGCTGGCCGGCATCATGCCCCCCGACAAGGGTGAGATCATGGTCAAGGGACGCGTCGGGGCCTTGATCGCGATGGGTACCGGCTTTCATCCCCACCTGACCGGGCGCGAAAACATCTACATCAACGGGAGTCTGTTGGGCATGTCTCGCGCGGAGTTGGAGACCTACTTCAACGACATCATCGACTTCGCCGAGATCGGGGACTTCATCGACGCCCCCGTCGCTACCTACTCGTCCGGCATGCGGGTGCGGCTCGCTTTTGCTATTGCCACGTCCTTTGTGCCGGCCGTCCTGCTGCTCGACGAGGTATTTGCCGTGGGTGATGTGGTGTTTCGACAACGGTGCCTGGAACGCATCCGGCAAATGACCCGGGATACCGCCGTCATCCTGGTTTCGAACCGGCCCGAGTTCATCGAGATGCTTTGTAGCCGCGCCCTGTGGCTGGACAAAGGTAAGATCGTGGCTGAAGGCGACGTCGAAGAGGTAACGTCCTTATATATGGAAGAGACGAGCCGTCAGAGTGTACGGTATGCGATGCGGTCCGGCACGTCGCGCGAAGGCAACGGCGAAATTCGCTATACCGATTCCCTGGAGGTGTACGGATCGAGATCGGGCCCCCAGGAAATAGCCATGCGCGGAGAGGATCTGATGATCGAGGCTCCCTTCACCTGCCGGAAGCCTTGGTCCGAGGTACGTTTTTGCGTCGAGTTGTACGACCTTGTCAGCGGCCTACTGCTGACCGAAGCGGATTACGAAGTGCCGGAAGTAACCGCTGACGGCATCTTCCGGTGCCGCTTTTCCAAACTCCCCTTGGTGCCTCGTTCGTACGCCGTGATGCTCAAAATCATGCACGAGGATACCGCCCTCGACGTCTGGCGATACGCCGCCGACGTGTCGGTGCGGCGCCTGTTGCCCAAGTTGAGCAAGAAAGTCACAAAATTCCCCCATGAGATCACTGTGGAAGTGGGCGAGGCCGCCTATGCCTACAGCTACGAGCAGCCAAAGCCCGACGAAGCCTCGGTCGGTATGGCCTGATGGAACCGGCCGCGATTCAGCCAGGGAACAGCCTTTTGTTTTCGCCGCCGGAATCACTTACTTTGGACGCATGACCGTGCTCCCTACCGAGTCTCACTCCGAAGACCGTGGCCTGCTCGACATCCTCTTCGAAAAAGTCGAATCTCTGTCAGACTCCCGGCACTTCCATCAGAAGCATGCGGACCTTATTCGCTCATACCGGCACTATGAGCACGCCCTCGCGCAAAACGGGTCGAAGGCCTTCTACACGCATGCTTTCTGCTATTACTGCCAGCGTCCACAAGCGTTGAAAGTGGACTACCTGTACAGCCGCACGGTCAACGGCGTTGCCATTCCAAACTGGCGCGAGTGGCTGGTCTGCAGTACCTGCAAGTTAAACAACCGCATGCGTGCCGCCTACCACTTCGTCGCGACGAAGGCACGCACGCAAGACACCCCCCGGATCTACGTCTCTGAGGAAAGCACCCACCTCTACCGTAAATTCAGCGACCGGTTCGAGCACCTGACCGGGAGCGAGTTTCTGGGCACAAACGTTCCACTGGGCCATATCGATACCAGGAAGATTCGTAATGAGGACGCCACCCGGCTTACGTTCGGAGATGCCTCGTTCGACCTGTACCTGTCGTTCGACGTTTTTGAACACATTCCCGATTACACCGGCGCGCTCCAAGAAGCCTTTCGCGTCCTCAAACCCGAAGGCGCCTTGATCTTCACGGTTCCTTTTCACGCCGGCAGTGACGAGCACGTCGTCCGTGCGACGGTGAACAGCGACGGCTCCATCAATTACTTGCTCCCCCAGGAATTCCACGGCGACCCGCTCCGGCAAGAAGGCGCGTTATGCTATTATCACTTCGGCTGGCAGTTGCTGCGCGACCTCGGAGCAGCAGGTTTCAAGGAGTCCGCCGCCTATTTTTACCTGTCTCAACGCTACGGATACCTTGGCGGACCGGCTATGATCTTTTGTGCGGAAAAATGAGTGCGTCGCCCCGTCATATGATTATGGTCGCTTCCTATCCAAAGTCCGGAACGACCTGGTTCAGCTTCCTCTTGCATACTTCGCGCCGGGGTACCTTCGAGCGGTCGGCCGACGTCTTACGCGACCATCCGGACGTGCTAGTCCCCCGACAACAACACCTGGTAGCAGAGAAGCTTCGACAGGGGCATGACTTCTTCGTCAAGAGCCACGCTCCCTATTTTGAGGACTTACCCTACGCTGCACACATCAAGCAATGCATCTACCTCGTTAGAAACCCGTTCGACATCATGATTTCACACGTCAATAATTTCCTGCTGGACGGCGTAGAACAGGTCCGATCTGAAAAGGGCATGCTACATTTCTACGAGTCGTTCCTCCGGCAAGCAAACATGAAACCGTTTGAGATACCGGGTCAGGAGGCACCCGTCGGCGGCTGGAATAACCACGTCTGCTCCTGGTTGCGTCGAGACCACGGGATTCCTACCTACCTGGTCCGATACGAGGACCTGCGCGCGGACACCTTCTCTGTGATTTCGAAGCTGAACGAGGATTTAAACCTGGGCTTCAGCCTGGAAAATATGAGAGCCGGATGCCGGCTTTCTTCGTTTGAAAACATGAAAAAGACCGAAGCCTACGAACTCACCCACAACATTCCAGGCATGTTTTATTCCGAACAGCGAAAGAAATCTTTTGTGGAAGAAGGCATTCAATTTGTCAACAAAGGCCGAGTAAACAACTATAACGCAGTCCTCGATAGCGCGCTTATCGAGGCAGGAACCAGGGCATGCCGGGAGGGCCTCTTGCGGGCCGGCTACCTCGATGAAGACGATACCCCCCGATGACGATGTTAAGCTATTTCGAGCCGACTCCCGATGCCTGAATCAGCCGACGAAACACGCCCCGCACGCTGGGCCTACTGGACCATCATGGCCCTCGGCGTCCTCTGCGTTGTGCTGTCGATGGTCATCGCCTACCTGCTCATCCAACGACCCGAGGCCGGGCTCGTCCCGGAGATCGCCCTACAAGACCCCGACGTGCGCCAGCAGGTAGTGGCGCAGTTGGTCGCCGAGAATGCAGGGATCTATGATTCTCATGTCGATGCCGACGTCGGGCGCATCCTCCAACCCAACCTCCCGGGGCGTCCGGCAGGCGATGTTCCTATCTCAACGAACCGATTCGGCATCCGCGAACGCGACTATGCGCTGCCGAAACCGCCCGACGTGTTGCGCGTCGTGATCCTCGGCGACTCCTTCGTCTTTGGATGGGGCGTGCGTGCCGAGGAGCGCCTCGGCGCGCACCTGGAACCGTGGCTCACGGAACAGTCAACCGACTTCACAGGGCGCATCGAGGTACTGCACATCGGCGTGGCAAGCTGGACCTTTACGAACGAGGCGGCTTACTTGCGACGGCAATTGAGCGACCTGCAGCCGGATCTCGTCTTCCATATCTCCGCCCCCAACGATATTGATGACGGCCCCGGCACACGGGGCTTCGGCGTACCGGCAACCTTTTCGCCCCAGATGCGCAAACGAGCCGACAGCATGATCAACGCGGCGTTTCCGATGGCGTCCCTCGGCTTTTCCAGGTCCGGCTACTTGCGGCACGGCATCGACTATGAGGGCCTGCAGCGCTACCGTACCGCCGTAGCCGAGGTCCAGCGACTGGCATCCGCCGTCGAACACGCCGGCGGGCGATACCGCCTGATCCTGCATCACCGGCACCAGAACCCCATCACCTGGACGCACCTCGGGCGCTACCTCGATCCCACCCAGGTCGTCTTTCTGGCCGACAGCTTCGGCAGTGATGAACAATACTGGAACTCCAAAAGGGATCCGCACTGGAATCCCGCAGGGAACCGGATCATGGCCCAGCTCCTCTACGGCCTGATCCTACGGGACGGCTTGCTGCCTCAGCTTACGCTCACACCCTGGGATGAAGCCGACCAGGTCGTAGAAAAGATCGCCGTTGCCGGCCGCGCCGAGGCAGAGGGCCCGAACCTCCAGGAACATGCACCCCGCATGCCGGCTCTTCCCATTGCTTCAAGGATCGACTTTGAGCAGCTGGATGCGGTCAGCGCCGCCCAGGTGCACGGAGGCATCGACCGGGAGCGACGCGTCTCCCCCTATGCGTCCTTCGTGTTGAAAAACGAGGGAGGGCGGCAACTGCGGATCCAGGGACGAACGTTTCCACGGCCCGAGCTCGACGGCGCCCAGGTGCAGGTCTTCATCGACGCCGAACAGGTCGGCTCCTTTGAACTTCGGGCCGACACCGAACTGGATCTGCACTACGCCGTGCCCGAAGCCACGACCGACCGGCCCTATCTGACCATACGCTTCGAATCGGACGACTACGTATACGCCGGACCGGACCTGCAACACTGCGCCGTGTTCTGGCTGAAGCGCCTGGCTCTTGAGACGTAAATAACCGCCCTTGATGAAAACAAGCGGACCCATAGAACGCACCACGACCGCCTTGAAACGCTGGCTTCGCACCCTGTCACCCAACGCTCTCCCGCCCGGCGCACCAACGGTAACCGCCTCGCCGACGCCTGAACCCCGGCCGGCCGACGACGCCGGCCAGCGTGTTGCCGACCTTCTGAAACCCCTCGTTGAAAGCGGCAGGCACTTCGCGTATTTCGACCTGTGGGAAGAACATGGTTTTCACGTCACCAGGAATCATTTTTACGATCCGATCCCGGATACGCGTACCTTGAGCGATGCGCTCTGGGAGGAGCGATCCCCCCTGAAGGGCGTCGACATGAATGTGGAGGAACAACTCCGTTTCCTGCAGGAGATTTTTCCACAGTTTGCAGAAGAGTACAATGCGTTCCCGACGGAGAAGCCCGAGGCCCCGCACCAGTACTATTTCAATAACAGCTTCTTTGGAGGCACCGACGCCCTCGTCTCGTATTGCATGGCGCGGCATTTCGCACCCAGCCTCATGATCGAGGTAGGATCGGGCTTCTCGACCTACGTGGCCGCGCAAGCCGCGCGCCGCAACGGCCATACCGAACTAGTGTGCATCGAGCCGTACCCGCAAGCGTTCCTGAAAGACCCCTTTCCGGGCGTATCCGATCTTATCGAAAAAAAAGTTCAGGCGGTCGACCTGTCGGTATTTGACCGGCTCAAAGCGTCGGACATCCTCTTCATCGACACTTCGCACATAGCCCGGATCGGGAGTGACGTCAATTTCTTGTTCTTCGAGGTTCTACCCGCCTTAAACCCCGGCGTCGTCGTGCACGTCCACGACATTTTTCTACCGGGAGAATACCCCAGGAACTGGGTGATGAAGGAACGACGATTCTGGAACGAGCAGTATCTCCTGCACGCCTTCTTGCTGTATAACACATGCTTTAAAGTGTTGTTTGCCAACAGCTATATGGGTCTATACTACCGTGAAGCGATGCAGCAGACCTTCCCGCGCGCCCCCTGGTGGGGCGGCGGTAGTTTCTGGATGCAAAAAGGGTGCGACGCGTGAGACGACGCAGATCACCCGGTGCCGTCCCCGGAATGTTTGTATCTTGGGGCAACCCGCCGGCTTCACCTCCGCTCCCTGCCATCCAGTAAAACCCCCATGCCCGTCTGTATTCTGGGAATGCATCGTTCCGGGACCTCCATGATTACCAGGCTGCTCCATCTATGCGGCCTGTATCTCGGTCCGGAGGACGACTTGATGCCTCCCCATGCGCGGGACAACCCCGCCGGATACTGGGAAAACCAGCGCTTTGCCGAACTCAACGACACCCTCCTGGAGACGCTCGGCGGAAGCTGGAACCATCCGCCGGCCGTAGCACAGGCATGGTGGAAGCAGCCCTCCCTCGAGACGTTGCGCCAGCGGGCACGCACCCTCATCGCAGACTTCGAAGACCATGCCTGCTGGGGTTGGAAAGACCCCCGGAACTGCCTGACCCTCCCCTTCTGGTTGGACCTCATACCCGACCTGAAGGTCGTGCTTTGTCTGCGCAACCCCCTTGAGGTGGTCCTGTCCCTGAGCCGAGGCGAAGAGACGCGTTTGTTGTCTTCGCAGGATTCGCTGGCCTTATGGCAGACCTACCACGAGCGGATCCTGGGAACCTTGCAGCCAGCGGCCTTCATCACAACGCACTATGCCTCCTATTTCTATGACAGCCAGGCGGAACTCCAGCGCGTGCTGAACGCATTGGACTTGAAGGTGCCCGAAGAGGCCATCCTGCAAGCCCGGGCGACTATCCAACCCGGGTTGCGTCATATGATCTATGTGGGCCAGCAGTTACCTGCCGACGGGGTGCCCCGGCGCGTCGCCCAACGGTATATGATGCTCTGTACACAGAGCGGCCCTGTCTATCAAAGGATGCTGGCCGATGATGCGCATCGCTCCGCCTCGATAGCCGCGTACAGTCAGAAGCAATACGCGCTGTTAGTGGCCGAAGCAGACCGGGCGATACGTGCCCTAAAAGAGGGTGAATCGCTCAGAGAAGCCCATGATCGACTGCAACAGTCCGTCGACCGGCTCGAAGCTGAACGCGCTACGCTGGAGACCGAGCGCCTAACCCTCGCCGTCGCCGCCGGGCGCTTCCAGGGCCAGCAGACCGCGCTCGCCGAAACGATCCGCCGCCTGGAAGAACAACGCACGGCGATGGAAGCCGAACGCGCCGCCCTCGCCGAAAAGGTCGGACGGCTCGAAGCCGAAAAGGCGGCGCTCCATGGAGCCGTCGACCGGCTCGAAGCTGAACGCGCTACGCTGGAGACCGAGCGCCTAACCCTCGCCGCCGCCGCCGGGCGCTTCCAGGGCCAGCAGACCGCGCTCGCCGAAACGATCCGCCGCCTGGAAGAACAACGCACGGCGATGGAAGCCGAACGCGCCACCCTCGCCGAAAAGGTCGGACGGCTCGAAGCCGACTTTGCAACGCTGAAAAACGAGCATAGGCACGTGGTCGCAACCGCCAGCGACCTCAGCACCGAAAACAACAAGTTACAAGCCCAGCGGAATCACCTGTTACGTGAACGAGAAACCGTGCAGCGTTCTTTGCTGGCCCGCACCGCCTTTCGGCTCCAGGGCTTGCGCCGGAACGGCCTGAAACATCTCTTGAAAAAGGCCATGGCGTTCGCGCAACCCGCTTCGCCGCTTCGTGTCTTTGTGGATCACCCCTCCCCGAACAGCGTGTTCTCTGTCTCAGAGCCGCTTTACGTCTGCGGCTGGGCCTTTTCCACCGCAGGTCCCCTGGCGCATGTGGAAGCCTTCCTGGGAGAAGAACGCCTCGGCACCCTCGAGCACAACCTCAATCGGCCTGACGTCGCCGCCCTGTTTCCGCATGAGGTGCACGCCGGCAAGAGCGGCTATGAACAAGTGTTGGCCGTGACCGCCGTGCGCCCCGGCGCATACACCCTTGTCGTAGCGGTTACGGATACGACCGGTACCCGGCGATCCGTGCACCGCCCTCTCGTGCTGACCCCTCCGATCGCCGATTCCGCGCCCGCATCCGCTGAGGAGCCCGAAGAAGCACTGATGCTCCCGGAAGAAACCGAGGTGAACGATGACCCTCCTGGGAGCACGCTCCGAGGTATCCGTCTAAGGAAGCGGTTGCGTTCCGAGGCAAGCATCGGGGTAGGCGACCCGGAAAAGAATCAAAAGATGACGACGCGGTTTCAGGTTGACCGGGCCACCTGGCACGACAACTACCTCAACGTCGAGGCATGGATCCTGTGGCCGGATAGCCACCCCCCGAGGAGGGTGCACCTCTGGAGGGGCGAACAACTCCTCGCAGAGGCGCCTTGCAACCTGTCTCGGCCTGAGATCAGCGGACACTTTCCCGATGACCTCAAGCCGTACTGCCGGGGTTTTCGCTTGTCGCAACCCCTATCGCCTGCACCCTATGCGGGCCAGAACGGTCAAGAGATAGCATTCACCCTTGAAGTCGTCGATAAACAGGGAGAGAAGCTCCGGCAAGATCTTGCGTTGCGCTACGAAGGAGCGATCCATTCCCACGTCGGGCGCGGGATAGAGCAATGCCTTCGGGCCTTTATCATCGATTATCAGACCCGTACAGGCCGGCAACCCTGCATCCTGAATTGGAACACGGGGTTGCACCTGGAGCAGCTATTTCCCAGGATCGCGATATTCTCGCCACCCCTGCCTAACCAACACCCGTGCCTGCCCTACATCGAACATAGCATTGACGTCGTCTTCTGCCCCTCCAACGACCCGGCGTTTGTTGCCGAAGCCCATCGGGTCGCCTCTGGCGCCGTCTTGACCCTGGAAGCCCCGGAAGCAGACGCATCGACGTCGCCTGTCCGGATAACATGGCACGCTGGGATCAAAACACAAGGCGTCATGCCCGCTACGACGATCATTATTCCCGTCTATAATCACGCTGCCTTTACTGAAAAGTGTCTCGAACAACTCAAAAAGACTCTGCCCGACACGTTTTGCGGAGAAGTTATCGTCGTAGACGATCATTCAACCGATGAAACCCCCCACCTGCTGGCACGCATGGCGGACGACTGGCCTGTGCTACGGATTATCCGCAACGAGAAAAACCTGGGTTTCATCAACAATTGCAACAAAGCCGCCGAAGCCGCTACAGGAGAGTTCCTCCTTTTTCTGAACAACGACACGTTGCCGCAACCCGGATGGTTTCTGGCACTGCTTAACACGTTTCAACAATATCCTGATGCCGGTGCCGTCGGCGGCAAACTGATTTATCCCGACGGCACCCTGCAAGAAGCAGGCGGCCTCCTCTTTTCCGATGGTTCGGGCTGGAACTTTGGCCGTAACGACCCCGCCACGGATCATCCGTTATATAACCATGTGCGCGCGGTTGACTATTGCTCGGGAGCGCTCCTGGCAACCAGACGCGCCTTGTTTAGGGCGTTGGGCGGCTTCGACACGCAGTACCAACCCGCGTATTATGAAGATGCGGACTATTGCTTTAAAGTCCGGCGGCAGGGTTTAACCGTGTATTACCAGCCCGAGAGCGTGGTCATCCACTTCGAAGGCATCTCGTCGGGCACCGAGGTCACGGCCAGCGTGAAACGGTATCAGGTAGTAAACCGGGAGAAGTTCGTCGACACATGGCGGGACGTGCTGCAACACCACCCGCCCCCGCCCCCCGACACCGACCTCAAAACCCGACATCGCCTGGTGGTACAGCGCTATGCCTACTAAAAAGGCCCTGGTCTGCGCGCCCCTGATGCCGGAGTTTGACCGGGAAGGCGGTTCCAGACGCGTGCTGCACCTGATCGAGGCACTC
>Ga0302046_10001627_pt1 | contig 21044 bp, 16 predicted proteins | sample RVTome_11_FD_200261 | JGI IMG/M metagenome (GOLD analysis project Ga0302046, IMG submission 200261) | Soil microbial communities from uranium-contaminated site in the Upper Colorado River Basin, Wyoming, United States - RVT147D111 (version 2) ...
ATCGATCAGCGCGACGACCGACGTCGAGTTCGGGAACACCTCGTTCCACTCCCCGAACGGCTTGTTCGTCGTCACGATCGTCGACCGGTCCTGGTTGCGCCGGTTGACGATGTCGAAGAGCAGGTCCGCGTGGTGCGCGTTGTACGAGAGGTACCCGACCTCGTCGACGACGAGCAGCTCTGGCCGAACGTACCGGCGCATACGCCGCGCGAGCGCTGCCGGGCCGTCCTGCGACGACAGATCGGAGAGCATCTCGCTCGCGAGCGCCATCCGCACCGTTCGGCCGCGTGCGACCGCATGGTGCGCCAGGTTCTGCGCGATCGTCGTCTTGCCGACGCCGCTCGGACCCACCAGCACGACGTTCGCCGCCTCTTCGAGGAAATCGAGATGGAACAGGTCCTCGACGAGATCCCGGTCGATCTTCCGCGGCCAGGTCCAGTCGAAGTCCGCCATCGGTTTGAAGCGTCCGATCTTCGCCGCTTTCAGGCGTCGCTCGAGGCTGCGTCGTGCGCGCTCCTGCTCCTCGATCCCGACGAGCTCCTCGACCCAGGACTCGCCGCCGAGCTCACTCCAGCGCCCGACGAGTCCGTGCAGCGACAGCCGCGCTGCGCGTTGACGGAGCGCGTCATCGCTCGTGGTGCGCTTCCTACTGCTGGACGTCGCCATCGCGCACCTCCTCCTCGTGTTGGGTCAACGCGTCGTAGCTGGAGAGCTCGCGCGGGCGCACGCTGATGGCCCGCACGCGTGGATCGTCCGGCAGATCGACCGGCATGATCGGCGCGCGCCCCTCCTCGATGCGCTCGCGCTCGAGCACGAGCCGCACCGAGCGCGGGTGGGGCGCTCCCTTCTCCAGGGCCTCTCTGGCCGCACGTTCGAGCCGCTCGGCTCCGTAGGTGTCGAGCAACTGCATGAAGCGGTTGACGAGCGAACCGAGGTTTTCGCCGCGCCGGGCGAGCTCCTCGAGCAGGCTCGCTACCGTCGGCGCGGCGTGCACGAGCCGGTTGGTCGCGCGACCCTTGCGGGCCCGGCGCTTGTCCTCGACCAGGGCAGCGAGATGCGCCGGATCCTCGACCTGATGGCCCTTGTCGAAGCTGCGGCGGTGCAGAGCAATCTCGTCGAGCCCGTCGAGCACGCGCACGAACGACTCGGTGGCGACGACGGTGACGGTGCGGTGCACGTGCGTGTGCGGGATCGAGTAGTCGTTCAGGTCGAAGCGCACGTAGGGCGTCTTGTGCACTTTGACCGCGACGATCTCATCGGTGACGAACGGCGTCTCGGGCAGCGGCAACAGCTTGCTGCGTTCCTCCTCGAACACCTCGCGCACAGTGCGGCTGCGGTCCTGCACCCAGGCGCGGTTCATCGCGCGTCCGAGGCACCACTCGCGCGCCTGTTCGTTGAGGTCGTCGAGGTCGCGCCAGCGCCGTGCGGCGAAGAACGAGTCGCGTACGAAGCGCACTGCGCGCTCGACGCGCCCCTTCTCGTTCCCACGGGCGATCGCCACGGGACGCGGCTCGAAGCGGTGGTGCGTCGCGAGCTGGAGCAGTGTTGGATGAAAGCGAATCGCGTCGCCGACGCGCTCGAGGACGGCGCTCTTGAGGTTGTCGTAGAGCACGACGCGCGGACAGCCTTCGAAGGCCGTCAGCGCCTCGACGTGGCCGCGCAGGAAGGCCTCCAGCTTGGCGCCAAGGAAGAAGCGCAGGAAGAGCGCGCGCGACCACGACAGCACCATCACGAACCCCATCAAGTGACGGTTCGCGCGGCCGATCGTGATGCGGCCGAAGTGGCCCCAGTCGACCTGGGCCTCCTCGCCGGGCAGAGTCTGGACACGCAGGTACGCCTCGGCCGGTTGCTTCGGTCGCAGCTCTGCGATGCGGCGGCGGAAGTGGCTGGGGCCGCCGCGGTAGCCGCGTTCGACGCACATGTCGTAGAGACGACTGGCGCGGAGCCTGGGGTAGCGCCGCAGCGTGTCGGTGATGAACGGCAGGTAGGCGTCGAGCAGCGTCGGTCGCACGACCTTCGGGCGCGGTTGGCCTTCCTGGGCGACGACGCGTTCAACCGCGTCGGGGTGGACGCCGAGCTGCACGGCGATCGTGCCGACGGGCCAGTGCTCGACGTGGAAGAGGCGCAGGATCTGCCCTTCGAGTTCCTTGGGAATCACGGCCGGCCTCCTTGATCGTCGTCACGTTCGTCGCCAGCGGTAGCTCCGCTTTGGAGGAGGGAGGAAGGACGTGCGCGTGAAGGCTCCGCACGGTCGGCCGCAGAAGCGGCAGTGGGCGTTGTCGGTCGTTGCAGAGTCGCCGGCGAGGGTGCCGGCGGGGTTATCGATCGTGACATCAGGGTCCTCCTGTGGGTTGGTCGGCGCGAAGTGCGCCGGTTCGCGCGACAGGAGCGCTGACGGGCGGGTGGTTGCGGAACCCTGATGCGTGACGGCACGTGCGCGTGACGCGCGGAACCGTCGCTGGCGAGTGGCGGCGGCGCGCCTGCCTTGCGGCGTGGCTCGGTAGCGTCGTGCGCTCGCCCGGAGCTTCTCCCCTCGTGCCTCGTTCGAGCACGATCGGCTGCAGTAGCGCTGCCCGCGATCGCAGCGGCGGCACACTCGGACGGCCTCTCGGCAGCGCGCGCAGTAGTAGAGGCGGTGGCTCTCCTCGGCGGCTCGAACGGGCTCCTCCCTGCGCCGGGGGCTCGACAGGAGGAGCGTGGGCTGCGATACTCAGGCGAGATCGCGACTCAGCGGTCCCTTTGAAGAGGGAGGCCCGTGTTGACCGACACCGGGGGCCTCCCTCGTCTACTCTCCGGCGGCGCGGGCTTGTATCCGATCGGCGGACCGCACGGCGGCGAGCGCTGCGATCACTCGTGTGGGGGCTCCCCGGAAGGGAACCAGATCCACCCGCCGTCGTCGGCAGGGAGGAGAACCAGATCCAGACGGGCGTTCGCGCTGATGACGGGGACCGGCAGTCCTTGGCGGATTCACGTCAGCGTTGACAGCCCTCGATCGTCGAGAAGCCGAATCGCACCGGGCATCCACTCACGGGGTCTCTCCACGTCTTCTCGGAGAGCTCGTTCAGCGCTCTGCGCAGCTCCCCTGGCGGAGCGCGTCAAGCTCCGCGAGGGGGATCACTTCGTTTCCCTGGCGGATCGTGCCCCGAATGGGCCCGAAGACCCTGGCGGAACGCGCCGCGTCTCACCATGACCTTGTTGAAGGTCACGCCGATGACCGGGTTCGGCGGAAGTCCCCGGTCAGGCTGGGGCCGCGTGCGTATGCCAGCCTCCCGCCCGGCGCTACTCGTCGGGAGTCTGCGCTTCGAAGAACCGCGGAAGGTCGCGCGCGCCGTGGAGCACGCGCACGACCTCGACGACGCCCGGACACGGAACGTAGAACACGAGGTGGCTCGCGAACCCCGGCACCGGCCAGAACCGAAGTTCAGCGAGTCTCGGTTCGAAGGCCTTCACGGACGTTCCGATGTGCGGATGCTCGACGAGCCGTTGGTAGGCCTGATCGACTGCCGCCAAGAACTGGAGCGCGACGTCGATGTCGGCCTCGCGCGCGTAGAAGTCGGCAGCCAGGTCCGTGTCTCGATCGGCTTCCGGCCGAACGCGAAGCGTCGTCACGACTTCTTCCGAGCATGGCGCTCGACCAGCTCGCGGCGCTTCTTCTCCCAGTACTCGGGCGTGATCTCGATCGGATCACCGCTGTCGAGGCCAGCGATGAGCTTGCGCTCCAGGTCGTCTTGATCGGCGCGCTTCTGCGCCTCGTGGATGAGTCGGCGCATGTACTCGCTCGTCGTCGTGCAGCCCGTCTTGGCCGCTTCCGCTTCGACGAACTCGCGCTGCGGCCGGGGCAGCGAGATGTTCAGGGTGGTGAGATCGCTGTCCTGCTTCATGGGGGTTAACCTAGCCCGAGTGCCGAGACTTGTCAACTCTCGGCATCGGCTTGCCGGGGTCTGGGGCTTGACCTGGGACCCCGAAACGGGCCATCCTGTGCTCGATAAACTGGATTATCACGAGCACCAGGGAGGGGTGCCGACCGTGTCCGACGAGCTCGATCAGCCGACGAACGCCTTGGTCCTCGAGACCAGGTCGGGCGACCTGCGTCCGACCGTCGAGCTCCTCCGCGAGGTCCCGGAAGAGGAGGTCTGGCTCCAGGGGCAGCGGTCGGGGCAGACCCGCCGGGCCTACAAGGCGGACATCCGGCACTTCATCGAGGCGCTCGGGGTCCGGTCCCGAGAGGAGCTCCGCCGCGTCGACCGCGCCGCCGTGATCCACTGGCAGCGGGCCATGGAGGCCGAAGGGGCCCGCCCGCGGACCATCCGCCGCCGCCTCTCCGCGCTCTCGAGCCTGTTCAGCCACCTGGTCACCCGTCGGCTGGCCGACACGAACCCCTGCCGCGAGGTCAAGCGTCCGCGCGTGAATCGGACGCGGGGTGAGACCCGGTCCTTCTCCCAGAAACAAGCGCGGGCGTTGCTCGACGCGCCCGACGTCACGACACTCCAGGGACTGCGCGACAGGGTGATCCTCTCCATCGGCCTCCAGGTCGGAGCGAGGCGCTCCGAGATCGCGCGCCTCGCCGTGAAGGACTTCCACCAGAACCAGGGGTACTGGAGCCTCCATTTCGTCCGGAAGGGCGGAGAGGACCTCTCCGTCTCGGTCAACCCGCAGACAGCGCAGCGCATCCACGAGTACCTGCGGGCCGCGGGCCACGGCACTGACCTCGACGGGCCGCTCCTCCGCCCGACCCGTTCCAATGGGCGTTCGAACGACGGCCGCCGGCGCATGAGCGCCGACATGGTCGACCGGGTCCTGAAGAAGTACTGCCGCCAGGTCGACCTGCCGCTCGGCTTCAGCGCGCACTCGATGCGCGCCACCTTCATCACCACGGCCCTCCAGAACGGCGCGAGCCTCGAGGACGTCCAGCGTGACGTCGGGCACGCCGATCCCACGACGACCAAGCTCTACGACCGCCGGGGGCACAACACGTACCTTGAGGGCACGTACAGCGAGATCTATCCCGACATCAGCCAGGACGAGGCCGGGCTGCAGAAGCTCTTTCTTCAGTTCTCATTTCCGGGAGGCATTCCCAGCCACGCATCGCCGGAGTGCCCGGGCTCGATCCACGAGGGCGGCGAGCTGGGCTATTCGCTCAGCCACTCGTTCGGGGCCGTGTTCGACAACCCCGATCTCGCCGTCGCCTGCGTCGTCGGCGACGGCGAGGCGGAGACGGGGCCGCTCGCGACGGCGTGGCATTCCAACAAGTTTCTCAACCCGGCCACCGACGGCGCCGTGCTGCCGATCCTGCACCTCAACGGCTACAAGATCGCCAACCCGACCCTCCTCGCCCGCATCACGAGAGAGGAGTTGGAGCAGCTCTTCCGTGGTTACGGCTGGACACCTCTCTTCGTCGAGGGAGACGAGCCCGAGCTGATGCACGAGACGATGGCAGGGGCGCTCGACACTGCCATCGAGCACATCAAGGCGATCCGCGCGGACGCCCGCGGCCACGGCAACCTCAGCCGTCCGCGCTGGCCGATGATCATCCTCAACTCACCCAAGGGCTGGACGGGGCCCAAGGTAGTTGATGGTTTGCAGGTGGAAGGCACCTTCCGGGCGCATCAGGTTCCGCTGCACCCACGCGCCCATCCCGAACACCTCGAGTTGCTCGATGCGTGGCTGAGGAGCTACAGGCCAGAGGAGCTTTTCGATGAGCGCGGCCGCTTGAAGCCGGAGCTGGCCGAGCTCGCGCCCAAGGGCGAACGACGCATGGGCAAGAATCCGCACGCCAACGGCGGCGTGCTGCTCCAGGATCTGCGAATGCCGGATTTCCGCGAGTACGCGGCCGACGTGCCCACACCCGGGAAGCGCGGCATCGGCGATGGCTGTTCGGTTCAGGATCTCGACGTCGTGCTTGCGGCCTGGCCCCTGTCCGGCGACCTCCCCGTGGATCTTCCACAGACGGATGACGTCTTGGCTGTTGGTCGTGAACGCGCTCTCGGCCGCTGAGCCCATGTCGGTACACGGTACCGATCCGGGGTACCCGCTACACGCGCTCAGAATCGCGTTCGGTCGCGTGTACCTGAGCGCGCTTGCGAAAGCAGCCGGGTCGCCGTAACGTGCGGTCAGTTCTCAACTTCACGAGCCGCGCACCGCTCGTCCAGGGGCGATTCCTAAAACCGGGGGTCGTGGGTTCGAATCCCGCCGGGCGTACCATCGCTACCTGTTGCAGGCACTGAAGTTGCGTCCACGGCTTCGCTCGCGCTCTCCTCGCCGTCATCGCTCAGTGGCGACCAACGACCAACGACTCGAGCGCCGCCCGATCCCCGCCTGCCGCCCTCACGAGGGAGAGGGTCTTCTCGAGATTCACCTCCACGGTCACCTGCTCTCCACCGGGAGCGCGGCCTCGCAGTGAGCGCCGAGCCGCACGCAGACTCGCGTCAAGAATCGGAGCGGGTCGGGATCGCCGTTCTTCGCGCCGAAGGTCGCCCAGACCTCGTCGAGGCCGAGGACCACGAAGTGCGCGAAGAAGCCGTAGCCCGCGATGGAGTCGAGTCGGGGCCTCGAGGCGGAAGAACACCGGAGTGCCAGGCGACATCGCCTTCATCGGCCGCCTGGCCTGCGGCGACCAGAAGTTCACCTCGTCGAGCACGCCCCCTGCCACTACCGAGGCGAGGTAGTCGAACCAGTCCTGGTCCGTGACGGCGATGAACGGTTGGATCCCGGGATCTGACATCGCGTCGCTGCGGTGAGCCGCGAGGATAGCACCTCGCGGCTGGATCGATGATGCCCGTGACCTCCGCATCGAGCCCAGGCGGGAGGCGCCGATGAACACGCCCCGTCGGGTTCGCACCGGGGACCTTGCTCCCGCCTTGGAGCGCCGGAACGCCGGATCCTACCCTCAGCCGGCCAGTAGCGCGCGATGCGAGGACCGTGCGGCCGTGCCGCCGTGCAGGCCGACGTCCTGCGCGACGTCGCGTCCACGCGCACGATCCACATCTCGGTGGGGCCCGCCGCGACGGGCGAGGACGTCGTGCGCCTGCTCGACGATGCCGTGCGCGTGCGCCGCACGTGCCCGCTCGTGCTCGTCACCGACAACGGCGCAGCCTACCGATCGCAGGCCGTGCAGGCGTGGTGCACGGCGAACGCCGTGCTGCATCTCTTCTCGCTGCCCCACACCCCGCAGCACAACGCCGCCTCCGAGCACGGCATGCGCGAGCTCGAGGCAGAGGCCGCGCTCGGCAAGGGCGTGCGCGTGCACGACATCGACGGCCGGCGCCTGCGCTCGACCCGCGGGTGGAAGGCCGCTGTCCAGGCGGACCAGGACGCCGCTCCCTGGAGCTCCCTGCTCACTCGCGCGGAGATCTACTCCGCCGCCACTTGCGCGATCCGGGAGGCCATGCTCCACTGCTCCTCGGCGCGCGCCAGGCGCCGCGCGGCCCGCGAGGCCATCCTCGGCATGCTCCAGCGACTTGGTCGTGGTCGTGATGGACCCGCTCGACGGAACTGGCGTCCGTTCCCGCGATCACGAGGAGCGGGAATGCCGAGACGCCTGAACATTCACCACGCTTGAAGGAGCCCGAGCCATGAGAACGATCTCGCGACCCCTGACCCTCTTCGGCTGTCTTGCCGCGGTGCTGCTCGGACTGGCTTTCGCCAACGCCCAGCACGAGACGGTCAAGCCCACCGCAGACCACGCCATCCATCTCCCCACGCAGATCAAGTGGGAGGACGGACCGCCTTCCCTTCCTCCCGGGGCCAAGTTTGCCGTGCTCGAAGGCGACCCCGCGAAGGATGGCTTCTTCACGATGAGGATCCGAGTGCCGGACGGATACAAGATCCCTCCCCACACTCACCCGAAGGTCGAGCACGTCACGGTGATCAGCGGCACATTCAACTTCGGCATGGGCGAGAAGTTCGATCAGGCTACGACGAAGCAGATGCCGGCCGGGACGTTCGGATTCTGGCCCGCGGGCATGAAGCACTTCGCGTGGGCTCGCGGTGAGACCGTCGTTCAGTTGCACGGCATCGGACCGTGGAGCATCGAGTACCTCGATCCAGCCGATGACCCGCGCAAGGCGAAGTAGCCCCGGAGACTTGCACTAGGATCACGCGGGCACGCGGGCGTCGAGACCCTCATCTTCCTCAGGCGGACGCCGTGACGGCACGGCGGAACGGCCGGACAGCCTGGACCCACTCCGGCTACCAGGGGCTACCAGGAGCCCGCTCCTCGGGCCAAGGGAGCGTGGCTCCAAGGCCCTGGCATGGCCAGCTCGCCAACGTAGCGATGTGGGGCGATGTGGCAGGAAGTCTGAATTATCGAAGAGCCCGCAGCCTTCGTCCCGAGCGCCCTCCCCCCCGACCACGACCTCGTCATCGGGGCCGACCTCCGTGAGGAGATCCGGACTCGAAGCCGGGGGCGAAGGCGAGGGTGCTCGGGTCGCCGGGCCGGCGGAAGCGTGCGATCCGTCGGCCGCCGTGGAGCGCGTGACGCTCGGCCGCGGCGCGCCGCGGGGCGCTGAAGTCGGCGTACGGACGGATCCGGCCGGAGGGTGCCTGGCGGGCGATGAGACCGATCGCGTCGTCGACGCTCCTGCGCCGCCGGCGTCGCGTCGGACCGGGGGGGCGGGCGTTCGATCGACCGGCGCGACGCCTTCGACGATGCGGGACGGAGGCGGTGAGCGCCGCCGTGGACGACCGGTCGTGCGGGCGATCGGCTGCGGATCATCGGGCCCGCGGCTCGGGGGATCCAGAGAGCCACGGACTACTCCGGCTTTCCATCCATTTCCCGCGCCCGGGGTGACGACAACGACGGGTTCGGAGCATTCGCCTCGATTCGCCCCCAAATCGCCACCAGGGGATCGAACGGAATGGATGCGGTGGCTCTCGCTCGTACATGGATCGTCTGCGCGGCCCTGCAGGCTGGCTCGGCCCAGGGTCCTGCCCAAGGTCCCGCTCGGGGCCCCGCTCAGGCCTCGTCGGTCGCGGTCGCGGACGTCCCGCCGGAGAACGCCGAGATCCATCGCTTCTCCGGCCAACAGATCCGCATCGCATTCCGTTTGTACGCTGGCCAGGGGCGGAAGCTGGATCTCGGTGCGCGGCCCTACCAGATCGCCCATTCGATGGCGGCGCCGGTGGGACCGTGGATCGAGGTCGCCACGGACGTCGAGCTCGGGGGCGAGGCCTGGCGCGATCTCTCCTTCACCTTGGACTGTCCACCCGTGGATCGAATCACCACCTGGGAGCTGCGCTATCGGAGCCGCTGGGCGGGCGAGGACTCCTGGCAGCCCGCGGGAACGACCCGGATCGCGCTCTATCCGCCGGACCTCCTGCAGCCGATCCGCTCGCTCGCGACGAGCGAGCCGTGGTTCGTCAGCGATCCGCTCGGAAGGCTGGGCGCCTTCCTGACCGGACACGGAATCCCTTTCCAAGACCTCGGGTCGCCCGCGGGGCGCCAGGCGTTCGAGCAGCGGCGAGCCAAGGCGCAGCCCGCGCTCGTGCTGTGGGTGAGCGAGCCGGTCGATCCCGAGCTTCCCCGCGTGCCGCGGGCGCCGAGACCGGTCGACGCGCTCGAGCGGGCCGCGCGCGCCCTCGTCTTCGCCAGACCGTCCCCCGTCCTCCCGACCACGACGCTGCGGCTGGAGCCGCAGCGCACCCGTGTCACCGTGGACATCGACATGCTCGCCTCCCTGACGGACGATCCGCGGGCGCAATCGCAGCTCGTGGAAGCGCTGCGCATGACGCGGATCGACCTCGGGGAGGGGTTCGACGAATAGGACGAATAGGAAACCATGGTCATGAAAACGAGTCTGGCTCTGATGGGCTCCCTGCTCGCGCTCGCCGCACAGGAAGTCGAGGGGGAGAAGGGCTCGACGCCGCCGGTGCTCACCACCGTCGCGGTGCTCGACTTCGAATGCAAGCTCGCCGGATACGAGGATCTCGGCGCGCAGGTATCCAGCTCGCTGACCGCGTACCTGTCGCAGGAAGCGGACCTCCTGACGCTCGAGCGCGCGGACCTGCTGGAAGTGCTGAGCGAGCACGAGCTGGGACTCTCCGGCATCGTGGAGCCGTCGACGGCGGCCGTCGTGGGGCGGATCTCGGGCGCCAAGGTGCTCGTCACCGGCCGAGTCTTCGCGACCGGGGACGAGCTCTCGCTCGTGACCAAGATCATCGGCACGGAGACGAGCCGCGTCTTCGGCGAGGTCATGAAGATCGGCGCCAACAAGTCTCCGGTCGACCTCACCGAGGCCCTCTCCGCCAAGGCCGCCGGGATCATCCGCGAGAAGCGCGACCAGCTGCTCGCCGAGCAGGAGACGCCGGAGGCGCTCGTGGAGCGGCTCGCGAAGCAGCTCGAAGGGCGGGAGCTGCCGACGGTGTCGGTCAGCATCACGGAGACCCACGCGGGCCGGCGCACGGTCGACCCGGCCGCCGAGACGGAGGTCCTCCATCTCCTGCGCGAGCTCGGCTTCACCGTGGTGGACGAGGCCAGGGCGAGGAAACCGGCGGAGATCGCGATCGTCGGCGAGGCTCTGAGCGAGTTCGCGACGCGGCGCGGCAATCTCGTCTCCTGCCAGGGCCGCGTCGAGCTGAAGGCCGTGGAACGCTCGAACGGGGCCGTCCTGACGGCGGACCGCCAGACCGAGGTGGCCGTGGATCTCGGGGAACGGATGGCGGCGAAGGCGGCGCTCCAGCGCGCGGCTTCCAGGCTGGTCGAGAGGCTCGTCGCGAAGATCGCGAGCGAGTAGCGGCTCCTCGACCGCGCCCGTCATGACCGCGCTCCTGGCAGCTCTCCTCCTCGCCGGGCTCCCCGGGCTTCCCGCATCGATCCAGGAGGGGAGCAGGCTCTGCATCCTCGACATGGATCGCATCGGCGGCGACGAGCGTCACGATTGGCTCGGGCGCGGGCTGGCGGACATGTTGATCGTCCGGATGGGCCGGCTGAGCGACTTCGAGGTGATCGAGCGCGAGCACCTGCGCCGCGTCCTGGAGGAGCACGAGCTCGCCGGCCGCGGGATCGTCGCGCAGTTCGACCAGGCACGCATCCTGCGCGCGGACCTCCTGCTCGTGGGCAGCTTCGCCGTGCTGGACACGGGCCTGCGCGTCGAGACGCGTCTCGTCCGCATCGCGGACCAGGAGGTGCTGGCCGCGGCGACCTGGGAGGGCGCGTCCGAAGAGGTGCTGGAGGCCGCGCCGCGGCTGTGCGACGAGCTCCTTCGGAGCCTCGGCCGGCCGCCGGACGCGCGCCGTCTCGCCGGCATCGAGGCGCTGCTGCCGCAGACGGTGGACGTGGCGCGCGCCTACTACCGCGGCGTCGGCGCGTTCGAGGACGGGGACTACCCCGAAGCGCTCGGCCACTACCTGGAGGGCGCCGCCCACGAGCACGACTTCCCGAGCGTCGATCGCGCGGCGATCCAGATGTACTACCTCCTGGGTCAGACCGCGCACGCGGTGGTGCTCGCCGACTCGGTGGGACGGCGGCTGGAGCGCGAAGGGCGCCTGCGGCAGTCGCTGGAGTTCACCTTCGCCGCCGCCGAGCACTGCGTGCAGAGCCTCGACGATCCCGCGGCGGCGATCCGGTTCCTGGAGCGCATGGTCGACGCGGCCGAGCGGCACGAGGAGGAGACGCATGAGCTCGCCGCGACAAGGGACGAGCTGGTCCGCGGCTGGCCCGCCGAGCCGGGCACGGCCGAGGCGCGCCGGCTCGCGGAGCTTCGGTGCCGTCTCGCCTGGGGCACCGCCGAGACCGGCTGGTGGGCGCACGCGGCCGAGCGCTCGCAGGATCTCGACTCCGAGCCGCCCGCCGATCCGGACGTCTTCATGTGGCGGACGCGCGCCCAGCGCGACCTCGCGCGCGCCTACGCCGCGGTCGGGCGCATCGAGGAAGCGCTGGGCCTGTACCGCGAGATCCTTGAGGACTACGAGCCGCTGACGCGCCTGCCGGACGACGCGCTGCGGCGCTGGAACGACGGCGTTCGGGTCGAGGGCCACTTCATGTGGCTGCGCCATGGGCGGATGACCGGGGTCCTGGAGCGCGATCACGCGCTGCGCGGAGCCAACGCGCTGAACGTCGTGGAGGACGGCTTCGAGTTCGTGCGCGACTTCGCGAGCACCGGCGTCGATCCCCGCGCGCGCGCGGCCTCGCGCTACGAGGACCGCGGTCACGAGTACTTCGATTTCGTTTGTCCGGAAGGGTTCCAGATCGAGTCCGTGCGCCTGCGGACCGAGGTCGCCGGGACCGCCGCATACTCGTTCTCGGTTCCCGACCCGGACGGCTGGCCGCCGCGGATCTCCCTCGGGCGCCGCATCCGCAAGCTGCACTGCACGCGGAGCGGAGACTACGACGAGACGGTCGAGCTGCCCGCCGGGACCGAGCTCGTCTCGCTCTCGACGTCGTGGGGCGCGAGCGAGGCCTCCGGCGGCGTGGCCGACATCCTGCGCCGCCGCTTCCGCGGCCCCGCCGCCCACCAGGACATCCGGCGCTGGAGCTTGACCTTCGAGATCTCGCGCGTGGCGCCTGCGCCGGCCGCAGTGGCGCAGCCGGATCGCGGGCCGGATTGCGGTCCTGGGCCCGGCCCGACCGAAGCCGACGGAAAGCTCATCGCCCAGCTCGCGGGTCGCGGCGGCTGGGAGCTCGGAGCCGTCCTGCGCGCGTCGTCGTCGGCGACCTACTCGGGCAGCCCGGCCCTGGACGTGTTCGCCGAGGAGTGGGTCGTGTTCTCGCTCGACGGCGAGCTCTTCCTCCACCACCGCGATCGCGCGCTCGGCGTCGACCTGCCCGTCACGATCAACACGCCCGAGCGCGAGCACCATCCGCGCCTGGTGCGCACGCACGAAGGCGGGTGGGCGCTCCTGTGGACGCGCGGCGCCGACGAGCGGACCGCCAGGTGCCTCGTGGCCGTGACGAGCGACCTCCTGCGCTGGGAGACGCCGCGCAGCGTGCAGCTCGCCCCGGCGTCCGCGGATCAGCGCCCGCGCCCAGTCGAGCCCGGCGGGTACGACGTGCTCCCGGTCGCCGGCGGCGGCTACGTCATGCTGCTGGATCGCGGCCAGGTCCGACGCGCGGACGAGCTCGAGAGCTGGGGGCCGCCGCTGCAGGTATTCGGTCGCGACGCCTTCGACGGGCGCCTCGCGCAGACCGAGGACGGCCGGCTGTGGGCGGTCTACCAGACGCCGTCCGGCGTGCGCGAGCCGTACGAAGCCGCGGATTGGCTGACGGGCTACTACGTCGCCGATGGTCAGCGCTACAAGCACATGTGCGAGATCCACGTGGCCCACAGCCTGGACGGCGTCGAGTGGCGCGAGTTCTCCAAGGTCGTGTTGCCGGGGCAGGCCAGCGGCCTGTGGGCCTTTCCGCTCGCGGATGGGAGGATCGGCATCGCGGCCCAGTTCAACGGCCGTTTCATGAAGTGGTTCGCGACGGCGCCGTCGAACACGCTCCGGGCGATCCCTTCCTCCCTGGAGCTCATGTGCCCGTCGGGCGACGCCGCAGTCTTCGCCAGCGACGGCCGGGTCGCCTGCCTGGTCCCGGTCTTCGATCACCACGACACGCAGCGCAGCGTGCTGCTGGGCGTCGGCTCGCGGCGGCTCTTCGAGGGCTTCCAGCCGTGAAGCGCAGGTCGAGCTGCCTCGTCGCCGCCGCGCTGGCCGTGCTGGCTCCGGCCTCGGCGCAGGCCGCGATGGAGCCGGTCTCGGTCTGGATCCTGCCGTTCGACGTCTCGGGCGACGCCCCGGGCGAGGAAGGCTCGCCGGACGATCTGGGCGTCGCCTTCGCCGACCTGCTGACGGCCTCGCTGTCCCGATCGCCGGACCACGCGGTCGTCGATCGAGGAGCGCTCGCCGAGGTGCTGGCCGAGCGATCCGAGACGGGCGGCGTCTCGCGCAGGCTCGTGTGGGCGCGCTGGATGCTGCATGGCACGGTGACGCGGCGCGGGGATTCGCTCGACGTCACCGCGCACGTCACCGACGTCGCGTCGACCCGCATCCTCGGGTCCGCCCAGGCGTCCTGCCGAGGTGGACCGGGATCGCCGGAGCTCGCGCGGATCGTGGAAGCGCTGACCTCCGAGCTGACGAAGATCCCGCGCGGCGCCGGCCGCCGCCCCGCCCCGGATCGGACGGTGGATCGGACGGACGGCGCCCCCGTCGCCAACCTCCATTTCATGCGCGGGCTGAGCCGCTACCACGCGGGCCAGTACCATCGCGCGTTGGCCGAGTTCCTGCGCTCCGGCGCGGACCCCGAGGTCGAGGAGCTGTCCGGCCTGTGGCGCGCCAACTGCTACCTCGCCGCGAAGCGCTACGACCACGCTTTCCTCGAGCTCTCGCGGCTGCGCCGCCGCGGTCCGGGGCGCGTGGATCCGGGCGATCTGCAGCGCCTCCTGGAGGAGTGCCTGCGGCACCTCTCCGACGAGGAAGTGCGGGCGTATCGAGACCTCTGATCTGACGCGACGCCGTCTCGCCGTCTCCTCGCCCCGTGAACGCTGGCCCTCGACCCCGCCTCCGTCCCTTCAACTGTCACGGCGACTCGATCGTGAACGGAGCGTCGGGATGCGCTGCGCGAAACGCCGCCAGCCAATGCTCCGACTCGCGGGCCCAACCGAAGCGGACAGTTCGGAGAGCTGGGGCGCGGAGGAGCGCGCGCAGCCCGACGTCACTGATCTTCGTGTAGGTGATATCGAGGCGTTCGAGCGACCGCATCGAGCCGACCGACTCCATGGCAACATTCGTGATTCCCTGTGCCTCGACGAGATCGAGGCGGCGGAGACGAGGGAGTGTCGCCACGTAGGCGACGCCCGCGTCGGTGAAGGACGCGGACCACCCTCCGATCCGAAGCGACTCGATCTGGTGGAGTGTAGAGAGGACGCGGAGATCAGCATCGCTCGGAGCCGAGCCTCCCTCGGATCCGCCGAATCTCTCGCCGTCGCGCCAGATCATGACCTCGCGAAGCGCCGGAAGGTCGGCCAGCATCCGAAGATCGTCCGGCGCATACTCCCGATCGAGCCGCACCGCGGTCAGGCCGTCGAGATCGGCCGCCGTGAGGCTGGAAAGGGCGCCTCCTTGCGTGTGCAGGAAGGCAAGCAGCCTGGTCCCGGAATCGCCGCCTCGAGGTTCGGGGGGCGCCGTGGCCGAGTCCGCGGCAGCCGCCGCGCTCTCGGTCGTTGGCTCGGCACCCTGTCTGTCCGCTATCGAGCAGGAGAAGGCACACGCGAGTACCAGGGGGCCGACACTTGGCAGCCAAGTCGCTCGTCTCATCGCGTTTGCTCCTTGTGGTGTGGTTCCATGCAGGAGTGCCCAACGTCGTGGCGATCAGCGGGGGCCGCGAAGCGGCCGCCCGTCAGCATCGCCTTGTTACAGTAGGCGTCCATCCGAGTCGATTCATTCCGACACACCTTGAGTACCTTGAGTAGACCGAGAAAGTAGTGCGCCGGGAAGTCGACTGGATCTGTCAACGAAACCACGCTGCTCGGAACGAAGCTCGAGCTTCTCGACATCGCGGTCGATGCCGTTGGATCGATCGCGAAAGTACCACGACGCGTCGTAATGTTTGCCCTTCTGATCGCTCGTCCAGTGCTTGAGCTCCACCAAGTACCGTGTCATGTCATGGTCTACGGCAAGGTCGATCCGCTTTCCTCGGAGCCGAACCTCGCGATCGAAGGACCGGATCACGCTCCGTTCCTTGAGCTGATCGAGCGCCAGGAGAAGCTCGCCCTTTAGCCAGCCCTCGACCTGGACGCCATGCCGGTGAAACGACCTCAATCTGTCGGACGTTCGATCGAAGTACTCGCGAAGGTGGGGAATCAACTGTTCCACGCGGGTATCTCCTCTTCGGAACGCCCAACCCGAATGCGACGGACCTGTGCAGCAGCGTGGGGACGTGCTCGACACGTCGGTGTAGCGAAACCAGGTCGGTGGTCGCGCGGCAGCCCGAGGGGCACGGGGGGCGTTTGCAGCGGAACGGTGCCCGGTCCTCGCTCCCATGGCCTGGTCAGCGTAGCGCGGGCCCCGGGCGCTGGCCAGTCGGCGAGCCCGCTCGTCTCGCCCGATCCCCGGCCGAGGCCGAGCCGGTGCGGGCGCTTCGCACGAGTGGACGAGCGCCTGCGGCACCTCTCCGACGAGGAAGTGCGGGCGTATCGAGACCTCTGACCTGACGCGATGCCCTTCCGGCGGCCGGCCACCGGGCCCGCATCCAGCGACTCAGGCCACCGCCGCCGCGAACGACGCGAAGAGGTCGCCCGGGAGCCGGTGCTCGAGCCGCCACGTGACGGCCATCGGCCGCTCGGACCGGTGGCTCACGTAGCGCGCCGGGCCGAGGAACCAGAAGGCGCGGTCGTTCGCGCGCAGGCGCGCGAAGAGCATGACGCTGCTGCCGCGCTCGAGGTGGTCTCGGTAGCGCCGCCCGGTGGCCGAGTCGGCGCGCACGGACGATTGGCTCTCCCAGTGGATCAGGTCGCGGCTGATGGCGTAGTCGCGGTAGCGCGTGGTGGGGGAGCACTGGCCGCTGGTCTTGTCGAGCGTGAAGGCGAAGAGGTCGGCGTTCGCCTCGCGCGCCCAATAGACCCCGGTTTGCCAGGGGGCGACCCGCGCGCCGTCGCCGACGCCGAAGCCGGCGAGGATCTCGACGCGACCGTAGCGGGCGTGGACCTGGAGCGGGACGTCGGGGTGGCTCGCCAGCGCGGCGGGCACGTGCGCGACGCGCGATGCGAGGACGTCGAGGAGGTCGAGCAGCTCGGCGCGGACCTGGGGATGGCGCCAGAAAAGGCCCGCGCCCTCGGCGAGGCTCGCGCCGCGCGTCGCCGCGCGGCCCGCCACGGACGCGACCAGCATCCGCAGGAGGCGTCGCTCACGCTCGGGGAGATTCGTCGCGTCCGGCGGCGTCTCGCGTCGCAGGAAGGCGCGGTACGTGTCGAGCCGAAGGCCGTCGTCGATGTGCAAGAGGCGCGAGCACGCACGCCGCAGCTCGAGCTCGGCGGGGCCCGGGGGGGCGACGGGCAGGCCGGCCGCCGCGCGCAGGTCCGACCAGCCGCGCGAGCCCGCGTAGACGTCCTCGAGCTCGAGGCCGCTCGCGTCCAGGAACGCGCCAAGGCCCACGTCCTCGACGCCCGCGCCGCTCGCGGTCCGGCGCAGCTCGTCCGCCTTGGCCGTCCAGCGCGAGGGGACCGCCGCGCGCACGTTGTCGAGCACGATCCGGCTCGCGACCGGGTCGAGCTCGAGGTGGCAGCCGGCGGGGAGGAAGGGGAAGCCCGCCTCGATCTGGCGTTCGAGCTCGCGGCGGCCTCCGGGGAGGAGCGCGCGGAAGCGACGGTCGAGGCGGAACTCCTTCCTGTGATGGCCGACGAAGTCCAGGACGGTGCAGGCGGTCTTGCCCGGCGCCTTGCGCAGGCCGCGGCCGAGCTGCTGCAGGAAGAGCGTCGGGCTGTCGGTCGGACGGAGCAGGAGCAGCGTGTCCACGGCCGGCACGTCGACGCCCTCGTTGAAGAGGTCGACGGAGAACACGACCTGGATCCGTCGCTCGGCGAGATCGCGCAGGGCGGCCTCGCGCTCGGAGCGCGGGCTCTCGCCCCAGATCGCCGTCGCGCGAACGCCCGCCTCGCGGAAGACGCCGGCCATGAAGCGCGCGTGGGCGACGCTGACGCAGAACCCGAGGACGCGCATGCGCTCGCGATCGTCGACGCGCTCGAGGAGCTCCTTCAGGACGAGCCGCGCCGTCGCGCCGTCGGCCGTGAAGCGGCTCGTCAGGGCCTCGACGTCGTAGCCCCGGCCGCGCCTCCAGGGGACGTCGCGCAGGTCCGTGCCGTCGTGGATCCCGTAATAGAGGAAGGGCGCGAGACGGTGCTGGTCGATGGCGTCCCAGAGGCGCAGCTCCGCGGCGATGCGGCCCTCGAACCAGCCGAGGATCGGGAGACCGTCGCCGCGCTCGGGCGTGGCCGTCAGGCCGAGGAGCTCGCGCGGGCGGACGTGGTCGAGGAGCGCGCGGTACGTCGGCGCCGCGGCGTGGTGGAACTCGTCGACGATCACGACGTCGAAGTGGTCGGGCGCGAGGTCGTCCAGGCGCGCCGCGCTCAGGCTCTGGATCGATGCGAAGACGTGCTCGAAGCGCTCGGGGCGCCGTCCGCCGACCCAGAGCTCGCCGAAGGCGTGGTCCCGAAGCCCGACGCGGAAGGTGCCCAGGCTCTGTGCCAGGAGCTCCTCGCGATGGGCGACGAAGAGCAGCCGCGCGCGCGGCAGCGCCTCCCGGAGCCGCGCGTAGTCGAGCGCCGCCATCACGGTCTTGCCGGTCCCGGTCGCGGAGACGAGCAGGTTGCGGTGGCGCCCGAGGAGGCGCGCGAGCTCGATCTGCTCCAGGAGCCGCTCCTGGAACGGCTCGGGGCGCAGCTCGACCGGGCCGAGGAAGGCCGGCGCGCCGCCGCGCCCCGCGGTGCTCGTCCGTTCGAGGAACTCGTCCCGCGCGTACCGCTCGAAGTCGCCTCCGTTCCAGTAGCCCTCGAACACCGCGGTGACCTTCTGCACGACGTCCGGATTGCGCGCTCCGGACACGCGGACGTTCCACTCGAGGCCGCTCGACTGCGCGGAGTGGGTCAAGTTCGACGAGCCGATGTAGGCGGTCGAGAAGCCCGAGTCGCGGTGGAAGAGCCAGGCCTTGGCGTGCAGCCGCGTCGCGCTCGTGTCGTACGAGACGCGGACGTGCGCGCCGAGCTGCGCCAGCTCGTCGAGCGCCGCGCTCTCCGTGGACCCCGTGTAGGTCGTCGTCAGGACGCGCAGCGGACGGCCGGCGGCGCAGTGCCTGTGCAGCGGGTCGACGAACGGTCGGATGCCGCTGCGCCGGATGAACGCCATCACGACGTCGATGCGGTCCGCGGAGTCGATCTCGGTCCGGATCTGGTGTCCGACCCGCGGCTCGCCGGGCGCGTTGGTCAGGAGGGTCGTGTCGAGGAGCGGGATGAGCGGAACCAGGAGCCGCTCGCGGCTCCCGTCGGGCCGCCTCGCGGCGAGCGCGCGGAGGACCGAGCCCGGCGGCAGGGGGGCGTCCTGCGCGGCGTCCGCGCCGGCCACGACGTCGTCCATCGTCGCCAGGATGCGGCGCACCAGCTCGACCCCGCGCTCGACGCGCTCGGCGTCCGCGACCGATTCCAGCGTCCGGCGCAGCACGCGGCCGACGTGCAGGGCGAGCCGATCGGCCGCCTCCGCGGAACGCAGCTCATCGCGCTCGGCTTCCAGCCATGCTTCGATCTCTCGCAGGCTCGCTTCGAGCGCCTCGGTGACCAGGACCTCGTAGAGACCGCGGCCGTGGGCTGGCATGGGGCGGCGAGCCTACGTCTTGCGCCGGGCCCGACGCGCCGACCGCTGCGGGGGCTCCGGACAGCGAAAGGGAGGCGCGGTGATCGCCGTCTCGGGGTCGATGCCGCGATCGAGCCGCTTAATGATCGCCAGGCCCCCCACGGAGCAGCGCGGATCGCGGCTCCATTCGGCGACGCTCTGCACCCGTCCGAAGGCGCGGACGGATCGCCTCGCGAGGCCGGTCCATCCCCGATTCTGGGGCGGGGCGGTCAGCGCGGACTCGGTATTCCATCCGCTGCGCAGACGTCGGCAGAGAGTCGTCACGCTCACGGGGCAGCGCCGGTCGCGCGCCCACTCCGTGGGTCCCTTCTTCTCTCCAAACGCGGTGACGGTCCACCGGGGAGGTAGCTTCGAGCTCGGATGATGTGCGTTTCGCGAGACCTCGAGTCGAGTCACCCACGTGCAGTTCGCCGGCGAGAAGACGCGAGCTCTGCCCTTTCGAACGAGGCATAGCCCCGGCTTCGACCCGGCGTTCAGCGCCCACTCGAAAAAAGGTTCGAACTCGTTCCACTCGCGACAGAGGCGTGCTCCCTTCGCGCCGTAATGGGCGTAGGCGGGGTCTCGGGGGTCCCTGCAATGTCTGCGCACTCCCCGCCATATCGCCTTGATCCTCTCCCTCTCGGTCCGCATCCCGGCGTCCGGTTTGGGCTCGACGGCGCGGCGGCGGCGGCGCAGTGGCGCGCGCCATCCGCAGTTGCTGGGCACGAAGCCCCGAGCCATGACCTCCCGTCGAAATCGCAATCCGGGGCGATATCCGGAGGAAAGCGCCCAGGCGTAGAACCCTTCGAACCGCTTCCACTCCGGGCAAAAGTCGACGTCGCGTGCGAGCCCACGCGCGCGAATCGCCTTCCAGAGGACGTAGAGCTTCACTCCCCATTTCCTGTCCCGTGGAGCCGTCCGCCTCGGATCGAGGCCGTGTTCCCGCAGTCGGTGGCGAATCGAAGCGGCGTGGTAGCCCAGCTCGGCTCCGATTTCGGTGCAGCTCAACCCTCGAGCGAGAAGCCGAGCGGCCTCTTCGACGTCGATCGGCGGCTTCGTGGGGGGGATTCCCGACGTTCGGCGGTTCGTGGCCATGTGATCCCGGCGCGTCCTTTCAGCGTGGATCGTCCATCATAGGGGTCCAATCTTGCCCGCCTGCCCTTCCTGCGGCCGCGGACCCAGCTCGAGGCTCACGCGGCGACAGCCTCGACCGCGCCCTCCCGAAGCCGGGGATCGCGCGCCTTGGGAGCAGCACGTCTCGTACTTCCGGCCGCTCCCGCACGGGCAAGGGTCGTTCCGCGCGACCTTGGAGCGTGGAGCCGGCGTTGCGCCGTCCTCTTCCCCGATCTTCTTCCGGAAGAGCTCGTAGTGCCGCTTCAGGTTCAGGACTGGCCCCTTGAGGACCTCCAGGAACGTCGGATCGCGGTCCCCATCCAGGCCGCGTAGAAGTCGAGGCTCTCCCAGCCGTAGGCGATCACGGCCTCGAGCCTTCTTCGCGGCGAGGAGAGGACGAACAAGAACACTCGGCGGCAGTCGCAGCCGGGCTCGTCGCAGCGTGGAACGGAACGTAGGGCATGGCGATCGGGGGTCAGGGTGCGCGAGAGCTCTCGGAGGGAATGGGCAGCGTATCTGTTTAGCGGGTCTCAGGGTGGTCTGAGGCCCTGGTTGCGGAGCCAACCCTCTCGAGGAGTCTGTCGACGCGTTGGTCGAGTTTGAGGCTCTTGCGGTCGACACCACGCGCGTCGGCGAGT
>Ga0302046_10001628_pt1 | contig 21044 bp, 15 predicted proteins | sample RVTome_11_FD_200261 | JGI IMG/M metagenome (GOLD analysis project Ga0302046, IMG submission 200261) | Soil microbial communities from uranium-contaminated site in the Upper Colorado River Basin, Wyoming, United States - RVT147D111 (version 2) ...
GCGCCCGAGCGCCTCCTCGAGCAGCTCGATATAGCGCAAAAGGTCGATGGGCAGCTGGTTGCCGATGTTGTAGATGCGGTACGGCGCCCGGCTGGTTCCGGGATCCGGCGCGTCGCCGCTCCAAGCGGGATTCGGCTGCGCCACTCTGTCCAGCGAGCGGACGATGCCTTCGACGATGTCGTCGATATAAGTGAAATCCCGACGGTGATGGCCGAAGTTGAACACGTCGATGGGCTCGCCGGCGAGTATCCGCTTGGTGAAGGTGAACAACGCCATGTCGGGCCGCCCGAAGGGTCCGTAGACCGTAAAGAAGCGCAAGCCCGTGACGGGCAGCTCGAACAGGCTCGAGTACGCATGCGCCATGAGCTCGTTGGATTTCTTGGTCGCCGCGTACAACGACAGCGGATGATCGACGTTCTGCTGCACCGAGAACGGCATCTTGGTGTTCGCCCCGTAGACCGAGCTCGTCGATGCGTAGACGAGGTGCTGCACCTCGGTCTCGCGGCAGCCCTCGAGCATCGTCAGCATGCCGAGCAGGTTGCTGTCGCCGTAGGCGAACGGATTCTCCAGGCTGTAGCGCACGCCGGCCTGGGCGCCGAGGTGCACGACGCGCTCGAAGCGGCCGGCCTCGAACAGCGCCGCCATGGCCTCGCGGTCGGCGAGGTCGACCTTGGCGAACTCGAACGCGAGCTCCGCCTCCAGAAGCTTGAGCCGCGCGCGCTTCAGCGTCACGTCGTAGTACTCGTTGAGGTTGTCGAGCCCGATGACCTCGTCGCCGCGTTCCAGCAGCGCGCGTGCCGTATGAAAGCCGATGAAGCCGGCTGCCCCGGTGACGAGCACTTTCATGCAGTGATCTCCAAACAGGCTCGCGACGAAAGCCTACAAACGGCCATCGACCTGATCCTTGCGCAACACGTGCTTGATGTCGTAAACGACGTGCTCGCGGCGCCCGAGCCGGTGCACGCCCGCATCGCCGAGGTCGCGAATCTGGTCGTGCGCGACGGCGATGACGATCGCATCGTAGGCGCCCGCCTCGGGCTCGTCGACGAGCGCAAGGCCATATTCGCGCTGCGCCTCGGCGGGATCCACCCAGGGATCGAAAACCGCGACCTCCGCCTTGTAGGTCTCGAGCTCCCGGATCAGATCGACGACCTTGGTGTTGCGAATATCGGGGCAGTTCTCCTTGAACGTGAGCCCGAGCACGAGGATGCGTGAGCCCGCCGGCAGGATGGCCTTGCCGATCATGAGCTTGATGACTTGCGAGGCGGCATAGGCGGCCATGTTGTCGTTGAGCCGCCTTCCCGCGAGGATCATCTGCGGATGGTAGCCGATCTCCTCGGCCTTGTGCGTCAAGTAATACGGATCGACGCCGATGCAGTGGCCGCCGACGAGGCCCGGCTTGAAAGGCAGAAAATTCCACTTCGTCGCCGCGGCCGCGAGCACCTCCTCGGTATCGATGCCGAGCCGGTGAAAGATCATCGCGAGCTCGTTGATCAGCGCGATATTCACGTCGCGCTGCGTGTTCTCGATGACTTTCGCGGCTTCGGCGACCTTGAGGCTCGACGCGCGATAGGTGCCGGCGGTGACGATCGATCGATAAAGCTCGTCGACGAAGGCGGCCGCTTCCGGCGTGGAGCCCGAGGTCACCTTGAGGATGTCCGGCAGGCGGTGCTGCTTGTCGCCCGGATTAATGCGCTCCGGGCTGTAGCCGACGAAAAAGTCCTCGTTGAAGCTCAGGCCCGATTCGCGCTCGAGTATCGGCACGCAGAACTCTTCGGTGCAGCCGGGATAGACCGTGGATTCGTAGATGACGACGTCGTCGGCGTCGAGCACGCGGCCGACGATCTCGCTCGCCTGCGCCAGCGGCGCGAGCACCGGCCGTCGAGTGCTGTTGATCGGCGTCGGCACGGTGACGACGAACACGTTGCACTGGCTCAACGCGCCGGCATCGCTGGAGAACGTCAGCCGCTTGGCGGAGGCGAGATCGTCGGGGGTGGTTTCCAGTGTGACATCGCGGCCGTCCTCGAGCTCGGCGATGCGCTGGGCTTTGATATCGAAGCCGACGGTCGAGTAGCGCTTGCCGAATTCGACCGCCAGCGGCAGACCGACGTAGCCGAGACCGACCACGCCGATGGTAACGTCTTCGAGCGGGTGCATCCGGCTATTCTAAGCCATATCGCCGCCGCCGAAGCGAGCGGCGGCGCCCACGCCCGATCCGCGATCAGCTCGACGTCGGCTCGAAGCCCTCGGGCTTGACGATCAAAAGATCGCAGGGCAGCCACTCGAGCACGCGCTCGGCCGTGCTGCCGAGAAAGATGCGGTCGAGGCGGCGGCGCGATACCGCGCCCATGACGATGACCGCGACGCCTTCCTTCTCGATGAGCGTGGGCAGACGCTGATGCGGCAAGCCCTCGAGCAGGTGCGCCTGCTTCGCCGGCAGGGAATACTCGGCGACGAACGCGTCGAAGGCCTTGCGATGCTCGGCCTCGATTTCCTTGCTGATGTCGATGATCGGCGCGCCCTCGGGGACGCTCATCGGCTGCGGCACGGGGTAGGTGTGCACGATGTGCAGCTCGCCGCCGACAGCGTCGCAGAGCTGCTGCGCCAGGGCGACGATCTTGTGATCGAGCTCGGCCGGCTTGTCGTGCTGGTGCAACGGGTCGACGGCCGCGACGATCTTGGGTTTCTCGGGCGGCAGCCCGGGCTTGACCAGATACAGCGGCGCCGGGGACTGCCGGATCAGGTGCCAATCGGTGTTCGTCAGGATCGTGCGTTTGAGCACGTTGTGATGATGCGTGTCCTTGAGGACGATCCAGGGCTTGGTTGCGACGACCTTGCGGACGATGCCTTCGTCCAGCGGATGATCCCAGGCGACGTCGACGCTGACCTTCAAGCCTTTCTGTCGAAGCGGCGCGGCCAAGGCTTCGAGCTTGTTCCTCAGGATGCCCATGAGGTTTTCACGCGCGGGCTGGCTGATCCATACCGTCGATACGTTGCCGGCGTCGATATCCGGGTCGTAATCGCAGATGAACAGCTCGACCGAGGCCGAAACCTTGCCGGCCAGCCAGGCGGCGTGATCCACGACCGGGTGTACGTCGGCCCTCGGATCGACCACTACGAGTATTTTTTTGTCTGCCATGCACCTGTTCCGAATCGAGTGAGCGGCTGATTCTATAATGCCGCTTGGGGGGTAACAATGGAGGAAAATGCGTACATCGATCTAGTTGATCGGCCGTGCAAAGAAGTCGAAAAAGATCGCGAAAAGCACGCTCGACACCGCCAGCGTGCCCAGCATCACCGGCGTGCCCTTGCGAAACCACAGTCCCGGCGTGATCGCGAGCGTCCGATCGTTTCGCTCGCGGGCCAGACGCTCGGAGATCGTGACGATGAACACGTTCGCGGTCGAGCCGATGTGCGTGCCGTTGCCGCCCAGGCCGACGCCCATCGCGAGCCCCCACCAGAGCGGCGCGACGTTGATGCCCTGCTGCTCCATCCCCAGGATGATCGGGATCATCGCCGCCGTGAACGGAATGTTGTCGATCGCGGCCGACAGGAACGCGGCGACCCACATCAGAATGATCGTCGCCGTCAACAGGTCGGCCTGGACGAACGGCGTGATGTAGGAGCCGACCCATTCGAGGAAGCGGCTGTGCTCGACCCCGCCGACGACCATGAACAGCCCCAGGAAAAACATCAGCAGCGTGATCTCGACGTGCTCCATGGCGTGATCCATGAGCACGCGCCGCGACGTCAGCACCAGGGCCGACATGCCGAGCACCGCGACGAACCAGGGCTCCCAGTGCAACTGCCTGTGCAGCATGAAGAACACCACCATGATACCGAGGATGATCACCGAGGCCTGCCAGAGGCGCTTGTCCGGAATCTCCGGCACCGCGTGTGTCGAGGTCGCGGGCGTCGCCGCCAGCTCCTTCTTGAACAGGAACTTGAGCATGACGAGCACGACCACCCAGACGACGAGCACGATCGGGCCCATCGTGAACACGAAGCGATTGAAGCTGATGTCGGCCGCCGAGCCGATCATGATGTTCGGCGGGTCGCCGACCAGCGTGGCGATGCCGCCCGTGTCGGACAGCAAGGCCGCCGCCAACAGATAAGGGATCGGCGACACCTTCATCGCGTTCGCGATCAAGATGATCAGCGGGCCGAAGATGACCACGGTGGTGACGTTGTCCAGCAGCAGCGACAGCACGGTCACCGCCGTGCCCAGCAAGCACAGCATCAGATACAAACGCCCCTTGCTGAACGCCGCGATCTTGTAAGCGATCCACTGAAAGCCGCCGGTCGGAATCATGATCGATACGATCGTCATCATGGCGGCAAGCAGGAAGATGACGTTCCAGTCGACCGACTCGAGCGCGAGCTCGGGCGAATAGAAGCCATAGATCTGGCCGACGATGATCATCGCGACGGCGCCCGCGGCGGCGCACTTGGAGCGCTCCATGCCGTGAAGCTGCTCGGTAAAGATGCCGACAAACGTGACGACCAGGACGATACCCGAAACGATCATCTCGGTCGTCAAAGTTAAGGGCTCCATCGCGCTCTTCTCCCCCTAGCGGTTATGTTTTCAAATGCTTGCGACAAAGCGGACAAGCTTAGCCTGTCGGCGCCCGCTCTGCAAAAGCGAACGCCGGTGATTAATATGAGTGTTCTTCGTGTACTCCGGCGGCTTCGAGCGTATCCCAGAGCGTCGGCGCGCCGTATTGCTCGCGCATCCGTGCGAGCATGTTGTCGTGCGCCCGGCGCTCCTCGGCATCGGCGAGGCGCACGATCAGATCGAGGCCGCTGCGGTCGATGCGCGTAATTTCGAGCTCGGCCGCGTGAATCTCATCGCCGCTGCCTTCGAGTGACAGGCTGGCCTGGCCGCCCGTCATCGCGAGATACACGTCCGCGAGGATTCGCGCGTCGAGCAACGCGCCATGCAGCGCGCGCTCGGAGTTGTCGACGTTGTAACGCTTGGCGAGCGCGTCGAGACTGTTGCGCTGGCCCGGGTGCATGCGCCGCGCCAGCGCCAAGGTGTCGAGCACGCCGCAGCAGCTGCGGATATCGGTGGGCACGTCGCTCAATCGCGCCAGCTCGCGATTGATGAAGGCGATATCGAAGTCCGCGTTGTGAATCACCAGCTCGGCACCCGTGACGAAGTCGAGAAACTCGGCCGCGACCTCGGCGAACGGCGCCTGACCCGCTAGAAAGTCGTCATCGATGCCGTGCACCTCGAGCGCTCCGGCTTCGACACGGCGCTCGGGGTTGACGTAGCGGTGAAAGCTGTTTTGCGTCTGGCGGCGGTTGATCAGCTCGATGCAGCCGATCTCGATGACCCGATGACCGGCTTCGGGCTCCAGCCCCGTCGTTTCGGTGTCCAAGACGATTTGACGCATCGAGCCGTCCTCATGCCGGTGCCGCAGGATGTTCGAGAGCTAAGTTTGCCAGCCGCGGGGCGCGAAGCAAGAAAAACCGGCGCGGCTCAGCCGCCGAGCTCTGCGTCCAGACCGCGGTTCGCGAGCGCGTCGGCGCGCTCGTTCTCCACGTGCCCCGCATGACCCTTGACCCAATGCCAGTCGACTTCGTGCTTAGCCGCGAGCTCCGCCAGCCGCAGCCAGAGATCCTGGTTCTTGACGGGCTTGCGGCTCGCGGTTCGCCAGCCGCGCGCCTGCCAGACGGGTAGCCACACCGTGATGCCGTTCCTCACGTAGACCGAGTCGGTATACAGCTCGACGCGACAGGGCTCATTGAGCGCTTCCAGCGCCTTGATCGCAGCGGTCAGCTCCATGCGGTTGTTGGTCGTGTCGCGCTCGCCGCCGTAGAGCTCTTTCTCGCGGCCGCCGAAACGCAAGATTGCGCCCCAGCCGCCCGGGCCGGGGTTGCCGCGGCACGCCCCGTCGGTATACGCCTGAACGTGCTTCACTGCCGGATCCGGCTTTGCGAGGTGCGCGCGCTCGGCTCTACGAGGCCGCCGACGGCTTTGAGCCGCGGGCGTTTCCAGACGGGCCGGATAGGCGTCAGCGGATAAACGCGCTTGCGCGCCCGCAACAGATAACCGCCGCTCAAGAGCGGCAGCCAGCGGGCGAGCCAGGCGTCTTCGGAGAGGCGGCCCAATCGGCCCAGGCTTTCGAACGGCAACGCATGGCAATAGCGCGTGCGCGGCCCGACGTCGTAGCTCAGAAGCTCCAGCCAGTCGCGCAGCCGGCCTTCACCGATGATCCGCCGCTGTCCCGGCGGATAGCCCTGGCGCGCAAACGCGTGGCGCAGGCCCCAAGGCCCGCCGGGCTTGAAGGTCAGCGTCACCAGGTGGCCGTCGGCGCGCAACACCCGGTCGACCTCGCGCAGCAGGGCGTGGGGCGATTCGGTGAGCTCGAGCGTGTGGGGCAGCAACACGGCGTCGACCGAGTCGCTGGCGATGGCGAGCCGTCCTGGCTCGCTGAGCATGTCGGCGCCGACGCCGTCACGCCAGTCGACCAGGGCGTGGCGCTGGGTGCGCGCGTGCCGCAGAAACGAATCGGCGCCGCCCCAAACCCCGATCTGCAGGAACTGCTCCCCGAATATCGTGTCGACAACGCGCCGCACGAGGCGCTGCTCGGCGGCCAGGCACCAGCGTCCCAGCGGCGTCTTGAGCCAAGCCCCGGTCAGCTTGAGTTGCTCCTCGGACATGCCACCCACTCTGGAGCAGACGCCCTGCCCAGTCAATTCACCGGCGATGATCCAGAACTTGAAATCAGTCACTTGCGCCCCGGCGCCCAATCCGTAGGATATCGATGGTTTTTCACGAGCTTCGGCGTACATGCCCTTACCTCACTGTCGTGTCGCGGACAATCAGGCAGCCCCAGCACCCGACTACCGGGGTATTCGCGCGTCCGTCGTGGTTGCCGGCCTCGCCGTCTGGCTCAGCGCCTGCGCGCAGCCAGGGCTGCGCCCGGCCGAGGATAGCGGGGCGCCCGCCCCGCCGACGGCGGCTGCACCGCCCGTGGAGAAGCTCGCGCCGCCTCGAGCCCAGGTGCCGAACCCGCCGCCGCCGTACGATCAGGCGCTGCTCAAGGACGGTCTGACCAATCCCGGGCCGGCACCGGTGGTGTTGCCCACGGACGTTCTCGAGCGGATCCGGCTGGCCATGTTGCTCGAACAGAGTGACAACGCCGCCGTGCAGCGCGAGCTCGCCTGGTATGCACGCCACCCGGACTATATGGAGCGTGTGTTCGGGCGCGCGCAGCGTTATCTGCATCATATCGTCGAGGCGCTCGACGAGCGGCAGATGCCGCTCGATCTGGCGCTGTTGCCGGTCGTCGAGAGCGCCTTCGATCCGTTTGCCTACTCGCACGGCAGAGCGGCTGGCCTGTGGCAAATCATCCCGGGCACGGGCCGGCGGCTCGGACTCAAGCAGGACTGGTGGTACGACGGGCGCCGCGACGTCGTCGAGTCCACGCGCGCCGCGCTCGATTATCTCGAAAGCCTGCACCAGATGTTCGACGGCGACTGGCTGCTCGCCGTCGCCGGCTACAACTCAGGCCCGGGCAACGTCAGCCGCGCGCTGAAGCGTGCGCGCCGCGCCGGTGAGCCGACGGATTTTTGGCACATCAGCGCCTACCTGCCCCGCGAGACGCGCACCTACGTTCCGCGATTGCTCGCAGTCGCCCGGCTCGTCGCCGATCCGGCCGCGCACGGCATCAGCCTGCCCGAGATTCCCAATACCCCCTACTTCGCCGTCATCGATACCGGCGGTCAGATCGACATGACGCTCGCGGCCGAGCTCGCCTCCTTGAGCACCGACCAGCTCTACGAGCTCAATGCCGGCGTCAACCGCTGGGCGACGGACCCGGCCGGACCGCACCGCCTGCTGCTGCCTTTCGACAGCGGCGCCGACTTCAGTGCCGCGCTGGCTGAGCTCGGTGAGCGCGACCGGGTCGAGTGGACGCGACACCAGATCAAGAACGGCGAGAGCTTGAGCCAGATCGCCAGGCGCTACCGCACGACCGTCGAGGTGCTCAAAGAGGTCAACGGCCTGCGCGGCAACATGATCCGGGCCGGCCAGGCGCTGATGGTGCCGCACGCCGTGGCCGACCTGCGCGATTACTCGCAGAGCCAGGATCAGCGCGCCGCCAGGCAGCAGGCACGAGGCCGCGACGGCCAGCGATACGCCCACGTCGTGCAGCCGGGCGAGACCCTGTGGGCAATCTCCAGGCGTTACGCGGTATCGACCCGCGAGCTTGCGAGCTGGAATGCGATGGCTCCCGGGGACGTCTTGAGCGTCGGCCGCGAGCTCGTGGTGTGGACCGACAACGCGCCGGCCTTGCAATCGTCGAATGAGCGCATTCGCCGGCTGACCTACACCGTGCGCCGTGGCGATTCCTTGTCACGCATATCGAGGCGATTCAGAGTCAGCGTCGGCGAGCTTCAGAACTGGAACAGCTTGTCGGGGGACCGGTATCTGCAGCCCGGGCAGCAGATCACCGTCTACGTCAACGTCACCGAGCAAAGCACCTAAGCGACATACAGATGGGTTTTCTCGCCGGTAGGCGCGCCGTGGTCGTCGGGCTTGCGAGCAATCGCTCGATCGCCTGGGGCATCGCGCGCGCGTTGAAGACGCAAGGTGCCGAGCTCGCGTTCAACTACCAAACCGAGAAGCTTCAGGGGCGCGTCGAAAAGATGGCGACGGAGCTCGAAAGCGATATCGTGCTGCCGCTCGACGTCGCCGACGACGCGCAGATCGGGCGCTTTTTCGACGGCATCTCGAAGCGCTGGGACGGCTTCGATATCCTGATTCATTCAGTCGCATTCGCGCCCGCCGAGCAGCTCGAGGGGCGCTATCTCGACGTGCTCACGCGCGAGGGCTTCCGCGTGGCCCACGACATCTCGAGCTTCAGCTTCGCCGCGCTGGCGCAAGCGGCGCGGCCGCTCATGGCCGGCAGACCCGCGTCGCTGCTGACGCTGAGCTATCTCGGCGCCGTGCGCGCGCTGCCGAGCTACAACGTCATGGGCGTAGCGAAGGCGAGCCTGGAGGCGAACATGCGCTTCATGGCGTTCGATCTCGGCGCCGACGGCATCCGCGTCAACGCGATCTCGGCGGGCCCGATACGGACGCTCGCCGCATCCGGCATCAAGGGCATGCGGCAGATGCTGGAGAAAGTCGCGCAGACTTCGCCGCTGAAACGTAACGTGACGATCGAGGAGGTCGGCAGCGCCGCGGCGTTCTTGAGCTCGGATCTCGCAGCCGGAATCACCGGGCACGTCCTCTACGTCGACGCCGGCTACAACATCGTCGGCATGCAGCTCGACGAGCCGACCTAACCTGCGGCCTCAAACCTCACCGCGCGACGCGGGAGCGGGGACGTAGGCCCTCTCAGTCAGAGTTTCACATTCCTTCGAGGACCTACGTCCCCGCTCCCGCGTCCTCCGGGCAAGCGGTGGCAGCGTTTGAGGCGCGAAGGCGGAGACATCGGTGCTCGAAGGAGTGCGAAGCTCCGACTGAGAGGGCCGATGTCTCCGCCTTCGCGCCATGCGATGACGGGGAGGGAGTTGCATCCCGCTCCCGCGGGGTGCGATGACCTCTGTTTTAGAATGTGGGGTTGATGATCTGGTCCGGGATCCGCACCGTCGCGGCGTCGCGAATCTCGCCCGCGTAGCCCGTCAGCTCGAACATGCCCGCCTGATCGGTAAGCGCACGCGCGATCTGCTCGCGCTCCTCCTCGGTCACCGTCTCGGCATCGCCGGGCGCCACCGCCGACAAGAGCAACACGGCGAAATCGCCGCTCGCGAGCGGCACGGGCTCGACGAGCCGATCGCCCTCACCCGGCTTGCCGAGCCGAAACGCCGTGGCGACGATCTGCGTCGGCATGCTGCCGTCGCTGCGCTCGATCCATGCGGGCTCGTGCCATTCGCCGCCGAGCTCGGCCGCGAGCATCGCGAGTTCGCCGGCTGAATCCAGCCTCTCGGCGAACGCTTGCGCGGCGTCCCCGGCCAAGCGCTCGGCTTCCTCGCGAACGATCTCCTCGACGACGGCGTCGCGCACGATCTCCAGCGGCTGCTCCTCGGGCAAGTGATGCGCCGCCACGCGCAGCACCACGACGTGGTCGTCCGCGAGCTCTATCGGGCCGCTGTTCTGCCCCTGCTCGAGCACTTCCGGGCTGAATGCCGCTTGCACGACCGGCGCGCTGTTCTCGAACGGGCTCGACGAGCCGCTGCGAGTGAAGCCTTGGAATGTCTCCAGGGGCAAGCCCAGTTGCGTCGCCACCGTGGCCAGCTCGTCGTAAGCATCGAAGCTCCTGTCGGCAAGCTCGGTCGCCTGGTTGTAGAACGACTCCTCGGCGTGACGCAATCGGTACTCGTCGAGGAGCTCGTCGCGGACTTCTTCGAAGGAACGCAGCTCACCCTCGCGCAGCTCGTCGAGCCGGATGATGTGGAAGCCGAAATCGGTTTCGACGGGCCCGTCGACGTCGCCGACTTCCATCGCATAGAGCGCGTCCTCGAAAGGCCCCGCGAGCAAGCCGCGCGACACCCAACCGAGATCGCCTCCCTGGTCTTTCGTGCCCGGGTCTTCGGAGAGCTCTTGCGCCAGCGCTTCAAAATCCTCGCCGGCCGTAAGCCGCGCCATCGCCTCCTCGGCGCGCCGCTCCGCCAGCGCCGGGTCTCCTCCGGCCGCGAAGAGGATATGGCGGGCGTGCCGCTGCTCTTCGGTTTCGAAGCGCGCCCTTTCTTCCTCGTAGTAGGTTTCGAGCGCTTCGTCGGTGACCTCGACCGTCGCGGCGAGTTGGTCACTCCGAAGCTCGATGTACTCGAGGTCGACGCTCTCTTCCTTCGAGAACGCAGCCTTGTTGGCCTCGTAGTGCGCGGCGATAGCCTCCTCGGACACTTCCACCGCATCGGTGAATGCGGCGGCTTCGAACACCGCGTAAGCCACTTCACGTCGCTGCTTGTAGAGCTCGACGTAGCGCCGGAATTCCGCCGGCGTGTAGAACGCCGAGTTCGCGATGCCGATTTGGAGCTCGATGAGCTCGAGCTGCTCTCGCTGCATGGCCTCGAAGGCCGCAGGTGAGATTGCCTGGTTCAGCAGCCTCGCCCGATAGAGATCCAACGAGAACTCGCCGTCGACCTGGAATTCCGGCCGCGAGCGTATGCCGGCCATGACACGCTCATCGGGCACGCCGTAGCCGGCGGATTGCACACGCTGAAGCAAGGCCTCATTGCGGATCAAACGCTCGAGCACGGCGCGCCGCAGGTTCAGCTGCAGGTCCTGCGTGAATTCCATGCGGTAGAGATCCGCGTACTCTGCCTGCTGTGCCTGCAAGGCACGCTCGAACTCCACCAGGGGTATCTCTTCGCCGTTGACCCGCGCCGCGAAGGTCGCGCCCGTGAGACCGAAATCCACGCCCCAGAAAATGAAGGTGACGGCGATCAACGCCAGAATGGCTCCGGCGACCCAGCGACCTATGCCATCTCGAACTTGCTGCAACATGGCGACTCACCCTGCTCAGGCTCGCATCAACTCCCCAGACTTGGAAACGACCAAAAAAGAAGGGCAGATTCGCTTCTCTCGAGGAAGTTGAATCTGCCCTATTCTATGTCTGGCGGAGTGGACGGGACTCGAACCCGCGACCCCCGGCGTGACAGGCCGGTATTCTAACCAGCTGAACTACCACTCCGGCTCTCTATTCTCTTGGTGGGTGCTGAGGGGATCGAACCCCCGACCTTCGCCTTGTAAGGGCGACGCTCTCCCAGCTGAGCTAAGCACCCCTGGGACAGAGCCGGTTAGTTTACGGCGTCTTTCAACGCCTTGCCAGCCTTGAACCCAGGCACGTTGCTCGCGGCGATCTTGATCGTTTCTCCCGTGCGGGGATTCCGCCCGCTTCGCGCAGCTCGATGCTTGACACTGAAGGTGCCGAATCCGACCACCGAGACCTGCTGCCCCTTGCGTAATGCCGAGGAGATCGAATTGACGACGGCGTCGACCGCGCGACCCGCATCCGCCTTCGAAAGATTCGCTGCCCCAGCTACCGCATCAACCAGTTCCGCTTTGTTCATTCTGATCCCTTATCCGAGTTAAGAGTTGATCCCCAGGCGCTTCCATAACGCCTACCTGAAAACGTGTCACGAAGTGGCTCGTCACCGCGCGCGCCCCTGTGCGTGAACGATGCGGGACTTCAAGACGCTTGAACTTATACCAAGGCGGATTTTCCGCTGTCAAATGGAGCTTGCTACTAGTGGGGAAGCGCGGCCTCGCCCTTCTCCGCGGCCTCGCCCTTCTTTTCCCGTTCAGTTGTTGCAACTTCGTCACTACGACCGACAACGGGCAAATGCTGCAGCGCGTACTCCAGCACCTCGTCGATCCATTTGACCGGAAGAATCTTCAATTTGTCTTTGATGTTCTTCGGGATTTCAGCCAAGTCCTTTTGATTGTCGGCGGGAATCAATACGGTATCGATGCCGCCTCGATGGGCAGCGAGGAGTTTCTCCTTTAGCCCACCGATCGGCAGCACCTCGCCCCTCAAAGTGATTTCGCCGGTCATCGCGACATTGGAATGAACGGGAATCCTGGTGAGCGCCGACACCAGGGCCGCGCACATGCCGATACCCGCGGAAGGCCCGTCCTTCGGCGTCGCGCCCTCGGGCACGTGGATGTGCACGTCGGACCGCTGATGAAAATCCCCTTCGATGCCGAGCATCTCGGCGCGGCTGCGCACCACGGTCATCGCAGCCTGGATGGATTCTTGCATGACGGCGCCCAGCTGGCCCGTGTGAATCAGCTTGCCCTTGCCGGGCACCGTGGCGGCTTCGATAGTCAGCAGCTCACCGCCGACCTCCGTCCAGGCCAGGCCCGTGACCTGACCGATCTGATCGTTCTCTTCGGCGCGGCCGTAGCGGAATCGCTGCACGCCGAGATACTTGCCGATGTTGCGATGATTGACCTGCACGATGCTCTTGCGCGGCCTCAGCAACAATTGCTTGACCACCTTGCGGCAGACGTTCGCCATCTCGCGCTCCAGATTTCGCACGCCGGCCTCACGAGTGTAATAACGGATCGTGTCGAGAATCGCCGAGTCCGAGATCTTGAGCTCGTTCTCCTTGACGCCGTTTTGCCGCATCTGCTTCGAAATCAGATAGCGCTTCGCGATGTTGAGCTTTTCATCCTCCGTGTATCCGGGCAGGCGAATCACTTCCATCCGGTCCAGCAACGGCGGCGGGATGTTCAGGCTGTTGGCCGTGCACACGAACATGACTTCGGAAAGATCGAAGTCGACCTCGAGATAATGGTCGGCGAAAGTCGAGTTCTGCTCGGGATCCAACACTTCGAGCAGGGCCGACGAAGGATCGCCGCGGAAATCCATCGACATCTTGTCGACCTCGTCGAGCAGGAACAGCGGATTTCGAACCTTGACCTTGCTCATGTTCTGCACGATCTTGCCGGGCATGGAACCGATATAGGTCCTTCGATGACCGCGAATCTCGGCTTCATCGCGCACGCCGCCGAGGGACATGCGCACGAATTTTCTATTGGTCGCCCGCGCGATGCTCTGGCCGAGTGAGGTCTTGCCGACGCCCGGCGGCCCCACGAGACAGAGTATCGGGCCCTTGAGCTCCTTGACGCGCTGCTGCACGGCGAGATACTCGAGTATGCGCTCCTTGACCTTCTCCAAGCCGTAGTGGTCTTCCTCGAGCACCTGCTCGGCTTCCTGCAAATCCTGTAAAACTTTGGTGCGCTTCTTCCACGGCACCTTGACGAGCCAGTCTATGTAGTTGCGCACGACGGTCGCCTCGGCGGACATCGGCGACATGAGCTTGAGCTTGTTGAGCTCGGAGGTGGCCTTCTCCTTGGCTTCCTTGGTCAGACCGACCGTCTTGATCTTCTGCTCGAGCTCGACGAGCTCGTTCGGCGCATCCTCCATCTCGCCGAGCTCTTTCTGAATGGCCTTCATCTGCTCATTCAGGTAGTACTCGCGCTGGCTCTTCTCCATTTGCTGCTTGACGCGGCCGCGGATGCGCTTTTCGATGCGCAGCACGTCGATTTCGCCGTCGATGAGCCCGAGCACGTGCTCGAGGCGCTGTTTCACCCCCGCGAGCTCGAGCACCTTCTGCTTGTCGACGAGCTTGAGCGCCATGTGAGCGGCAACGGTGTCCGCCAGACGGCTCGGCTGATCGATGCCGGAGAGCGAGGTCAAGATCTCGGGAGGGATCTTCTTGTTGAGCTTCACGTACTGCTCGAACCGCGACACGACCGAGCGGCACATCACGTCCATCTCGCGCTCGTCGTAAGCTTCGTCCTCGCTGAGAATCTCGGCCTCGGCCGTGAAGCACTCGGCGATCTGCAGATTGGTGATCCGGGCACGCTGACCGCCTTCGACGAGCACCTTGACGGTGCCGTCGGGCAGCTTCAGGAGCTGAAGTATGGTCGCGACCGTGCCGATCTCGTAGATGTCCTGCGGGCCCGGCTCGTCGACGTCGGCGCGCGTCTGGGCGACGAGCAGGATCTCCTTGCCGTCGGCCATGGCCTGATCGAGCGCCACCACGGACTTCTCGCGGCCGACGAACAGAGGGATAACCATATGCGGGTAAACGACGACGTCCCGCAGCGGCAGGATCGGAAGGCGCTTTGGCCCTACCGCGCCCTGTTTACCGTTTTCTTCCACGCAAACTCCTCACAACTACGGCTTTCCCGGGCCGGCTGCCCACCCCCTTACCTTGGGGCTGGACCTGAAATCTCAAGGCCCGGCCCGATATCGCCTGCCGGGCGCCTACCGAGGCCCTCAGCGGCGCTCGTCTCCCACCGCCGCCGGCTCCTCGGATTCGTAAATCACGTAGGGCTTGGTCTCACCCGTGACGACCGCCTCGTCGACGACGACCTTGGTCGCGTTCTTCATCGACGGCAGCTCGTACATCATCTCGAGCAGCACGTTCTCGAGGATGGTGCGTAAGCCGCGGGCTCCGGTCCTGCGCTTCATCGCGCGGTGAGCGATGGCCCGCAGCGCGTCCTCCCGGAGCTCGAGGTCCACGGATTCCATCTCGAAGAGCTTCTGATACTGCTTGGTGAGGGCGTTCTTCGGCTCGACGAGAATCCGCACCAGCGCATCCTCGTCGAGCTCCTCGAGCGTCGCGACCACGGGCAAGCGGCCCACGAACTCGGGGATCAAGCCGTATTTGATCAAGTCCTCGGGCTCGACGTCCTTGAGCAGCCGGCTGACGTTGTCGGAGTCATGCTGGCTCTTGACGTGGGCGACGAAACCGATGCCGCTCTTCTGCGAGCGATTCAAGATGATCTTGTCGAGGCCCGAGAAGGCGCCGCCGCAAATGAACAGGATGTTCGAGGTATCGACCTGGAGGAATTCCTGCTGCGGGTGCTTGCGTCCGCCCTGCGGCGGCACCGAGGCGATGGTGCCTTCGATGAGCTTCAACAGCGCCTGCTGCACGCCCTCGCCGGAAACGTCCCGCGTGATCGACGGATTGTCCGATTTCCTCGAAATCTTGTCGATCTCGTCGATATAGACGATGCCCGTTTGCGCCTTCTCGACGTCGTAGTCGCACTTCTGCAAGAGTTTCTGAATGATGTTCTCGACGTCCTCGCCGACGTAGCCCGCCTCGGTCAGCGTGGTCGCATCGGCGATGGTGAAAGGCACGTTGAGAAACCGGGCGAGCGTCTCGGCCAGCAAAGTCTTGCCGCAGCCCGTCGGCCCGATGAGCAAGATGTTGCTCTTGGCCAGCTCGATGTCGTCCTTGCCGCGCTCAGCCGCGCGCGTCTCGAGGCGCTTGTAGTGGTTGTAAACCGCGACCGCGAGCACCTTCTTTGCGCCCTGCTGCCCGATCACATAGGAATCCAGCACGGCCTTTATCTCGTGCGGCTTCGGCAGCTTGTCGCGGTTACGGTCGCTGCGATCGTCGAGCTCCTCACGAATGATGTCGTTGCACAGCTCGACGCATTCGTCGCAGATGAATACCGACGGGCCCGCGATCAGCTTACGGACCTCGTGCTGACTCTTGCCACAGAACGAACAGTACAACAGCTTGCCGTCGTCCGATTTTCCGCGGGAATCATCGCCCATAATGCGCCCTTATGTTTCCGCTCATCGAGTCAGATACGCCTTATAGCACTTGTTTCGAGGCTATGCCAAGGACCGCCTCGCAGTTCCCGGAATGCAGCATCGAAATCAAGCCGAGCTCGTAAACCGTTGAATCGTCAGCCATTGGAAGGCACTTCGGCGCGTCGTGCCAGCACCGTGTCGATGAGCCCGTACTCCACCGCCATCCCACCGTCCATGAAGTGATCGCGATCACTGTCACGCTCGATTTTCTCGAGCGGCTGTCCCGTATGCTTAGCCAGAATGATGTTGAGACGTTCCCGCAACTTCAGGACTTCCCTGGCGTGAATGTCGATGTCCGCCGCTTGCCCCTGAAACCCGCCGCTGGGCTGGTGGATCATGATCCTCGAGTGCGGAAGGCAGTAGCGTTTGCCCTTCGTTCCACCGGCGAGCAGCAACGAGCCCATGCTGGCGGCCTGACCGATACAGATGGTGCTGACGTCGGGCTTGACGAACTGCATCGTGTCGTAGATGGACAAGCCCGCGGTCACGATGCCGCCCGGTGAATTGATATAGAGATGAATGTCCTTGTCGGGGTTCTCCGACTCGAGGTACAGCAGTTGCGCGACGACCAGATTGGCGACGTTGTCGTCGATTCCGCCTACGATGAAGACCACGCGGTCCTTCAGCAGCCTGGAATAGATGTCGTAGGCGCGCTCGCCGCGGGCGGTCTGCTCCACGACCATGGGCACTAGATTCAGTCCTGTCATGCTCACTGCGGAACTCCTCTCCCTAGAAACGGATACTACGGCCGCGGCGCGCCGCTACTGCATAAATTCCTGGAAACTCATCGGCTTCTCGATCGTCCTGGCCTCCGCCAGCAGCGCTTCGACGACCTGGTCCTCGAGCACGCCGGACTCGAGCTGCGCCATGAGCTCGCGGCTCGCGCGGTATTGCCGCGCGGCGAGCTGCGGCTGCTCGTAGGCCGCTGCAAGCTCGTTGACGCGCTCGTCGACGCGCGTGGTGTCGACCTTGATGTCGCGCCTGCGAATGATCTCCTGCATCAGAAGAGCCAGCGCGACGCGGCGCTTGGCGCCTTCCCTGAAGCTGCCGCGCGGCGGCGCCTTCTCCGGATCCTCGATGCGCAGCTGTCGCATTGCGTTCGCCTGCATGGCCGCAACCTCGTCCTCGACCAGCGCCTTGGGCACGTCCAGCGGATTCGCCTCGAGCAAGCCGTCGAGCACGCGGCGCTTTTCCACGGACTTCTTGCGCGCCGCCAGCTCGCGCTGCATGTTCGCACGGACCTCGTCGCGCAGCTTCGCCAGGCCGCCGTCCTCGACCGCGAATTCCTTGGCGAAGGCGTCGTTCAGCTCCGGCAGATGCTTCTCCTCGACTCGCTTCACGGTGATCTCGAAGACGGCTTTCTTGCCCGCCAGCGCCTCGACCGGGTAGTCCTTGGGAAACTTCACCTTGACCGACCTGCTCTGCGACGCAGCCAGCCCCTTGAGCGCCTTGTCGAAATCCTCGATGACCTGGCCGCCGCCGACGACGATGGTGACGTCCTTGCCCTCGCCGCCTTCGAAGGGCTCGCCGCTGATGGTGCCGTTGAAATCGACCACGACCCGGTCACCGGAGACGGCCTTTCGCTCGACAGCGTGCCAATGCGCGCGTTGTTCCCTGAGCTTCTCGATCACGCTGTCGACATCCGCTTCACCGACCTGGACGCGGGGGGCCTCGATCGATATCTCGTCGAAACCGCCGAGCGCGATCTCGGGATAGATCTCGAAGGTCGCGCGGTAGCTGAAATGGCTATCGTCACCCTCGTTGAGCAACTCGATCGACGGGCCGCCGGCGGCGTTGAGATTTTCCTGCGCCAGCGCCTGCGCGAGGCTCGAGCGGATCACGTCGCCCACGACTTCCTTGCGGACTTGGCCGCCGTAATGCTGCCGCAGCACCTTCGCCGGAACCTTGCCGGGCCGAAAGCCCTTGAGGCGGACGGTCTTGCCGACTTTCGCCAGGCGAATGCCGACCTCCTGCTCGATCTCGGCGGTCGGTACGCGCACGGTCATCGACCGCTCGAGGCCGCCCTTGGCCTCGACGGACACATTCACCTGATTCGAAGTCACCGCGTTCACCGACATCCATTCTCCACGACGTTTCGGCCGACCCCGTTTCGCAACCTGCCGGCAGCGTGGTGCGAAAGGGGAGACTCGAACTCCCACGGGTTGCCCCACTGGATTCTAAGTCCAGCGCGTCTACCAGTTCCGCCACTTTCGCGCTGTAGCCGCTATTATAACGGACCAGCCCACGGCTCTGCGCCGGCAGATTTCCAGGGGTCTCATGCCAGAACCGCCGACGACGGCGTCCGCGCTGCCGCCGATGTCGCGGCCGCACGCGCGCATCGAGCTCTCGGCCTGGGCGCTGCTGGCCGTTCCCAACGGCGTCATCGCCGGGGCCGTGTCCGGGGTCCTCGTCGCCACGGTGCACGCGGACGGCGTGGCGGGCTGGGTGCTCGCGCTCGCGGTCGGCCTGGTGACCGGCGCCGGGCCTTTGGCCAACGTCTCGAGCATCATTTGGTCGCGCTGGAGCCGGGGCCGCGACAAGATCCGCTCGCGGGCGCAGCGTTGGATGTTTCTCGCCGCGGCCGGCTTCTGCCTCGCCGGGCTCGTGGCGTTGCGCCGACTGAAGCTTCGCGGGCAGCGCCGGCGGCTGCGCGCCGAGCTCGCCGGGGGTGCGGAAAACACTTTTAACCTCAATTCCTTAAAACGTATCCTTGCGAACGATCCGAACTACCGCCGCTATCTCGGCTGCCTGTTCGTGCTCGGCTCCGGGACCTTGATGGCGACCGCGCCGCTGATCCTCGTGCTCGGACGGGATCTGTCGGTATCGGCGGTCACTCAAGTGCTGATCACGGGCTCGCTGCCGACACTGCTGATTCCGCTGGCAACGCCGTATTGGTCGCGGAAGCTTGCGGAACGGCATGCGATCGCTTATCGGGCGCTGTTGAGCCGCGTGTTCGTCGCCGCCGCTGCCGCAGCGCTGGCGGGGGCCACCTTGTCGTGGCTACCGCTTTTGTGGCTCTCGGCGGCACTGCAAGGCATCGCGTCCGCCGGCGGCATGCTCGGCTTCAGCCTCGGTCACGACGATTTCGCGCCCGAAGCCCGCAGCGTCGAGTACTTGAGCGTGCATATCACGCTCGCTGGAGTTCGCGGCCTCACGGCGCCCCTGATCGGCGCCGCAAGCTATACGGTCTTGGAGGCCTGGCGTCCCGGGGCGGGGGCCTGGTCGCTGGCGCTGCCGCTCGCGCTGGTCAGCGCCGGTGCCGTCGGCTTCGCCCGGCTCGAACGCCACCTCAACGCGTCGCGAGCCCGAGCTGCCATGCCATGAACACGACCTGATCCGCGGCGTCTCGCACCCGCAGCGCCAGCGGCTTGCCTTGACCGTGGCCGGCGCTGCGGTCGACCCACAGCAGCACGGGGTCTCGCTCCGGATCCGCCGCGGTGGCGGCTTGCAAGGCCGCCGCCATCTTGCGCGCGTGCAGCGGGTGCACGCGCGTGTCGTTTTCCCCGGCGGTCAGCAGCGTCGCGGGGTACGCCGTGCCGGGCTCGATGTGCTGATAGGGTGAGTAGGCGCGAATGAAGTCGAATTGCTGCGCGTCCTCGGCGCTACCGTACTCGGGCACCCAGTAACGCGCCATCAGGAAATGCTGAAAGCGCAACATGTCGAGCAGCGGCACCGCCACGATCGCCGCGGCGACGAGCTCCGGCCGCTGCGTGATCGTGACGCCGGTCAAGAGCCCGCCGTTGGAGCCGCCGCGAATCCCCAAACGCTCCGGGCGCGTATAGCCTCGATCGATGAGCCACTCGGCGGCGGCGTAGAAATCATCGAAGACGTTCTGCTTGCTGTCGAGCATGCCGGCGCGGTGCCAGTCGGCTCCGTACTCGCCGCCGCCGCGAAGATTGGCGACCGCGTAGACTCCGCCGCGGCTCACCCACGGAAGCGCGATCTCGGTGAAGCTCGGCGTCATCGAGATATCGAAGCCGCCGTAGCCGTAGAGCAAGGTGGGATTGTCGCCGTCGAGCTCGAGACCTTCGGCGTGCAGCAGGAACATCGGCACGCGCGTGCCGTCGGCGGAGGTGTAGAAGATCTGCTCGACGACGAGATCGTCGGTCTCCACCGGCAGCGCCGGCTTGCGCCAGAGCTCGGTGGCAGCCTCGTCCAGGTCGACACGATAAATGCCTTCGGGCTCGCTGAAGCTTTCGAAGCTCAGGTAAGCGGTGTCTCTTTCGGGATGCGTTTCGATCGCGGCGCTGCCGATCCCCGGCAGCTCGACGGACCGCAGCGGCCTGCCGTCGCGGCGGAACATCTCGATGCGTGAGTAGGCGTCGGCGAGGTAGTTGGCGACGATCGCGCCCGGCGCCGCGCCGATGGCGACGATCACCGCGTCGTCGCGGGCCGGGATCAGCTCGCGGTAGCGCACCGGCTCCGCGGCCGCGAGATCGAACGCGAGCACGCGCTTGTTCGACGCGCCGAGCGTGGTCAGCGCGAAGAAGATATCGTCCTCAATGAAGCCCTCGGTCAACGCATCCTCGCCGACGATGAGATCGGTGCGGCGCAGCTCGCCGGTGCTTCGCCACTCGGCGAGATCGTAGAACCAGACATCGTTCGAATCCGTGCCGGTGAAATAGATGACCACGAGCCAGCGGCCGTCGCGCGAAACGATCGGGTACGGCCCCCAGGTCGTCGCCAGCGCGCCTTGCGTGTATTGCTCGAACAGCACCGGGTCGCGGCTCGAGTGGCGACCGACACGGTGCAAGGTGATCTGCCCCGAGTAGGGATTACCGGTGTCGGACAGCCGGCGGACGACGAAATGGCGCCCGTCGTCGAGCCAATCGACGGGATTCACACGGCCGTCGATCTCATCGGCCAGCCATTCGCCCGTCTCGGTCTCGAGCACATACGCCGTCGCCTGCTCGTCGCCGGCGCTGTACGTGCCGAAAGCCACGTGACGGCCGTCGGGGCTCGGCCGAT
>Ga0302046_10001629_pt1 | contig 21042 bp, 21 predicted proteins | sample RVTome_11_FD_200261 | JGI IMG/M metagenome (GOLD analysis project Ga0302046, IMG submission 200261) | Soil microbial communities from uranium-contaminated site in the Upper Colorado River Basin, Wyoming, United States - RVT147D111 (version 2) ...
CGACGGACGGGCGTAGAGCCGATCAGGCGACGCGGAGCACCTCCTCGGCCGTCGTCATGCCCGCACGGATCAGGCGCAGCCCGTCATCGCGCAGCATCTGCATTCCCTTGCCGACAGCCATCCGTGAGAGGCTGCGGGCACTGGCGTCTTCGTGGAGGGCGGCGCGCAGGTCATCATCCATGATGAGCAGCTCGTAGATGCCGGTCCGGCCGCGGTACCCGGTGCCGCGACACGAGGCACAGCCCTCGCCTGCCCAGCCACCCGGCAGTTCTGCGCGGCTGACCTGGAGCGCCGCGTACTGTTCGGACGAGAGCGGCGCGGGCCGGCGGCAGCTCTCGCAGATGCGGCGGACGAGTCGCTGTGCCAGCACGGCCTCGACCGTGCTGGCGACCAGGTAGGACTCGATGCCGAGGTCGATCAGGCGAGTCAGTGCGGTCGCTGCATCGTTCGTGTGCAGTGTGGACAGCACGAGGTGGCCGGTGAGCGCGGCGTGCGTCGCAATGTCCGCCGTCTCCTGATCGCGGATCTCACCGACCAGCATGATGTCGGGGTCCTGACGCAGCAGTGCGCGCAGCGCATTGGCGAACGTCAGTCCCACCTTTTCGTTGACTGGCACCTGCGGCACCCCGGCAAGCTCGTACTCGACCGGGTCCTCGACCGTGATGATCTTCTCTCGACCCGTGCGGATGCGGTCGATTGCGGCGTACAGCGTGGTCGTCTTGCCGGAGCCGGTCGGTCCGGTCGACAGCACGATGCCGTGCGGCTTCGCAATGACGCCGACGAACCGGGTCAGCGTTTCCGCCGACATGCCGATGTCTTCCAGGCCAATGCGGCCGCGCTCCTTGTCGAGCAATCTCAGCACGACGCTCTCACCGTGCAACGTCGGCAGCGTCGCAACGCGAACATCCACGTTGCGGTCGCGCATACGCAGCCGGATCCGGCCATCCTGCGGGACGCGCCGCTCCGCGATGTCCAGCTCGGCCATGATCTTGAGACGGCTGATGACGGCGGGTGCGAGCCGCCGCGGCGGTGCCGGCGCATCCTGCAGCACGCCGTCGACGCGGTAGCGCACGCGCAGTCCGCCGAGGTACGACTCGAGATGTACATCCGATGCGCGCGCTTCGAGCGCTTCGAGCAGCAGCAGGTTGACGAGTTTCACGACCGGCGCCTCATTGGCGAGGCTGACCAGATCGTCGAGTGCGGCATCCAGCTCGCCGACCGGACGCACTTCATCGGACAGGCCCGCAATGACATCTTCGGCAGTCAGCGCATCAGGCGAGTAGACTCGCCGGATCGCAGCGCGCAGGTCGGGCTCCGGCAACCGGACGAGCTCGATCGGCGTCGCCGCAATCAGGCGCAGGTCATCCAGCGCGTTCGCTTCGAGCCGCTCCGCCCACGTCGCGACGACCAGCCGCCCGTCCTCGAAGCCGAGCGGCATGATCGCGTGGTGCTCGAGGTAGTCGGCCGTGAGCAGCGTCGAGATGGGCGTTGCGGACTGCAGTGCGGCCATCGGTTCGGCTGATGGCGAGACGGGCGCTGCGGCTTCCTGCGCAGCCGTGGCCCTTGCAGCAGCCCCGTCGGCAGCCGTTTCGCTGCCAGCCGCGTCCGTCGGAGCGGGCCACGGGCTGCTCCCTTTCACGTCCTCCGTGCGCTGCCGCTCTCCTGCTTCCACGGGATCCATCAGGTCCTTCGCCGTCTGCGGTTCTGCGCCGGCATCAGCGGATCACGCTCATGCCGGTGTCCGGCGCTGCGCCGCGGATCGTGTCCGGCGGAATGCGGATGACGCGCGGCGTCAGTGGCTCGATGGGCACGACGCCCCTGAGCAGCTCGGTCCGGATCTCGATCTCCTCGCGGACGCGGTCGGCGTCCTCGTCAGTCGCCACGATGTAGGGCGTGATGAACAGGAACAGCTCGCTGTTCAGCGTCGTCTCTCGTGTCGTGCCGAACAGATAGCCCAGGATCGGGATGTCCTTGAGCAGCGGAATGCCCGCCCGCGACTTCTCCTGCTGACGGTCGACCAGTCCGCCGATGACCACGGTCTGGCCGTGCCGTGCGAGAATCTGCGTCTGCGCTTCACGCGTGCTGATCACGGGCGCTTCGAACTGTATTTCGTTCGTCGCCGCACTGACCTCCTGGATGACCAGCAGGTTGACGTAACCTTCGTCGTTGATCGTCGGTGTGATGGTCAGCACGGTGCCGACATCGCGATACTGCACGATCTGCTGGAGTGCAGCCTGGTCCGTGGGCAGTGTCTGCGCTACCTGCACGAACGGCCGCTCCGAGCCGACCAGAATCCTCGCCTCCTGGTTGTTCTGCGCGTGCACGACCGGTCGCGACAGAATCCGTACATCGCCACCGGACGCGAGTGCCGACAGCGTCGCTTCGATGTTGACTTCACCCGTCCGGATCAGGCTCAGCGTGAAGTTGTTGGGCGAGTCGGGGCCCGGCAGACCGGCCGCGGTGTTGCCGCTCCGGCTCTCGGCGAATACGCCCACGCCGACGTTGAGGTCGCTGGTGCGACGGACCTCCGCAATCAGGACTTCGATCACGACCTGCAGTGGCCGCAGATCCAGTGACGAAATCGCCTGCTGCACGACCTGCCAGTCGGTCTCCGTCGCCCGGACCAGCAGTGAGTTGGTGACCTCATCCGGCACGATCGTCACGTTGTCCTGCAGATCGCCCGCACGGATCTGCGGAATGATGATCTGCTGGTTGGGCGCCTGCTGGCCCTGCAGCCTCGCCTGGTTCGCCTGTAATTCCATGGCGCGCAGCTGCTGTGACAGTGTCTGCGTCGCCTGCGCCGCCGACGTCGCCCGGATCACACCGCCGAACAGTGACTGCAGCGTCTGCGCCAGCACCGGCGCACGCGCGTGACGCAGCCGGTAGATGAAGAGCAGGCGTGGCGGGCCGGTCGGCGCCTGATCGCCACCCTGCAGGCGCAGCATGCCGTTCGCCTGGGTGACCGTCACGCCGTTGGCGGCGGCGAGGTCGCGGATCAGATTCGGTACATCCGCGGGATCGATCGGGGTGGACGTGCGCAACGTCACGTTCTTCGCCGGCAGGTCGAAATACACGACGTTCAGGTTCGCGGCCTGGGCCAGTGCGCTGATCACGTACGACAGATCGACGTCCTGGAAATTCAGGATCACGCCCGTCCCCTGCGTGCGTACCTGCGGCACCTGCGCCGCCAGTGGCGGCGCATGGGCGGCGACGCAGAGCGCGGCGAGCAGTGCCGTGAAGAACGACTTTCGCATGGGTCGTTTCCCTCAGCGATCCCGGGGCTGCGGCATGCGCAGGTTCATGGTGTCGTCATCGCGGCGTCGGACTTCCACGCGCAGCGGCGGCATTTCGATCCCGCGCTCCACCATCTGCTGCATGAGCCGCTCGATCACTTCCCCGGGTGCGCCCTGCCCGCGCAGCTGTTCGACCATGGCGCGGAGGCGGGCGGCCTGCGCAGCCGCCGCATTGCCGCCCTCGCCTGTGTTGCGGCGACCGGCGTTCGTGTTGCGCGCGCCGCGGCCGGCCCGCTGTGGCCGTGCCATCTGTGGCGATGGCGGTGCGACGGCGAGTTCGAGCGTGCGATCCGCGCTGACCATCGTGGCGACAGTGCCGGACACGCGGTCGAGGCGATAGCCCATCCACGTTTCACCGACACCCAGCACGCGTGGCGTCGCGTCCTCGACCTGCATCAGGGCAACGCCGCCGGGCCGCTGTTCGACAATGCCCAGCACACGGAACTCGGGCGGCGGCGGCAGCTCGCGCCGGACCGGCTGCTCGTCCACCATTTCGTGGGGCATCCGATACGGCGCAGCCCGCTGGCGGTCCGGCCGGAACGGGTCATTGTCGACTGCGAGCTGGATTTCGTCTGCCTGCAACGGCCGTTCGGATGGTACACGCGGTTTCGGCATTTCGACTTCGCTGGCCGCACCCTGCGACGCCGCTTCGCCAGCTGCCGTTGGCGCGCCATCCGTCCCGGACCCGGCCGGCTGCGCATCGCGCACAGCGTCATCAACCGGCGCAATGCTCGCCGGGTCCGCGGCCGCCTGCTCGACAGTGAGGGCGCGGACCAGCGTCGTCGCAAGAATCAGTGCAGCTGCACCCAGGGTGAGCCCGGCGACGCTGAGTGTACGATCGAAGATGGGCTTCACGGCATCACCTCCGGCGAGGAACGCGACGGGCCGCCCGGCGTGTCGGGCGGCGCATACGCTTCGAGGATGATCGCGAAATCCATGACGCCGGTCGGTCGCGCGCGCGTGGATTCCGCTGCTTGATTGCGACGGTTGCTGCTCGGTCGTTCCATGACCGGCTCGAGCTGCAGCTGCTCGACGCGCAGCAGCATCTGACTCTGTTCCAGGCGATGCAGGAAATCCGCGATGCCGGCCAGATCGCTCTCACCGTGCACGGCGAGCCGGATCGGCTGCACACCGGGCGGACCGGGCTCTGCGCGACGGTCGCGGGCCACGCTCTGGATCTCGAGCAGCAGAACACGGCTCCGGTCTGCAATGCGTTCGAGGAGGTCCGTCAGCTCGGTCTCCGCGAGCGTCGTGTTGGGTGCATCGACGAGGCGATGCTGCGCGCGCTCCGCTTCCGCTGCCGCCTGACCCATCAGCTCTGGCAGCCGGTCCGCATTGCGCAGCAGCGCCTCTTCGCGCGACAGCAGGGCACGCTCCGCGGCGACATGTTCGCGTGCGTCGGACAGCGCTGCACGATAGGGCCGGACCACACCGATCCACGCGAACGCGGGGACGAGCACGGCCAGTCCGATCAGGACGGCGCGCCGGTCGCGCGTCGAGAGCCGCTCGAGGTACGGCATGCTCATGGCGACCTCCGCGCCGTTTCGCGCAGTGGCAGGTCCGCGGCGGGCGGCCGGACGTTCGACTGCGAGAACGTGGTCGTCGTGGACACGGGCGGCAGCAGCACGGCGCGCATGCGGAACCGCTCGAGTGCGGTCTCGCCATCCTGCAGCTCGCGCTCGACCGCGCCGTCCATGCGGATGCCCGTCAGGCTGCCGGCACGACGCAGTGCCTGCAGTGCCTGCCCCGCGCGTGAGCCCGTCGCCTCGATCAGCACCGTGTCTGCACGCGTCTGCAGTTCCGTCACGTGCACATCGGCCGGCATCAGCAATGCGAGGTCGAAGAGCGCACGCGTCCAGCGGGGCGCACTCGATTCCAGCGCCTCGATTGCGCCTGCCTGCTCGCGCAGCCGGCTGATCGAATCCCTCGCCGAAAGCAAGGGAGCGACGATGTCGCGGATCGCAGCGCGACGCGCACGAACGGTTTCCAGCTCGCGTCGCGCACCCCACAGCTCGAGTCCGGCAGCTGCAACGACGAGGAGCATGGCGACTGCGACCATGCGACCGGCCAGTGTCCGCTTGCGACGGCGTCGCGCGGCGGCCAGTGTCGGCGGCACCAGCTCGAGCTTCGCGATGCCTGCACAGCGCGCTGCCGCTTCTGCCGCAGTCAGTGCCAGCTTCTCGTCGCCGCTCACTGTCCAGCCTGCCGCCGTCAGGGCCGCGGCCAGAGCGCCGCGCTGCTCGCGCGGAGCGAGCACGAGCGCATGGCCCGGTCCAGTGCCGGCGGCCTGCGCAACGTCGGCAGCCCACGCCGCCGGTACGCGACGGAGTGTGGCCGGTGAGCCATTCTCGAGGCGGATGATGTGCGCGGCGTCGCCCTCGACGGCGATGATCGCGGCTGCGTCGTGGGCCGCACGACCGCTCACGGCTGCGATCCATGCACCGTGCGCGGGCACGATCGCATCCAGCAGCCAGTGCGCTGATGTGATGGCCGTACGAACGGCCTCCACCACGCTCACGGTCGCGGCAGCGGCCAGCACATCTTTGTGGCCCGGCGTCACGGCGACGACACGCGGAACCGCGCCGCCGACGAAGTGCTTCGCCGCATCGCGCCGGATCACCAGCTCCGCTTCGATGGGCCGCAACGGCGGTAGCGGCACGAGCCGCGCGTCGGCGAGCGGCGGCAGCAATGTCACGCGTACGCGGGCGCCGTGCGACGACCGGCCGTACAGTGTCGAGAGTGAGTCCGCGAGGGACTGGAACGCCGCGCTGATTGCGGGCGCCGGGTCATCGTTGTCCGTTGGCCATACGACTGTCGCGGACGCACGCTGCATCACGCGACCCGCATGGGCAATCGCGAATGCGCCGGTCTCACCGAGCGCAATGTCGATGTGCAGCTGTCCGTTCAATCGACAGCCTCCATGCACTCTGTCATGGGTACCATCAGTCGATCCTCTGCCACACGACCACGGCGCCCGTGTTCGAGCGGGATACGACGACGCGCGCGAACACGTGGATCGGACTTCCCTCGACGCGGCCTTCCGCCAGGATCTCGACCTCGACCGTCTGGAACGTCGTCATCTCGTTGAACCGGCTCTGCACCGAGTTCCGCCCGCTGCCGCCATCCATCATCGGCACCATCCGCCGCAGCTCCGTGCGGCTGCGCGGGAACACACCCGACTCGCGCAGCCGCAGCAGCTGCTGCGCACCGCCCGGCGTCATGCCCGGCAGCGCCAGCAGTACCGGCTCACTGGCCGCATTCACATTGACATTGCCGGAGCTGATCAGCGTTAAATGCGGCACTGCCGCTTCGTACAGCTCCGGCGTCATACCCAGCACGTAACGCAGCTCGTCCAGCTCGGCGAACGGTCGGTTGGGCGGCAGCATGGGTGCGCCCGCATCGATGTACTGGTCACGTTCGCCGCCGCCGATGCGGGGCAGGTCATCCTCGTCACGCCAGTCCTCGATCGCCTGGGCCAGCCGGTCCGCCCGGGCATAGTCGACGCGCAGACCCTGCGCGAAGAACTGGCGCAGCACCTCCTCGTCCGCTTCGTTCAGGTTGAGCGCGGCGCCCGTGTCGCGCACGCGCAGCTTGTAGTGCGCATCACCGAACGCCATGGCAGTCGTGACCAGACCTTCCGGGTCGCGCCACGGATCCTCTGCCGGATCCGAGCTGCGGAACAGCGTCCGCACGTTGCGCCTGCTCGCCTGTTGCTGCGCGCGCGCCGTACGCGCCTGAGCCACTGCCTGCGAACGCAACTCCTCGGCCCGGCCCAGCATCGCTGCCGTCAGGCGCGACCGCGCGTATTCCGTTCCCGCAACGGCTGCCGCGCGCGCGCGCGTCTCGTCGAGCAGGTTCGCCGCGGCGAGTCGTCGCGTTCGTGAACGAAGCGCCGCGTCCAGGCCGACCGCGCCCAGCGCGACCAGCAGCCAGAGTGCCGCGACGAGGACGAAGCCGCCGCGCGACCTCATTGCGGGATCCCCAGCGGCACGCGCAGCGGCAGGCGCAGCAGCGAGGGCAGGGAGTCACCACGCCGCGCAACGAGGATGAGTTCGACGGCGCGCGGCAGATTGTTCTGTGACCAGCCTTCGAGCCATTCCGTTGCTTCGGCGACGGGCGGGAGGTAGCGGATCTGCAGCTCACCCGCCTGGGGCACCAGCTCGACGCGACGCGGCACGTCCTGGGCCCGCTCCCAGAGGTCCGCGACGAGGCCGATCTCTGGCGTCGTGTCGTTCCGATCGATATACAGGCGCACCACCGAGTTACGAACGTGCAGCGGTGTCCGGGCGGTAGTCGGGAACACGATCGTGTCCGACGGCTCACCGCGCTCCTCGGCCTCGATCCCCTGGAACCGGCCCGCCCGGCCGGGCGCCTGCAGCCGGGTACCGGACAGCCACTCGACCAGCATGGCGCGGGCAGTTGCACCCTCGAGCGCCTGCACGGTGGACACTTCAGCCTCACGTGACCTCTCACTCACGAACGACAGCGATGCGAACGCGGCCGTCAGCGCGAGCGCCGCGACCGTCAATCCGATCAGCACCTCGACCAGCGTGAATCCGGACCGGCGGCCGCTCATGGCGAACCTCCACCAGACGACCCGTCGCGCAGCGCGTCCGTAAGAGGCACCGGCGCCTGATCACCGCCACGGCGACCTCCACGCGTGCCCGGGCCGCCCCGATTGCCGCGCTGCCCGAGGTCGAGCGTTCCTCGCTGGCCCGGCGCGCCTCGCCGGCCGAACGTCGGCCCGCCCGGGAACTGAACGCCACCGCGCTGGCCGCCGCCGCCCACCGCGCCGTCCGTCGTGCCGAGCACCGGCCGCGGCGAATGCAGCAGCGTACGGAGAGGGAATGACTCGCCTCGCCCTGCCACGACGACCTGCGCACCGAACAGGTCATACTCATCGTCCATTTCTTCGACGGCCGCCGTCCAGGTGAAGTCATCGAACGGCGGCGGGAACCGCCCGTCGCCGAGCGAGTCCGGCAGGTCCCGCAGTGCATCGTAATCGAGCAGGCGCAGCGACGTGATGCGGTCCTCCGCCAGCGACCTCGCCTGTAACAGCACGTTTGCCTTGCTCGCCGTGCGCAGCTGCGCACCCGTCGCCGACAGCAGTGCGACCGCGAACAGACCGATGATCGCGAGTGCGACAACCGCTTCCATCAGCACGAAGCCCGGTCGGCGACGAAGCTGCTCAGAAGACAATGGCGTCTCCGGTCCAGCGATTCACGGTCACGACACGGGCTTCGAGGCCCGTCCTCAGAACCAGCGTGTCGGCGAATGCGGAGCCGCCGGGCGCGAACGTGAACCGCGCGCGTGCGCGCGTCAGCACCAGTTCGACGGAACTCGGCAGTCCGAGCGGCTCACCGGGCCGCACGTACTCCTTCGGGTCGCCCACGCCCGCGGCCAGCGCACCACCCGGCAGGCGGCCGAAAGCGGATGCCTCCGACCATGCTGCCGTCGCCGTGTCGCTCGCCGGAATGACGTTCGGTGTGTCCAGCCAGATGAAGCCGGAGACCGAGTCAATGACGACCGTGACCGGCTGTCCGCCGCGGATCGCACTGTCGCGCGCCAGCCGGAACAGTGCTTCCACACGGTGCGTCGCCGACGTGAGATCATCCTCTTCGAACAGCGACTTGAACGCGGGCACTGCGACCGCGCTCATGATCGCCAGGATCAGCATGACAATGACGACCTCGAGCAGGGTGAAGCCGCGGCGCGCGCTCATCAGAACGAACCTGCGTTCACGCCATAGATCGCCTGGAGCAGTGCGAGTGCGACGAGTGCGACGAGTCCGCCGAACGTCACGATCATCACCGGCTCAGCGAGTGCGACCAGTCGCTCCACCGCGCGCTCCGTCCGCCGTTCCAGCAGGTCCGCCGACTTGAGCAGGAACGACGCGAGCCGGCCCGCCTCTTCACCCAGACCCACGAGCTGCGCCAGCACCGCCGGGAACAGCGCACGCTCGGCGATCGCCGCATTCAGCGAGCTGCCCTCGCGTACGCGCGTGCGGATCCGATCGGTCTCCGCGCGCGCAACCGGGTCCGACATGCAGTCGCGCGCATCACCGAGCGCGGCCAGCAATGGCGCACCGCCCGACAACAACTCACCCACCATACGTGCGAACGACGCGCTCAGTGCCGCGCGCCGCCAGCCGCCGATCACCGGTACATGGATGAGCAGATTCGCGGCGACCACACGGCCCCTCGGCGTCGTGCGCAGCCACGCGAGCAGCAGTACCAGCAGCGGTGGAATCACGACCAGAATGCGCCACGATTCGCGCGCCGTTGTCGCCACCCCGAGCATCATGGCCGTCGTGCGCGGCAATGCCGCGCCGGACGACAGCAGCAGATCCGCGAAGCGCGGCATCACGAACAGCACCAGAATGCACACTGCCACAATGCCGACCAGCGCGAGCAGCACCGGATAGATCGACATCGAGACCAGCTTCGAGCGAAGCTCCTGCTCGCGCTCGAGGTGCGCCGCCAGCCGCTCGAACGCGCCATCCAGCGCGCCGCTCTTCTCGCCCGCGCGTACAACTCCGATGTAGAGTGGAGAGAACAGCCGCGGATGCGCCGCCAGTGACGCTGCAAGCTCGTCGCCGCGATCGACGTGCAGTCGAACCTCATCCAGCGCCGGCCGCACCGACGCCGGCGCCGTCGCTGCTCCAGCGCCGAGCGCCTTGGCCAGCGGCATGCCCGCGGGAAGCAGGGCCGCCACTGCCCGCGTGAACTCCAGAACGCCACGCCGGCGGCTCAGCCCGAATCCACCGCCCGCTGCCGCCGCCTGCATCGATTCCTCGATGTCCAGCGCGAGCAGACCCCGCGTCTCCAGCTCTCGCGAGACTGCCGCGACCGTCGATCCGCTCAGCCGTCCACGCGTACGGCGTCCCGCCGCGTCCACTGCCTGATACGCAAATACCGGCACAGGCGGCCTGTCAGCCAGTGATGTCCGCGTCTTCGCCTTCGCCGCCCACCACCCCATCGGCGCCCAGCGAGACCAAGTCGTAACCGTTCGGGTGCAGGTCACCCGGACTCAGGTAGACGTACCGGTTGTTCCACGGATCCGACGGCACGGCCTTCCTCAGATACGGACCGCGCCAGTTCGTCGGGCGCGGCTCCAGCGTCGGCTCCTCCCACAGCGCCTCCAGGCCCTGGTCCGTCGTCGGGTACCGGCCATTGTCCAGACGGTACGAGTCCAGCGCCGCGCCCAGCATCTCGATCTGCGAGCGCGCCGCCGCGTCCTTCGCCGTACCCACGTGCTGGAACACGTTCGGCGCAACCAGCGCCGCCAGCAGCGAGATCACCGCGATCACGACCAGGATCTCGATCAGCGTGAAGCCGCGACGCGACTCCATCCGGTTCTTCTTCGAATCGGTCATTGTCCATCCCCTGCTGCGGTAGGACCCATCGGGGCGATGTGCCATGGACCTGATCTACTATGAAACTGCGAGCTCAACCTAATCCATTGACGCGCTGACAGGCCAGCCCGTTGGATGCGCCACAGTCGCCTGCGGTTGCACGACTGCGACGCAAACGGGCTCAGCGCAGATAGATCCAGCCGCCGTCCGCGTCTTCGGCGATTGCGCTCCCGCTCGTGCTGTAGCCGGGCGCACTGCCGGTGGCTGTGATTGACGCCATGCACTGGGCCCGGACGGTGCCGGTGCGATCGCGGCGGAGCCGCCCGATGCTGCCCTGCCGATTGCGCTGCCCGTGGACCACATAGGTCACGTCGAGGTCGTGGAGCGACGCATTGCGGACGTAGACGACGCAGGTCGTCTGGTCAGCCGGGTTCAGTGTAGACCCCGGCATGTCGGCCACGCCGCGTGGTGTGATCGATACGCAGCCGCCCAGCGCCAGCTGCGCGGCCAGTGCAACGAAGGTGAGCCGACCCGCCATGCGGCCTCCCGGCAATGATCCGTGCGCTCGTTCTACACCGACGGCGTGCGATCCGTGCGCCCGAGTGGGACATCGGGCCTCGCCTGGTTGCGGTGTCGTCTGCGATCATTCGACGATTCGTGTCCGCGACCACCTGCCCGCCCGCTCGCGGCCGACGTCAGGCGCTCAACCGGACACGTGCCGCATGGAAAAGACACGGGCGGGTCTACGGGCGGGTGCAGACGTAGGCTCAGGGGGCGTACGGGCCGATTCCCACTCCCGGGCCGGAGGCGAAGGTCGAGCCAAAGGGACGCGCACCTCAACCCCGGACGTCCCCCCATAAACCCACCTCGGCCCGTAAACCTGCTCGCGCGCCCGCGCGTAAACCCGCCCCGACGTCCGCCCGTTCGTTCCCGTCGTCTCATCCCGTTCGTTCCCGCCGTGTTCCATCCCGGTCGTATTCGTACGGCACACCCCACCCGGCAAGACCTGGCCGTTCCCCGGATCAAAGGTCATCCCAGCGCACGTCGATTCCCTCTCGCTCACCGAGTGCGGTCCGTAGCGATTCAAGCACCCGTGCCTCGACGCCGGCCTCTTCGAGCAGTTCGATGGTCGCAGCATCGATGTAGTAGTCCTGATCCTTCGGCCTTTCTTCTTCGAGCTGGTCCCTGATGAGCTGGAGCTGCTCAGCTGAGAGCCGGCACAGGGGCGCGCCGGTGGCGGCGTCGCGGAGCGTGAGCACGTTGGACCTCCGTGAAAGGGAACGACGAACCGGGAGCCGAATGGTAGGCGGTCGGCGTGCGGACCGCGACTCGCGGCTCGACAGCGGCCCGGGAAACGCCGGCTGTGACCGGATGGGCAGCAGCAACTGGGTCAGAAGCGGCGATCGGCATCGGTGTGCCCTGCTGTGTCACCAGGCGACCGACTCCAGCCCGTGCTCGCGCAGAAACTCGGGTGCCGGTGGAATGGCATGACCCAGCTCGTGCGCCCGTTCATGCACTGCATCCACGTCATCAGATTCGATTGTGATCAACACGCCGGCCGCCGGCGGGAGTGTCAAGGCTGGAGGTCCGCGGGAATGACGTCAGTCGATGATGCAGATCTGACTCGTGCGCGCACTCTCCTTCAGCGCGTGCAAAAGATGCCGCTGCGAGAAGTGGGCGCCGCAGCGCATCAGCGCGGCCGCCACAGTCTTGCTGTTCTTGCTGTTCGTCTGGAGTTGCCAGTTGGCGTAACCGTCGTCGGTGTAGCCCTGGAGGTCGAGTCGATACGGCGAGCCCCTCGGGTAGTGACCTTCCCATTTGCCGTCGCCGGCCGTCGGCTTCGACATGCAGAAACCGGCTGTGAACGTGTACGGCGCTCCCGTCTGCGGATTCGTCTTCGAGCTGAAGTTCGCGGGCGCCGCTGTCGAACTGTTGTTGGAGCCGTTGCGCGCGGCGTAGTCGACGAGGGCTTCACCATGATTCGCGACCGCCGACGTGTCGCCGTGGAACGCACCAATCTTGAGCGAAAACACGGCCATGGATGAGCCTCCATGAGAACAGGTCGCAGCAAAGGTAATCGGTTGATTCGGCCGGCGGCAACGCCCCGCCGAACTCTTCCGGATGCGACGCGCACTGCGGATGTCCCTCACCACGTCTGCGGTCGGTCGGCTGGAACGGAAGTGGCACCGGCGCGTGCATGCCTCGATATTGGCATGATGGGTCTGGTCCGGCCGCCGCCGCGTGCCCGGCCCGGGCGGCCCCCTGTCCTCGGTGTGGACAAACGATCCGGATGCCTGACGCAGCGCTGAAATCGGCAGCAGAGACGCGGGTCACACGCGGGCTCGATCAGGTCGTCGCCATCGAGACGCCGGAACAGGTCGTCTTCTCCTACACGATTGCGGGTATCGGCTCGCGCGCCGGTGCCGCGCTCATTGATCACGCACTGCTCTACGGCGGCCTGGTCCTGCTCTGGCTGCTCTACGCCCTCCTGATTGCGCCGGCACTGAACATCTCGCGCGACCTCTCTGCCCTCACGCAGCAGACGGGCGGCTGGCTGATCGCCCTGCTCGTACTCATCCAGTTCGTGTTGCAGTGGGGCTGGTACGTGCTGTTCGAAGCGTTGTGGGATGGGCAGACGCCCGGCAAGCGGTGGCTGCGCCTGCGGGTGGTACAGGATGGCGGTTACTCGGTATCGTTCGCGGCGTCGGCCGCACGCAATGTCGCTCGCATCCTGGACATGCAGCCGGTTCTGACGTACGCCGTAGGGCTCGTCGCGGTCGCCGTATCGAAGACCGGCAAGCGGATTGGCGACCAGCTCGCCGGCACGATCGTCGTGCGCGAACGCATCGTCACCGTCGCGCCGGCGGATGCGCAAACCGGTGCAACGCCGCCGGCCGGAATCACACAGCCCGTCGCAACGGCCGCGCTCACCGAAGACGAGCTCGAATTGCTGCAGCGGTTTCTGCTGCGCGCACCCACACTCGAGGAAGATCGTCGCACCGCGCTCGCAGAGCAGCTGGCTGCCCGCCTGTACGAGCATCTCGACGACGCCGGCGGGCCGCCGCTGTTCCGGCTGCGTGCACTGCTCGACCGCGAGCGGGCGGCCCGTGCCATGGGTGCGGGCGCACGCGGCGAAACGGGCGCGGCGCGCGAACGCTGGGCGCTCGTCGCGCAGAACGAGGCAAAATGGAGCCGTTTCGCGGCACGGCTCGGCGATGCGCAACGTCGTGGTCTCGGCGCCATGTCGGGTGATGAAGTCGCCAGCTTCGTCGCCGATTATCGCGACATTGCGACCGACCTCGCCCGTCTTTCGACGGCTGCGAAAGGCCGCCAGATCGATGCGCTGTTCCGGCTCAGCCGGCTGGTCGCCGGCGGCCACAACCTGCTCTACCGCCAGGAGCGCATCGCGCTCCCTGCCATGGGGCGGTTCCTGTTCGCGACTGTGCCCGCCGAGCTGCGTCGGTCAGCTGCACCCATTCTCGCCGCAGCACTGCTCTTCTTCGGCAGTGGCACGATCGCGTACGTCGGCGTCGTGCGGCAGCCGCCACTCGCCGACGAGCTGGTCGGGCCCGGCATGATCGATCGCGCCGAGCAGGACGCCGTGCGTGCCCGCCGGGGCGACACCCGCTACATCGACGTCGAGAGCTTCGGCCGGCCCATCCTTTCCAGTGTCGTCATCAGCAACAACATCAAGGTCGCCTTCTTCGCCTTCGCGTCCGGCCTGACCGCCGGCATCTTCACCGTTCTCATCCTGCTGATCAACGGCATCAGCATTGGCGCCGCCTTCGGGCTGTTCACGACGAAGGACATCGGTCACGTCATTGGCGACTTCGTCATCGCTCACAGCGTCTTCGAGCTGAGTGCCATCTGCATTGCCGCCGGCGCCGGCTTCGTCATTGCCGGCGCCATCCTGCTGCCCGGTGCACAGACCCGCCGCGAGGCACTCGTCCTTCGTGGGCGGAGGGCGCTCCGCCTGCTCACTGCCGCCGCAATGCTGCTTCTTTGCGCCGGCATCATCGAAGGCCTGATCTCGCCGCGGCCCGATCTTCCCTTCACGTTCAAGCTGGGCGTAGCCGCCGCATGCGCTGTACTGCTCCTGCTCTACGTGACCCTCGGCCGTGGCGCATCGCCGGACGCATCGGTCGAGATCATGGCGTACGGGCAGAGCCGTTCGCGCGACTGACTCGGCCACTACCGCAGCGCCCGTCGCGCACGCTCCGATCCGCCTCCGCGTTGATCACGACGACGGGGCCGCGGACCCGTTCATGGCAGCGCCGGCGCAGGCAGGGTCAGAGCAGTCCTCGCCCCTTGATGGCGAGGTATCGATTGATGACGGCAGCCGTCATGATGCGAGGCGACACGTCGAGCACGGACACGCCCGCCCGGCGCATGCGTGCAAGGGCTTCCTCACGTTCGAGCAGGAGTTCCTCGGCGGCGGCATTCTCGAAGAGTGTGCGATCGTCATGATGCGGTCGGGGGACGGCAGCACTGACCAGTTCGTCATTCTGGAGGGCGACGACGAGCGGCAGGTGCCTCGCCGTACTCCGTATCGTGTGCGCAATGAGAGCACGTGACGCGCGCGGGTCAATGACATCGGTGAAGAGGACGATGAGTGAACGCTTGCGATGTCGCGCCGCCAGCGTGCGGAAGGCGCCGGCGTAGTCGGGCTCGGCCATACCCGCCTTCAGTGGCACCATGGCGTCGCGGATCCGGCGCAGCGCGAGTCCGCCGCGGGCCGGCGGCACGAATGCGCGCACCTCATCATTGAACACGATGAGTGCGACGTGGTCGCCGGATCGAGTCGCGACATCGGCGAGCACGGTGGCAGCTGCGAGAGCATGCTCGAAGCGTGAGACGTCGCCGGCGAGCTGTGTCATCATACGGCCGGCATCGATGGCAATGACGATGGTCTGTCCCTGTTCAATGGAATACTCGCGCGTGATGAGCTTGCCACGCCTGGCCGTCGCCTTCCAGTCCATGCGCCGTGGATCATCGCCTTCGACGTACTCGCGCAGACTGGTGAAGCTGCTGCCTTCGCCGCGCCGCCGGATGGTGCGGATGCCTGCCTCGCGGAGCCGGTGCTGGATGGCGAGCATGCGGTAGCGGCGCACGCCGGCGATCGAAGGAACGACACTGAGCGTCGCGTCAGTCGCGTACTCGAGTGATCGCTGTGCAAGACCGAGCACGCCGCGCACACGCAGAACAACGGGCGCGAGTGGATGTTCACCGCGTTCGCGGCCGCGGACCACCAGACCGAGAGTCGCACTGCCACGCGCCGGCACCTCGAGCCTGCCCATGCGCCATGGTGTGACTGTGGTCGCCGCAGCGTCCACGGCGTCGATGGCCGGTGCGAGTGCGTCGTGCACTTCGACATCGAGCCGCAACGGCCAGAGCGACTGCACCCGATACTCGCCATCAATGCGGTCGCCGAGGCCGGCCGATTCCGGCAGATCCCGTCGCACCTGCAGCTGACGCCTGCCCGGAATCGACAATGCATCGAGGAAGCCGGCCAGCACGACGAGGCCGGTGATGACAATGGCGATGGCAGCGCCGGTCGTGGATCCCGAGACGATCCAGACAGGTGCGGTCAGAGCCACGAGTACGGCCCAGCGGCGGGCCGGTGCGTAGCGCAGTGCAGTGCGCAGCGTGCGCCATCGTTCGCGCCGGCTGCGTGGGTGCGCCATTCCGTGCGCGGTCGTATTCACTGTGGCGCGGGCACGCGCATCAACAGTGCATTCAGCACATCATCACTGGTGCGGCCTTCGACTTCCAGCTCGGGCGCCACCAGCACGCGGTGGCGCAGGACGGCTGGCGCGTGGGCCTTCACGTCATCAGGTGTGACGAAGTCACGACCGGCAACGAGCGCGGCGGCGCGTGCGACGCGGAAGAGTGCGACACTGGCGCGCGGCGAGCCACCGAGTGTGAAGGATGTATCTTCGCGCGTAGCCCGTACAATGGCGGCAATGTACTCGCGCACGTCGGGTTCCACGCGTACGCCATCCGCGGCCGCGCGCACGGCATGGCAGGCGTCCAGGTCGAGCACCGGCGAAGTCAGAACGGCGTTGCCGCGCTCGGCGTCGAAACCGCGACTGTAGTTCTCCAGCATGCGCAGCTCCGCTTCGTGCGATGGATAGTCGACGCGGATCTTCATCAGGAACCGGTCGAGCTGCGCTTCCGGCAGCGGGTACGTGCCTTCGTACTCGACCGGATTCTGTGTCGCATAGACGGTGAACAGCTCACCGAGCGGCCGGCTGGTGCCATCGGTCGTGACCTGATGCTCCTGCATGGCCTCCAGCAATGCCGCCTGTGTCTTGGCGGGTGCGCGGTTGATCTCGTCCGCCAGCAGAAGGTCGGTGAACACCGGACCCGCACGAAAGTCGGTCGTACGTCCGCCATCGCGCAGGATGTTGGTACCGGTGATGTCGGCCGGCATCAGATCGGGCGTGAACTGGATGCGGCCGAAGCGGGCACCCAGTGCGCTGGCGAGGACACGGATCAGCAGGGTCTTCGCCGTGCCGGGCACGCCCTCGAGAAGCGCGTGGCCACGGGCGAGGAACGCGATAAGCGCCTGGTCAATGACGTGATCCTGGCCGATCACACGTTCGGCGACCGCTTCCCGCACGCGGCCCAGCATTGCCGCAATGACTTCCGGTGTCATGAAAGAATGGCCCGTTCGATGTTCACGATTGCTGCGGTTACACCGGCAGCGTCCACGCGATCGCCCTCGAGTACGGCAATGACGCGACCGACGTCATCATCGAGCGCGGGAATCTGTTCGCGCAATGTTCGCAGGTACGCGACCTCGTCACGACCGCCGCGACCACCGCCATGACGGCGCCGTATCCCGCGTACGAGCAGGCGAGCCGCGCGATCGGTGGCATGCACGGCGGCGTAGGCGCTCGCGAGTGCGCCCACGTGCTCGAGTGGTGACCGCCGTTCGATACGGCTGCGCGGCCGTGGCCGGACCGGCCGCATGCCGACCGCGAGCAGCAGCAGCAGCCCCGCCGCCGCGATCTGCAGCAGTGCCCGACCGGGCGGCGTCTCCACCAGTGCGCGGCGCGTCACGCGCATGAGATCCGCGTGCAGTCCGTAGCCGTGATGGTACTCATCGAAGACGAGTGGCCGCGCCGTGTCGCCCTCGAGCAGCCACTCGATGAGGCGGATCACACGGACGGCTCCAGTACCATCACGGATGTCAGCATTGCGGAAGAACCCGGAATGGGATGCGACGACGATGCGGCCACGGCCGCGGCGCAGTCCCACGATCATCGGCTCATTGCCGCGTTCGGTCACGACAGTGAAGAACGTCGTGGCCCCGGGCGGCGGCTGCCAGGCCGCTGCAGTGTCGGCATCCGTGCGCGAGCGCAGCACCCAGCGAACGAAGCCGAGACCGGGAATGCTGTCGGCGTCGCGCGCACCCGCAGTATCGCGACGCGCCGGCGGTACGGCTGGGTAGCGGCGGATACCGAGTGAGTCGGACAGGCCGCCGCCGGACAACGGTGGCAGCAGCAACAGCCGGGCGCCGTCGCTCACCGCATCCAGCAGCTCGTGCACTTCCGCCGCTGTGGGCGGCACGAGCGGCTCGAGCACGACGTAGAGTACGTCATTGTCGAGGCCGGCACGGAACGGTGTGAGTCTGCGTTCGACCGTGAAGCCGAGCCGCTCGAGCACGTCGTGCAGGCCGCGCGTGCCGCCCGGCGCTGCACTGTACGATGTCAGACTGCGACCTGCATCATCGGTCGGTCGAAACGGCACGAGCAGCAGCGTGATGAGCAGGACTGTCGCAATGATGGCGAAAACGCGGGCGGGTCTGAACGTGCCCGGCGAACCGTGACCACCGCCCCGTTCAGCCACGCGAACCGACAATGGCGTCGGCCATGCCGTACAGCCGTTCGAACCGCTCGCGATCGCAGAAGCCGATCCCGTAGATCACGGTTTCATAGCTGCGTGCGAATTCGCGGAACCGGCCGAACATGGCGGACGAGCGCGTCGCCAGCTCGCGCAGGTAGTCGCCGATCGTCTTGGCCTCGTGCAGCTCGATCTCGCCGCGGCCGGCAATCGCCTCGAGGATCGCAGCATAGAGCGAATGAGCGGCAGCCGTATGGTCGCCACGTGCAGCGTGCATTCGCGCGGCAGCCCAGGGATCCGCCCGCGCACCACGTACGCCGCTGGCAGTGCCCGTGACACCAATGCGTCGTTGGACATCCAGCAGCCAGATCGAGCGTGCGATAACGGCTGCGACGAGCAGGACGACCAGGATCATGATCATCCAGATGATGGGTGCGGCCGCACCGCCGGGCCGGAACCGGAGCAGCAGCTCACGCAGCAGCTCGAGCAACCAGGCGCCCAGCTGTTGCAGCAGGGATGTGCCGTTGTAGGCAGGATCACGGAACACGGCCGCGACCGTGTCGCGGATCATCGACTCGGGAAGTTCGGACAGCTGCAGCGGGTTCATGCCGCCGGCGCGTCCGGCCCCGTATGCCGGACCACACCGGCAGTCGACAGCTCGCCCGCCATCACCTCGATGTCGAACGCTTCCTTGCGGATTCGCGCATCATAGTACAGCAGTGTGGCAATGACGGCGATGATCGGGTATGCGACGACCGACACGGCCTGCTCCAGCAGAAATCCGAAGATGCGCGGACCGGGCACGAGGAATCCAATGACGCTGACGACCACGATCTGCAGGATCGCCAGCAGGACCATGGGCAGACCGAGTGCGCCGATGATCTTCGCCTTCATGCCCTGTGACAGCTGAGCCGAGCGCCGCAGTCCGGCGAACGCGCCGCGGCCCTCCAGCACGATCGTCGCCGGCACGGCGAAGTAACGCGCATAGAACCAGAGTGCAAAGGGCACGGCCAGCAGCATCATGACAATGACCATTCCACCGGCGAACAATGCGCCGGTTTCCGCCCCACCCCGCAACGCGCCTGTCGCGAAGAGTACGGCGAAACCGACGATGATGGCTGCCATGCCCGCAATACCGAAACTGATCGCGATCACGATCCACTTCGCGAGGACGGAAATCAGAACGGAAACCAGCCGCTTCAGGGTGTGGCGCAGGGCGCCTCCCGGATCGGGCGCACTCGTGAGGTAGCTGTTCGAGACGCTCACCACGATCGCAGCCTCGACCACCGACCCGACAATGAAGCCGGTGATCATGAGCAGCGCGAGTCCGAATGGCCCGGCCTGCAACTCCGTTCCGGTGGCCAGCGGCTGGCCACTCGTCACCAGCAGCTGCAGCACGATGTACGGCGCGTAGATGAGCGCACTCAGACTGACCAGCTCGGCGAAGTGCCGTCGATACAGCTGGAACGCCGCATCGACGATCTCGGACCCGAGTCGCGGGCGAAGCTCGAGGGATGACAAGGGCGAGCTCCTCGGCGGGGGGCGATGGGTGAGCAGCTATCAGGTTAGGCGAGGCTCGACCGCCCGGCAAGCCGGACGTGGAGTCTGCCTGTTTCGATTCGTTCGCTCCACCCGTTCAACCTCGGGCAGGACACGGTCGCACCGGCGAACAGCGCTGCAGACTCGAAGCATTCTGGTCCGGCTCTGCCGAGGCCGCAGCACCAATGGAGTTCCGCCGGCGCGCGTCCCATGCGACGCCAGCGGGGTGAGTGCCGGGCTGATCGAGCGACGGTCCGCCCGATTCGATGATATGGAGGCGAACGGGTACGGTGCCCGCATTGATCATGTCGATGACGCGGGCGGCTCCGCGCGAGAGATCGATGATGCGATTTCCGGTGAATGGGCCGCGATCGTTGATGCGTACAATGACCTCGCGACCGTTTCTCATATTGACGACACGCACGCGCGTGCCGAATGGCAGTCGCGGGTGCGCCGCCGTCAGACCATCCTGATCGAACACTTCACCGCTGGCCGTCAGGCGGCCATCCAGTCCGGGTCCGTACCACGATGCAATGCCTTCCTGCCAGGGCGCGTCTTCAGGTGCGGGCACAGGCGCAGGCGTCAGCGGCGGCTCGACACGCGATGACGCACAGCCGCTGCCCGAGACGATGGCGATTGCGACCGCGATCCTGCCGATGTTCATGCGCCGGTCATCGAATGGCTGGCATCGAATGGCTCATTCAGTGCTCGACAACGTAGCCGGCGCACTGCGCGCCCGGCAACGAAGACGCCGGCGGCACGGTTCGGATGCAGATCGGCCGCCGGTGAACCGTCGGCGCGTGAAGAAGCATGTTCGCCGCGGCTGTCGAGCACAACCCGCGGGCATGCAGCTGGCGGCGGCGCGGCAGTGTCAGACCATCGGCTCCTTGCCAGGCCGGAGCCTGGCCGGCATTCTGGCGAGGTCGAGCCGGTCTGCGATCGCGAGGGAGGTCGCATGGCGTCTGCGTTTCCTGTCGAAGGTGTTGAGCTCGCGCACGTGCTCGTCGT
>Ga0302046_10001631_pt1 | contig 21026 bp, 14 predicted proteins | sample RVTome_11_FD_200261 | JGI IMG/M metagenome (GOLD analysis project Ga0302046, IMG submission 200261) | Soil microbial communities from uranium-contaminated site in the Upper Colorado River Basin, Wyoming, United States - RVT147D111 (version 2) ...
CGAGTAGCTGGCCGACACCGGGAGCAAAGCCCGCAAGACCCTTAGTCAGGGCAACCGCAACATCCCGCCGCTGAAGCCCAAGCTTATCTGATGATGCCATCTGTGCTCCCGCTCAAGCGCGCGACGTTTTGCAGCAAAACCACTTCGCGGAACCCACAATCTAGCGATTGGTGCTTACGCGGAGAGCGACCAGAGATGTTCGGGTCTAAGCAAGGCGCAGGCCCGAAGCCCCTGTGTCAGTCTGGCCAGTCCCCTTATAACGCTGTGCAATTGGGATAGATTCCTATCTGGACTTAGCCGTTGTCGTCGCAGAGGCCCTTTCCTGATGCCTGTTGAAGCGCTCCGAGGCGAGGGCGATCGCAAGACCAATCCCAGCGCCCAGGGGCCACCAGATATATCGCGGTATGGATATGATCGCCAAGCCAGGAACGAATGCGCCCAACAACCACGACAGTCCCATATTCAGTAGAACCAAGGCGGCCATCAAGGGTAACAAGAGGACTAAGCCGGCACCAGCCAGGCATAAGAATGGCAGCAGCGCTGAAAGAGCCATCACAATAAAGTACATGCCCGGTTCCACCAGCGGCTTTCTGTTCCAGAGGCTCTCGATCGAGTCCCAGACCCATGCGATCGCGGCTCGAGTTGCTCCGAGCAGTGCCATCGCCTTCGCGAAACCCATTCCGAAGCTGCCTAGCCAGCCGAATATTGGTCGGAACAGCGCGTCCGGCACCGAGAAGTCTGGCTCCAGATTCACGCTTGCCTGTGAGACCGCCAGGGCGACGATGAACCCGAGAACAGCACCATAAGAGCGGCCTCTCCCCGCTTGGTAGGCTACCGGCTTACCCACAAGATAGCGCGCGGTGAGCAAGGCCTCGTTGGCGAGCCAATTCCAGGCAACTCCAATCTTGACAGCCAGCCGCCGGCTAGCATCCGACTTTCCAATTGGTGCCCCCGCAGACCCTTCCTCGGTTCCGCGCTGCCCACCTACTGCTATCTGTGCCATAAGCTCATAGAGGCGGTCGCGGTACTGAACTACCTCCTCCATGGTGAGACTCTTGGATTGGCGCGTCCGGCTATCATACTGATCATGGTGGTCAAGGCAAAGGAACGCCAGATTGTCCAGATCGTTGTTCGCGTTGTCTCTATCAAGGTGCGCAATCTGACCACGCTTTGGTGACAGATCACTCTCCAGGCCAGCGCAAAGACAGCATCGGCGTTTGCTCGCCGATAGTATCGCGCCTTGCACCGCCTTCGGAATTCTCTTGCGCATCGGCTATCGCTCACGCTTGTGGTACGCTACTGCGCAGGATGAGCGTCCATTCTGACTACTCTGATTACGTTCAAAAAGGCAGCTTGTGTTTTCGTTCTCCAGGGAAATGGCCCGAGCCTCAGAAGCTTGTCAGGACACAAGCAAGGGGCTACCCGGTAGGAAATCTCTTCACTACCCATCACTTCCCGTGGCTTTCCCTCGGTGCATACGTAGTGGATATCCAAGGGAACAAACCGCGTTAGTCGCGGGTATCCTTGGCGTGGCTACAAGACCCGGAATGAGCTCGAACACTACAGTTCTCTTCTCTCAATCCCTGAGCTGCTGCCAAGCCTTTTTAGACTGAGCCAGCCTGCGTCTAAGAGGAAACCTGAGCAGCCAATAAACAAGACCGCCCAACATGCCTGCGGCGACCACTCGCCACACTAGAGACCGAATCCAGTCTGGCAGGGCGAAAGGAAGGCTGAAGATCAGTACGATGGCAGCTATAATAAGAATTGCGGAAAGCCACGACGCTGCGGGTGTCGAGAGCATCCTTCTACGGTAGGCCCAGTGGGAACCACGCAACATCTCCATAGAGACCTTCATCTCAGCGAAGCGCGCGACCTCGCGGTCACTCGGTCTGTATACTCTGGAGTCCTCCAGTTGTTGCCTCTGCATGTCCTCCTGCTTTAAGCGGGCTATTTCCCTCCTTAGTTTCGCGATGGTCAGGACATCTCGAACAAAAAGAGCTGTCGCTGCACACACCCCGGCGATACCTCCAATCCACGCCCAATGGCTTTCGAAGAAGGAAAGAACACGTTGCATAAGACTAACTCCCGTCAAAGACAGCCGCCAACCGTTTCAACCGCGACCCAGACCTTCCGTTCTAGTGGCCAGCACGACCAGCACGCTTGCAGGGCTGCTCGACAACCTGAGCCGCACTTCCCACACCGCTTTCATGGCTCTTGGTCGAAGCATCCTCGACATGTTTCTCCGGGGCCCTGAGTTTCTCCAGGTCCTACCGCATAGAAGCGGGATTGCCAACGGAATCGACAGTCAGGCCGGCAACCAGTCCTCGATGCCTCAGCTCCTCATGCTTGTGCTGTAGGGCGAAGATGGCCTCGCATTGCAGCAGCGTCTCTCGTTTCCAAACACATCTACAACTTCCTGATGCCTCTTCACGCAGGGCGCCAAAGCTGCCTTCGGCGATGGTCATTAGGTGCTGATTGGTGCAGCGGAGGACCTTATCGGTCTGCGTAATCCCTTTCATGGACAGCGTGGTCCAGATCGAGGCTGCGGCTGGACAGGTGGACACCTCCCTTCTCAAGGGGCAGATAGATTGCTGCCACCTTATGCTTGCCCGCAGGCAGGCGCGGCGGCGTCCAGGCGGCCTGGCCATTTGCATTCAGTTCGACGGGCTTGCCAACCTTTGACCCGTCGAGGAGGAACTGGACGTAGCCAGCCGGAGAGGCGTGGCGGTCCCGGGGGCGTTCGACCTGTTCCTGGTCCTTCCTGTCCTGTGTGGAGTCTGGTTGACCTCTGTCGTTCCAGGTTCTGTCCTTCGTCGCCGCGCGCGCCACTCTTGCGGTGAACGTCACGGCCTCCCCGGGCCGTGACTTGCGCTTGTCGCTGAAAACGAAGGTCCTGGTCGTACCCGCTTCGATCCGCTCGCTGACCAGGTACGCCTTGGCAAACCCGCGCTCACCCGTGAGCGTGACATCGAATACGCAGTCCGCGTGCTTTTCCTCGTTGCGGACCTTAGTGCAAACCCTTAATGCGATCCTGGGGTCAACGGGTTTGACGGCGGGGCTTTCCGGTACGACGCACGGGGGTTTTTCCGGCGGCCAACCCCTGTCCGTGAACGTGGCGGTGGAAGTACGCGGCTGATAGTCGAACAGGCTCGACGCATCCGACACCCGCCAGGCATCCGCAAACGTCTGGTTGAGGTCGATGTGCCGCTGGTGCAGCGTTGCCGGCCTCGGTCCCATGGAATGGGTGTCGGGCAGCGCAGGCAGCCAATCTCCTGGCGCTATAAGGCCCATGATCCCCTCGGTGGCCGGGGTGTTCAGGACACTCAGGTTGATGTACCAAAGGCTCTGCGAACTCCACCAGTTCGATGTGGCAACCATGACCGTGCCGTCCGGAAACCCGATCTCAATGCCGTTCCCGATGGAGGATTTCGCTACGCGGCCGCCGTTCCCGAGATCGAAGCCCTGATCGTCGAGGGTGGTTGGGACCCCGTCTATACGAAGCTGGAGGCCGTTGGGATTGGGCGAGCCGTCCAGGTTCGGTTGGTAGGTGACCCGGCGGTCGCCCACGCGGGCGGCCACGGCGGTATTGACACTGACGCAGCTGGCCAGCCCGGTATGGGCATTCGTGATCGGGGCCGCCGTGGAAACGGGCGCCTGGCGTGTGTGGATCTGCAGATCGGTGCCCATCCGGAGCGCGACGAACTCGCCCGCGCTCTGAAAGTCATAGTGAATCCCGTTGACGGTAGTGATGTGCGGCTCACCATTGTTGGAGCCGTCGTACACGGCGCGGTCGTTGGTGAGCATGACGTCGTCGATGACCATGCGTCCCTCGGCGGATCCCCATGAAGGTCCGACATCCAGGCGAACCGCCACGATATCTCCCAGGTTGAGGCCCGACCCGTTGTTCAGGAAGTCGGTGACGCGGATGCGGATGGTTTCCATCTCGTTATGCCAGCCGCCACTGCGTTGGTACGGTTGCTCCAGGCCGCCACCGAAGGCCCCGATGTTGATCGTGCTGCTGGTTCCGGCGCCGTCCCTGAGAGAGACCGAAAAAGTCAGATCGTCGAGCACGGCCAGCGTGTTCGGGTGCTGGGTCCCCTGGGCGCCGCGCAGGGAGAGGTAGAAGCTGTCGTTCAATAGCAGGCGGGCTGCAAAATTGCGTTGTCCGACCGGAACCTCCCATTCATAAAAGCGGTTCTGGTTGGTCCAGTCGAACACGACGCCCCGGCTCGAATCCGTGGAACTCGCCTGGGTGGCGCCGTTGAACGGGTCGGTGGCGGTCCAGCTGAAATCGCTGTTGATGTCGTCCAGCCGGTCCTCGGAGAGGTTCTGGACGTCGAAGGTCACCGTTGCGCCGGAACTGCTCACCCCCGTGCCGAACTGGGATTGGTAGTCATCGAGGATACTGTTGCCGGTGACTGAACCGTCACGGTACTCGTGGGTCACGACAATACACGGGTTGCCCGCGGGTACACCGATGGGACGGAAGCTTTCGTACTGCCGGGTGAGGAAGTCGATGGACGGGATATTGTCCTCGACATAGCGCTTGACCAGGGGCAGGAGGTGGCCCAACTGGATCTGGTGGGTCAGGTCGTCCGTGGGCCCGAGCGAGCAGGGGCCGGTGAACGCGTCGCTCGCGGCGTCATTGTCGTGGAACCACCCGTGGCCGGCACCCTGTACGACCGTGGACTGGCGGTGCCCCGTGGCCCGGTCATGCAGGTGAAAGGTCTGGCATTGGTTGCAGCCGGCCGATCCGTTGACATCGGAATCGCCCGCGGCGGTCCACAGGTGGTAGTTGGCGTCGTGCGGGTTGGCCACGTTGGTGCCCAGGAAGTCAGTCGGCAGCATGCTGCTGATCAGCCTGATGTCCTGCCTGTCGTAGTGGGCTGGTGTGTGGGTGCCGTCGAACATCTTGTCGTAGCCGATTGCGACTCCCTCGGCACCCCGGCTGTGACCGATCCAGGTGATCTTGTCCGCGTTGAGATGCCCGGTGAGAGCCCCCCCGGCGATCACGCCTGCCGCCACCTGGTTGATGAAGGCGTCCGTGTGCCGTAGCGTGGTCTCCGACGCGGAGTCCACGCCCGGGACGGTATTGTTCATGTGGCTCATCACGATGTAGCCATAGGAGGCGAGGTGAAAGCCGATGTGGTCATACCACTGGTAGTTATGACCGTTGCCATGGCTGACGATGATCAGCGGCAACTGGCCCATGGTAGCGATGTTGGAGGGGTAGTACAGATCCTCGCCCAGGTGGGTGGCCGGCACGCCAAATGCCGTACCGACCGCCGGGTTGAGGGCGTAGACCAGTTCGGTCACCGCCAGCGGGCCGGCGGCGGTGGTGTCGTGAACAACGTAAAAGCCGGCTTCATTGTGTAAACCGTCGATGAAATCGCCCGTACCCAGGAAGCCATCCTGGTCGCAGTCGAGCACGACATCATACCCGACCCCCAGGCCCAGCCCGGCGTCCGCGTTCAGATCGGACGGGCCGGTCACCAGGAACGTATTGGCCTGGATTGTCGCTCCGCCGAAGGTCTCAGTCTGCATCCCTCCCGGCGTGACGTCCACGAGGGAGGTGCTTGCCGCCCAGCCGTCGGTGCCCTTGGCATCAACCACGTAGATGTCACACTGTCCCGCGAGGGCCGGAAACCGGGTCGGATCGATGGCGACTTCAACCGTGGCGTCTTCGTTGAATGCCTTGACGTACTCGAAGAAGGGGTAGTCGCTGAGTGAATTACCCGCCAATTGCGCCTCGGTGGGAGCAGCCGAGGCACCGGTCGCGTGGCCCAAAAGCAGCACGGACGCACATAGGCCTGACATCCGATGGTACGTCGTTGCCTCGGTCTTCATCTTCATATCCATTGCCCTCCTCAATGCCAACATCTTCGCTGCACTTCGCCACTAGGGCGTCTCTTTGACTCTGTGCAGGCGCCAGATCTCTGCCAATTCCTTTTCCTGAGGGGAATACTCCAGCACCAGGTCCGACACGTGGTCACGCAGCAAGGCGGCCAGGTCGCTCGCCTCCAACGGGTCTTGCATGACGCCCTTGATTCTTTCCTCGGCAAACGGCCGGATGCCGGCCTCGTCCGCCAGGGCGCGTTGTTGCCTAATGGTTTGCACGCTGACCCGTTCCGGCAGTTCGGGATTGCCGAACCAAATGGGGGTCCTCGCCAGATCGACCTCTCCCGGAACGAGCGCGATAACGAATCCCGACTCGTGGCCGGAATTCAAGCGTTGCGCTGTTTGCCCGCCCGCGTACAGGACCGGCTCTGCGGCATCGCGGGGGTGAACGAGGCAGGTATCCACAATGAGGACCACCAAAGTGCCCGCTGAAACCGTCGGGTGCTCCGCGCTCCAGTCGTATCTGAACCCCCTCTCCAGAGTGAAGGGGCGAGCGTAAACGATATCGGTGACCGCGGCAGGCGTTTCCGGAAGGGGGAAAGCTTTTTCGCAAGCCCATACCGGCAAGGCCATGATGAGAGTACATATTGACAGTCCAAACGCCTTCATAAGACATTACCTCCTTTACGCTCAGCGTTTCCGGCCGTGGGACAGAGACGGCTCCTTTGTTCAGGACTGAACGACAGTATTTGGCGAAGAACAGAGCCTTGATCGAAATAGCGAGCGTCTCGAAACTCTCCGCGACGTGCCTCCCCGACCGCGTCCGCGAGCACCTCAAGCGCGGCGGCAAGGACCGCGTCCTGCGGACCCTCCGTGGGTCGGCGGCTCGGGCTAGGTGCGTCCTGGTCCGCGGTCTGGAGACCTCACGGTCATCTCGTGCGGTCCTCTCGTGCTCGAGTCGTCGATCACCGACACCGTCAGCACCCTCTGCCGTGCCCCTGCGGAACTTCCCTCGGCCCTGAACCGCTCTCCAAAGAAGCCGACTTGCCCTTCAAACACATAGCCGATGGGCCGCGGCTCACTCCAACGCGTTCCTATCGGAAGCGCTCGCTACGTCTCGATAGCTCGACCGTCTACGCCTTGGCATGCGGTGTCGGCGGCCGGAACGCGTGTGCCTTCGGGCGCGAGACTTCCGATAGGACTCTCCTTCGTCTAGCAAGAAACACTGAAACGCTGTGCCCGGCGGCGGCATACAGCCACGGTCGCAGGCGCTCGTCCACACTCTCGGAACACTGATCCAGACACTGCCACAGGACAGCAGCTATAGTCAAATCGAAATATATGCGAAGATGCATGGGGTCGGGCGCGTAAAGGCTTAGAGGTTCCTTGGTGGGGTCTACGGCGGAGGGGTTGCCGGCCCTGCGGGCTCTCGGTCATGCGCTACTGGAAGGGAGGGCACCAGCGATCGATCCGGCACGGCGGCGGATCGACCGCAGGATGTGGATCGTGGCGACGACGTGCAGCCGCATCCCGATGACCAAGGCGCGGTAGACACGACCGCGAACGCCGGGATCTCTGCGTGGGTGATGGCGCGCAGGTGTGTGGCGCCGTCCGCCGCGTCGGTGAGCTCGAAGGCGAGCTGGTAGCGCGCGCAGCCGTGGCGGCCGACGAGCGCCAAGCGGTCGGCCGGCGCCAGCTCGGCGACCTCCAAGCCAGCGCGCGGCTCGGTCCCGAGGAGCCTCGCGAGGAGGCCCCTTTCGGCTCTGCGAAGGAAGGAGGCGACGCTGCTCGAGTGCCCTCCACACGACATCGCGGGGAGTGGCGATCCTCTTCGAGGTAGCTCATCGCCGCCCGGCAGCTCGTTCTTGCGTTGCCGCCCGATCCAAGCCCGGAGCCCGCGGGCGAGGCCGATGCGCCGCTGGGCGCGGCTTCTCGATCGCGGCGGCGAGGCCCTCACCGACGCCGAGCTTCTCGCGGTCCTGCTCGACGAGCGCGCGCCTCGCCGGGCGAGCGACTTGTTGGACCGGGCCGGTCGCATCGCCGGCCTGGCGGCCCTCGATGGTCGGCTCGCCGCGGAGCCGCGCGACCCCGATCTCGCACGGCTCCGCGCCGCGGTCGAGCTCGCGCGGCGGATGGCTCGCGCCGAGCTGCCCGAGCGCCACCCGCACCAGCGCAGAGATCGGCCGCCGGCAGGGGCCCACCAGGACCCCGCTGACGCCACCGCTGCGGGCTGTGGACGCCGCCGGGCTCGACGGCACTGTGGAAGACCTATGGAAAGCGAGCCTCGCAGACTCGGCTCACTTCCCACAGATTGGTGTTCATATCCTGGCGCCGGGGCGGGATGCGAGCTCGGCTTGCGCCGGGCTGCCTACCGCCCTCGCTCCGAGCCTCGCCGCGATCGTCCTGGTTCGGCGCCTCCGCTGACCAGCGGAGAGCGACCCGCCTGCGCACCCTCGCCCCGCTCCATCCAGCGGTAGTAGGTCCGCTCGGTGGTGCCGGCGTAGACGGCCGCGACCTGGGCGTAGTTGCCGACGCGGATCGCCGTGACGATCTTCTCCTGCACCTCCGGGGCGAGCTTCGTCGGGCGGGCCCCCCTTGGGCCTTGCTCATGCCGCCGTCACTTCCGGCCACCGGCCAAGCGGCTCGCTCGCGCAGGGGATCAGTGGGTCAAGACGATCAAGTGGAACGGACGGTCGCTGTAGTTCCCGTTAGTGTCGTGGGTGTCCACCCAGACGGCGTGGTTGTTGGCGTTCGGCGAGCCGAGGAGCTCGAACGGGAGATACGACTGCCCGTCCGTGCAGCAGCGGGTGGCCACGCCGATCTGGCCGGTGGGCGCCGTGCCGATGCTCGACGGGCCGAGGGTGGCCACGTACGCGCCTTTGCTGACGTCGGCGGTGAAGACGACTGCGTACTGGCCTGTGGCCAGCTTCACAGTGCGCACGACGTTGCGGCCGCGGGCCAGGGAGCCGTCGCTCTCGATCACCGCCCAGAACTCGCGGGGGCAACAGCCCTCCACGCCGAACTTCGCGGGGTCCTGCTTCGCCGCAGCGTCCACAGCGAGGGTGCGAGCGGCCTTGAAGGCGCGTTCGTCAGGGGCGTTGGCGAAGGCCGGCGCGGCGGCTGGTTTCTGTTCGGAGTCTGCCATTGGTCGATTCCTCCTATCGTCGGGGATGAGCCTGGTGGCACGATGCCATCACCTATCCACCCTTTCATGATATCACAAAAACATGCAATTCCAAGTCGGAGCGATCCGTGGGCACCGTCGATCTGGAGACCGCGCAGACCATCGAAGCCCAACTTCTGCGCCTTCGCCCCCCTTTTGGAGTCGACCGCCGACTGGCTGGAGCTTGTCGACCTGGCGGCGGGAACGGCCGAGAACGCAAGCGGGTCTTCTGCCGAGCCCGCCGCTTCTCCGGGTCGGCGCCGTAGCGGTCGTAGACCGCGGTGGCGCTTCTGTCCTGCCCTGCACCACCAGCCGGGAGACGCCCATCGCCCGCATCTTCGAGGCCGCGGTGCGCCGCAGGTCGTGCGGCGACCACGGGCGCATCTTGCTGCGTTCGAGGATGCCCTGGTAGGCAGTCTTGATCGTCGTCAGGTGCGCGTGCCCGGCTTGCGCGGACTCTCGAGCACCCACTCGGAGCCGCCGGTATGGAGGCGGAGATCATCAAGCACCGCCCGCGCCTGCGGCGACAGGTAGACGCGGTTCGCCTCGCCGTTCTTGGCGACCTCGGCCGGCACCACCCAGCAGGCGCCGTCCTCGATGTCCCGCCACCGCATGCTGAACACCTCCCCCGGCCGCTGCGCCGTGAGCAGGATCAGCCGGAAGGCGGCCGCCGAGACCGGCGCCAGCTTCCGCCTCCGTGCGTCGGCCTCCAGCTCCTCCAGCTCCGTCCACAGCACCCCGATCTCCTCGTCGGAGAGCACGCGGTCCTTGCCGCCGCGCTTCAGATGCTCGCGCACCCGGTCTGGCAGCTTCACACCCGCGGCCGGGTTGCCGGCGAGGATGCCGCGGTCGGCGGCCCAGTCGAAGAGCTTCGACAGAAGCGCCTTGAGGTTCCGGGGCGCGACCTTCGTCGGCTTGCCCCGGGCGGCGAGCTTGCCCTCGGCGAGGTCCTCGAGTAGCTCGTGGACGTCACCCTTGGTCACCTGGTCGACGGGCCGCTCTCCCCACCGCGGCAGGACGTAGGCGTCGAGTTGCCAGCGATCCATCGCATAGCCCTTCGGCCGCTTGAGCTTCGAGTAGCCGGCCAGGTACTGCTCGGCGAGTTCCGCCACCGTCGCCGCCGAGCTGGCCGTCCGGCGCTCGACGCGGTCGCCCTGCGGGTCGTCGCCGGCGGCGATGCGCCCGACCTCGACCTCGGCGAGCTGGCGCGCCTGCTTGAGCGACACCCCCGGGTAGGCGCCGAGCTTCAGGAACCGGCGGCGGTTGTCCTCCTGGCGCCGGTAGTGGAGCATCCAGGTCCGCGCGCCGCGCTTGTAGACGCGCAGGACGAGCCCACGCATCTGGTCCGTCCCGGAGGTCGGTCTGGTTGAGCCCAGCCGGGACCTGGGCCGAGCGATCTGGCGGTCTGTCAGCGTCATGGGCACCCCCTCGAGGCCCCCACCCCAGGCCCGGGCTCTCCGGTGGCAAACGATGGGATCTGTCGTTGCTGTCTCGTTGCCACAGAGCATGAGCTTGGGTGAGCCGGCCTGGTCCCCTATGGTAACCCCTGAGACAGCTATAAGCCTATATTCTCCAACACGATGGGGGTCTCCAGGTGAGACGCCCTGAGCCGCCCTGAGCCGGGGTGAAAACTCTTGAGAAACTGGTAGACAACTTAACTACGGATCAGAAGGTTCGGGGTTCGAATCCCTGCGGGTGCACCAATAACTCCAATCAGATCAAGCGGTTAGAGACCGTTAGCACTTCGCGGAGTGCTGACGGTCGGTCTGTCGTTGCTCTATCGTTGCCAGGAAGCCAGCGGTAGGGGGCGGGGCCAGAGGGGCTCGGGCCGGAAGTGACGCGGTCTCAGTGGGTTGCGGGGAATCGCTGTCGAGCGCGCTTTAGCACTCCTTCGAACTGGCACTGTCCCAGGGCTTCTCACCCCGTCTCACTTTAGCGGCGTCTTACGGGGCCAAATCAGCGAAATCCGCTGTCGCCAGGGGTAGAGCATCTGACCGCCGATCAGACGCGCGGGGACAGAGCATCTGACCCTCCCCGCGCTCTGTGAGCCGGGTTCCATCTCCGACCCAGTAGGACCTCGCCTCCGCTAGACTGTGCGCCAGTTTCTGGAGCATCAATGGCGGAGATCGACGAGACCGACCGCGACCGTTCCACCGCTGCTCGTCAGCCTCGCCGGGCCGCACGCGCGAGATCGCCGCCCGTCTGACACGCCCGCGCCCTGGATGGAAGGGGCCCACGCGCCCAAGGACGTGGCCGGCTAGGATCTGGGCACCGATGGGTCGCGGCCTAGCCCAGCTCGTCGCCGCCTGGCGATGCTATGTTAGCTGCCAGCGACTAGGGCCCTCGATCTCGCCGCGGTGTAGCCGGAGACCATGAGCGCCGAACCCACCCTCGGAGCGGACACCTCTCCGCTCGACAAGCGACTTTGGGCCTACGGCTGCCCACCGCTTGTTCGGCTCGACCAACCGCTGACCCATCCTTCACAGATCGAATACCTCGATCTCCTGCCCAGCAGGGGCACTACCGGCGAAGCGCTCGCCGGGGTGGCCGAGGCTCAAGGCACCGCGTTGCTCTACGTCCTCGAAGCGGGTGACCAGAAGGAAGCGGTCTCAGCGCGGATCGCTCGGTTCCAGCGCCAGTTGGCCAACCGCAGCGACCCTGCCTGGCTGGGCGTGGCGCGCCTCGGTTCTCTCGAGCTTTTTCCCATCGGCTTCCACGGCGGGACGCGGCCGGACGCTTCCAAGGTGATTTCGGAAGCCGAGTCGACGGCTCCGCTCTTCTTCCAATCCCTGGTCCAAGGTACCTTGCAGCCACACGGGGAGATTCAGGACACGGACTACGTGTTCCGAAAGATCTTCGACTTGCTGACCCAGACCACGAAGGAATTCGTAGAGGAAAAGTCCAACAAGCCTCCGCTGGAGCCGCTGGACGTGCTCTCGATGGCTGGACGTGCTCTATTCTTTCGCTTCCTTATCGACCGGCGTATCGTCTTGCAGGAGGAGATCACTGAGATCTGCCCGGCTGCCGATAGCCTCAAGGATGCATTCGCAACGGCAGAGAAGGCAGCCCATACTTCCGCCTGGCTCGACGAGACCTTCAACGGCGACTTCCTTCGGCTCATCGACGAGAGCGTACCGGTGTCGGATCGGGCCGGTCGCGAGCGGCTGTATCTCGACTTCTACGGCCGGGTCGAGCGGAAGGCCGGCACCAGGCTCTTCGATCACCTGGACGCCATCCTGAAAGGGTGGCGAGCGAAGGGCAATGCGATCCAGACCGAGTTGGATTGGGGAGATCTCGACTTCGCCCACATCCCCGTGGGCGTGCTGAGCCAAGTGTACGAGAGCTTCAGCCATCTCGTCGACCCGGTGCTCGCCCGCGAGTCGAGCGTGCACTACACGCCGCGCGTGATCGCCCGCCTGATGGTCGATCAGGCATTCGCCGCGATCAAGAGCCCCGCGACGGCGATGGTGCTCGATCCGGCCTGCGGCGCAGGGATTTTTCTCGTCCTGGCGTTGAGGCGCTTGGTGAGCGAGCGCTGGAAAGCGGATCGTAAGCGCCCTGACACGCGCACGATTCAGAAGATCCTCTACAGACAACTTCGGGGCTTCGATGTCAGCCGCTCGGCCCTGCGTCTTGCCGCGCTGGCGCTCTACATCACCGCCATCGAGCTCAACGCGACACAGCGACCTCCCAAGGCGCTCAGATTCCCCCGCGATCTGCGGACCGGCGATCCACAGACGGGCGTGCTGTTCTACTGTGGAGACGGAGCCGCCGAGACCCCCGCCAGCGCTGAAGTCGAAGCTATCCGTTCGCTGGGCAGCCTCGGTCCGCGGGTTCCCGCGGCGCTCGACGGCAGCTTCGACCTCGTGATCGGCAATCCCCCCTGGACGCGACTGCGCGAAAGGGAAACTCAAAGGACCACCCGCCAACGAGCAAGCGAGAAGGACAAGGCGAAGACCGCCCTGCTGAACCGTGAATTCACCAAGATCGGGCAGCGGGCGTTGAACGCCCGAGGACTCGCAACCCTCGCGAAAAACTACGAGAACCCGGACAAGAACCCCGACCTACCCTTCTTCTGGCGGGCCACAGAATGGGCCAGGCAGGAGGACGGCATCCTTGCGTTCTCCCTTCCTTCCAGGGTCTTTGCACGGACAACTGGGAAGGGCCGCCAGGCTTGGAGTGCCATGATCCACGCCGTTTCTTTGACCGGGCTACTTAACGGCGCCGACTTGCGATGGTCCAAGGTCTGGGACGTGAAGTTCCCTTTCTGTCTGCTCTTCGCGCGCAACGCCGTACCCCCTCCCGATCAGCGCTTCGTGTTCGCCGCCCCTCTTCACGAGCCTCGCGTGAATCGCCAGAGGCGCTTTCGCCTCGACTACGAAGCCGCCCGGCCGGTGAGCGTCGACAGGGTAACACGCCAGCCCTGGGTGTTGAAGACGCTCTCGCTTGGAACCTGGCGGGACGTTGAAGTGATGGAAACCATTCTCCGGGCCTTCCCGCAGAGCCTGGCAAAGTTCTGGAGGGCGTGGAACCCAAAGAGCACTGGCAAAGGCTTCGACCTTTCGCCAGGGCTATTGCAGAAGCCGGCCGATTTCCTGCGGAATCTACCAGTCTTCAAGCGCCCAGGAGCCGGGTTTGAAATAGATTATTCTTCGCTTCCGACCTTTGAGGAGGAGCACGGCTATATCGATGAGGGAGGAGCACGACGCTGCACAGCGTACTGGCCCAAGACGCCTGAGCTCTACCAGGCGCCTCTGGTCATCGTGCCCAAGGCGCCCGGCAGCAGCCCTCTCCAGCCCAGGGCTTTCCTTGCCACCGAACCGGTTGCCTTCTCGCAGATTTACTATGGCTATTCTAGTGCAGGGCATCCTGACGCCGAGGTGCTGGCGGCGGTGTTGTTCCTCGTCGCTCATAGCTCGCTGTTCCGGTACTTCGCCTCGATGATCAGTGTTTCCGAGGGCGCCGATCGACTCATCTTCACCAAGCAAGATCTGGACGCGCTAGCATTTCCGGACCCTTCAAGTCTTCCGGCTCGAGAGAAGAACCCGCTCGTTGAGTTGGCAGGCCAGGTTCAGGAGGGCTTGACGACCCCACTGGACAGGGTCGACGAAGCGATCTTCCGGCTCTACGGACTCGACGGCGACGCCGCCCAGACCATCCGCGACACGCTGTTTTCCTCGGCGATCTATCGCCGACAGGGCCGCGATGCGCTCGCTGCTACCAGGCGATCGGATCGCCAGGTCTTCAGGGACGAGCTCTCCGACCTCCTGGCTCCTTACTTCGAGGTTTGCGGCGAGCGGCTGCACGTCCAGGAACCACGGCAGCAGCCCGATCTTTGGCGGGAAGCCTGGGCCTTTGTTGTGTTGTCGCGCTTCCCAGACGCCGTTGAGTTCGACCTGCCCCTTCTACGCAAGGCGATGGACGAGGCGAACCGCGGGGGAGCAAGTCGGATCTTCGTCCGGCTGCCAGAAGGTCGTGGCCTTCTGCTCGGCCTGCTCAACCAGCGACGCTGGTGGACGATCACGCGGGCGCGCCTCTGCGGCCAGGCCATCCTCCGCGAGCACCTCGATGCGCTCGGCCTGTCCGAAGCGACATGAATCAAGACCCGACCAACGCGATCTTCACCCTGGGCGTCCGTCCAGAGGCATTTCGTCTGCCCCACCCTCGCCTCGGCTTGCCGGTGATTCTCGTCGTGCGGCGAGTCCTTCTCCGCGCTTTCGAGATCCTGTTCGAACGGGGACTCTCGCTCGTGTCCGAGAAGGAGGATCGCGTCACGGCTACCTTGCGCAACGTGATCGAGAACGACCTGCGTCGAACCGGAAGCGTGCCCGGCTTCAACTCCCGAACGTACTGCGCTCTCGTTCGCCAGGCGCAGACCGAAAACTTCGATCTGACTCGACTCGGCAAGGCGCCGGATCTCTGCTTCAAGTTGAGAAACGACGAGGAAGAACCCCGTCCTGCGCTCTCCACCCATGACGCGCTGTTCGTGGAATGCAAGCCGGTAGACGCCCACCACGCCGCCGGGAGCGTCTACTGCGACAAGGGGCTGAGCCGCTTTGTCGAGGGCGACTATGCGTGGGCGATGGGGGAGGCGATGATGATTGGTTACGCACGGGCAGGCAGAACCATCCCAAAACACCTGGTCCCCGCCATGCAGAAACCGGACCGCTTCGAAGCGCTGAAGACTGCGGAACTGCCGAAGCCGGTGGAGGTCTCGGAAGCCGTTGGGACCGAGCGCGCTGAGACTTTGCACGCTAGCAGGCACCGGCGTGGATTCCCCTGGCCTTTCTGCAAGGGCTTCGCCTGCGACATTGTTATTTACCACTCCTGGCATCGCTGCGACTAGTGCCGCAACGACCTCCCGACCGACACCAACACCGCCAAGCCGAGCGCCACCGCGAACCAGAGGGTCGCCGGAGTGCCTCCGGAGGAGCAGCTTTCGGAGGGGTAGACGCCAGACGGGCGGCCCCGTCGCCAGGACCGCCCGTCATTGAAGGCTGACGAACCCAGTCGAGAGTGCGTCAGCCGGCAGCCTTTCTCCGCCCCCCGCCCTTCGCCGCCTTCGGCGCCTCAGCCTCTCCCGCCCCCTCCTCCGGCAGCCTGAACCCGACGATGCCCCCGCCGAAGTCCTCGACCTCCAGTCCCCGCGCCTTGTCGACGGCGAGCGCCCTGTGGGCGAAGAAGCGCTTGGCGTCCACCAGCCGCGACCGCCCGTTCGGCTGCGCCCGCAGCTTCAGCGCGCCGCGCACCCCGTCCGCCGCCGGGCGGATGCCCACCACGCGGCTCTTGGCGTTGAAGCCGATCTGGACGGCCTCGACGCCCTCGCCGAGCATGGCGACGGCGGCCTCGGTGAGGACGAGCTGACCGGCCTTGCGGACGGTCACCCGCGGCGCAATCTTGGGGCGTCCACGCCCGCGCCTGATCCACTTCCAATACCGCGCCGCCCGCCGCCTCGGAGAGCCGGTGGGTGGGCACCAGGGGTGCTCGGGCGTCGGCGGGCATAAGATCCTGCCGCTGACCCGGTGGCGGTGGGTTACACGATCGACAGACCCGTCCCGGGATGCCTCGCGGCCGCGCGCGCCGAACGCGCCTGCGGCCAAGCTTCGCCTTGAGACGGGATTAGGGTTAGACTCGGACTCCATCGCCACCGCGGGAGCCCACAAGTGTCATGTCATGCAGCGTCCAACGGGAGTGACCGCCGGGCGAGAGGGCAATCGGTTTCCGGGGCTGTCGCACCGAGGCCGATGACCATCGACCGCTCTGCTCTGGACTTTTCCTTCATGGGTACCTGTGTGGGCGAGTACATTGGGTCTACTGTGGGTGAGCCGCGGGGGCAGAGGCCTTCCGTCTTGTGGTTTGAGTGTCGTTCGGTCGGGAACGCGATCAATAATGCGGTTGGAGAGGGGCCGCGCGGCGCAGAAGCCGCGAGTCACCACAGTCGCGCCGGGTCCGTACGCGCGCACCGCTGCCCAGCAGCGAGCCTCCTAAATCGCCCGGCGCCTTAAGTATGCCTGAAAGGCGAAGACCGATGAGCCCCTTCCAGGTAGATCTGACAAGCGAGGACACGCTCGCCGAGATCTTTGAGAGTCGCCAGGAGGTCCTGGCCGACCTTGGTCAACATAGAGACCTTCTCTCTCGCTTTTGGGACTCGGCAGGGCTCATTCACCGAACCCACAGCTCCGCCGGGTCTGGACACGCAACCTCGACAGCGTTCTCATTGTTCCAGGTGCTCGACGGAGGATCTCAACCAGCGATTGCCAACTCTCACGCCGGGCTAAGCGGAGACCAGATCGCACTCGCTTTACAGCGCCTCGGCGAAGCACTTACCGACGGTCATCCGGCTGCTGGCCCTTCAAGCCAGGCCACTTCGACCGGTACTCTACCAAACCAGTACAACTCTTCCATCCAGCTCGCGGGTTACCTGTGCGGAGTCAACGCGACATCCACCGTGCCGTCAGTGGAAGTCACGCTCGCATGTCGGAGGATAGCCAGCTGGCTGATGGACCAGTTTCTAAAGACCCGAGGCTGGCTAACCCGGTTAGAAAACGATGCCCCGAGCTCCTATCTCACCTACTGGAGTGCGACAGCGCTAAGCCAGTGGAAGGCCGTGAGCGCAGTATGCGAGATTGACAAGCATGAATGCGATCGCGTTGATCAGATCCTAGCGCAGGTAGGAGAGTGGGGGGAAGTCGAAACAGCTCGGTCGATTGCCCACCATTACGCAGGGATGAAGTCAAAGTTCGACGTGATTGAGTTACTGTTCTCGTGTGCTTGCGCTCTGCGCTTCAGAGCTGGGCCTTCTGCGCGACAGTTGGCCGGCCACGCATACGAGATCGTATTCAGTGGCTATTTTGCAGACGGCTGCTTCGCCCCAAGTGCGCCTGTTATCGCAGATCAGGAGAACTTCGCTCTACAATGCCCTACCGCGGAGGCGCTTGCCCAGCTGCTTGCTGTGGACCCGCTTCCACTGATTCCCTATTGGTCCGCTCTTTGCACAACTCATGCGTGGCTTCGCCGTAATGCTCGCGGCAATGAAGGCTGGGTGTCCGAGCATCTAGGCCAGTATAGCAACCCGACATCCTTCATGGCTGCTAGCGGTGTTCTATTCTTGACCAAACTGGCCGCTCTACTCGATGACGCGCTCAGCGAGGGGGCTGCACGGCTCTTGCGTTTAGCGCCCCTAGTCCCGGAGGATTGGCTACTTGGCTTCGAATACCCGGGCGATCTGGGCACTGTTCTGCAACAGCACGTCATCGGACCGCTGAGTACAGCGCCGGCCGCTTCCGACCTCGCCTCATACTCCCTTATCCTCTATGGCCCTCCTGGAACAGCTAAGACTACGGTGGCCAAGAAGCTGGCATGCGATCTGAGCTGGCCTCTCTTGGTAGTCAACCAGAGCGCCTTTCTTCGTCAGGGCGTCGGAAACATTGACGCGGAGGCGGATCGCCTGTTTCGGGTTATCGCCTATCTTCGCAATGTGGTGGTTCTCTTCGATGAGATTGAGGAGCTCGTGCACGATCGTGACACGAGCGATAGGGCAAGTCGCCTTCTCACAACCTCAATGTTGCCGCGTATCCACGCCCTTCGAGATAGTCGAAGAGTCGTCTTCATCTTCGCGACTAATCATGAAGAGCGCCTCGATGACGCCGCATCACGGCTGGGTCGCTTTGATATTATCCGCGCAGTCATGCCGCCCGATACGGCTGAGCGCGCGGGAATGCTCACGACGCTGGTAAAGAAGTTCAAGTTGCAGGCCCTTCTCGACGGAGAGATTGCTCAACTTGCGGAGAGGGCCGAGAACTTCAGCTACATGGATCTTTTTGGGCTCGTACGGCACCTGGCGATAGCGACTCAGGGGAAAGACGCCATGGAGGCTCATGTGCTCGACCGAGCCATTGAGGTATACTCCAAGAGGGTGACCAACAAGCAGTTCCACGAGATGGTCGGGCGGATTACAGAGTCGCAAAAGCGCCTTGATAGGCCTTAAGGAGGCAGCGATGAGTCTGTCAGAGTGCTACCTCGGTGACATTTCTCTGTCACAGCGCAAGAGCGGCTTCGAAGTGGAGATCGACCTTGATCACCTTTGCAGCGACGCCATGGAACGCGCGGCAGCTGCCCAGCTTATCTATACGGCTTTCGATGGCGACCATCAGCAGTTGAGGAGCTACATGCGTCGAGTGGTGTTGGCCAGAGGTCATGTCCCAGTAAACCCGGATAGCGTTCTTGGTTACAAGGACACAGTAATGGCACGCCTGGACAAACGCGGCGTGCTGCTAGACGACCTTGCTGTGCTCCGTGGGTGCGATCAGCTCTGGGTGTTTACGGAAGCCGCGGCGCGTGCTGAGTGTGTCAGGGAGATGGCGGAGGGTGTCGTAATCGAGCTGCTATTCTTTCTAAAAAGATTCCCGGGCCGACAAGTGAGCTTCGTATCACCAAGCTCTCTCGTCAGCAGCGAGTCACCTATGCTAGTCGGCTTTGAGCCAGACTTTAGGGAGGTAAGTGCTGCACTGTTGCCCAGTCAAATGGAGGCATTGAAGCTGGCAGATAGTGGCGATGAGACTGACAAGCAGCTTCCGGCGGTCCAGTACTACATCTGTGATCCGCTCGATTTTAAATACGCCTACTGGCTGCGTGAGCACGGCTACCGGGATCGCATCGCTCCGCTTGTGCCCTACCTAGCTATAGAGCTAGGTGACTGTGGTGCTGGCTTGCGATGTCTCGAGGAAACGCTGGTCGGGTGGGTTCGCTTGGCTCGTCTCGCGACCAAAGCGGTGGTGCTCCCACCTCTCGATAGGCGCCTTCGTTCGCGCACCGCGCAACTATTAGAGAAGGCTTGGTTGCGGGGGCCGTCCGGAACATCCCTAACTCAAGGATCGTGGCAGGACTACCAAGTCCCAAAGGCTAAGTCTCGGCGACGCTGGTCAATAACATCGAGAGAGGCCGAGGGTGACTCAACTTAATGTGAGCACCGTGGCCATCCTTGATCTGGGTACAGCACGGACCAAGATGCTAGTCGCGAGTTCAACTAGGGGTGCGGCTGTAGTGTTCTTTCGTGAGAGCCGGGAGACGGGCTTGGGGGCCCTTATCAGCACAGACGGCATGCTGCCTGACGAGGCGAGTGGGAAGATGACGGTTGCCCTCGAGCAGCTTACTTTAAGAGCAAGGGAGCTTGGGGCAACGAGGGCTGTGATGCTCGCAACGAGCGCTTTTCGAGAGGCGAAGAACGGTAGCATGGTGCTGAAGACGCTGGAAAGATCTTTCGGTCCGATCAATCTTCTCTCAGAGGTGGCAGAGGGCCGCATATTCTTTGAAGGCCTCCGGACGATGCATTCCAGGGTCGCTTCGTTAGCAGCCGTTGATATCGGCGGAGGCTCGGTGCAAGTGGCTACCGAGGAGACGGTTATCTCACTTCCCTTGGGCACCTTTCTTCTTGAGCGCATGTTCCAGCGGCAGGATGGGAACCCCGCCGTAGAAATCGCGGCGATAGAACGGCATGTTGAGGGAGTCATCGAGGAAGGACTGACGGGTCTCTCGCCGTGCCGAGTGCTGGTTATGGGATCAAATGTTATGGGCGACTTTATCCGTTCTGCTTACAGTCATTTCGCTGGGAGTGACATTAGAGGGCGCGGCGGTGAGCCTGTCTTGGAGGTGAGTGAGCTGAGTCGGCTATACGAAAGCCTGCGAGGGCGACAGTACGACACGTTGGCAGAGTACTTCCCACAGAACCCCTTCTTCATGCGAGGAGCCGACAAAGCCCTGGCAATCTGCCTCGCAGTCGCGAGACACCTCGGCGTGCTCAGCGTGTTGCCGACAAATGAATCCGTGAGCACTGCGCTGGCGCGGTTGCTGCTACGTGATCCTTCTGCCGCTGGCTCCGGTCTGAGTGTGTTTCAGCTGGTGTAAAATCCGGCGGCGCCAGCGCTGGATAGTGTGCGCAGTTCAATCTCTTGCCCACTCCGCACAGGCAAGTCGAGCCGGGCGCCGGCTCCGACTTCCGACGACAACGGGGCGGCCCGCGCAGGACCGCCCTGTCGTCTAGGCCGAAACAGCCCGGCAAAGCGTCAGCCAGCAGCCACCTTGCGCTGCCTGCCCGCCGCCTTCGCCGGCACCTCCGCCCCCTCCTCCGGCAGCCGGAAGCCCACCACGCCGCCCCCGAAGTCCTCGACCTCCAGCCCCCGCGCCTTGTCGACGACCAGACCCCTGTGGGAGAAAAAGCGTTTGGCATCCACCAGCCGCGACCGGCCGTTCGGCTGCGTCCGGAGCTTCAGCGCCCCCCGGACCTCCGCGGCCGCCGAGCGGATGCCGACCACCCGGCTCTTGGCGTTGTAGCCGATCTGGACGGCCTCGACGCCCTCGCCGAGCATGGCGACGGCGGCCTCGGTGAGGACGAGCTGGCCGGCCTTGCGGACGGTCACCCGCGGGGTGGTGGAGTTGACGGTGGCGGTGCCCTCGAAGAACTCGAACTCGGTGCTCATGTCGATCCCCTTTCGTGGTGGGGCGGGAGCGCCCCGTTGTTGAGGGCCAC
>Ga0302046_10001632_pt1 | contig 21026 bp, 16 predicted proteins | sample RVTome_11_FD_200261 | JGI IMG/M metagenome (GOLD analysis project Ga0302046, IMG submission 200261) | Soil microbial communities from uranium-contaminated site in the Upper Colorado River Basin, Wyoming, United States - RVT147D111 (version 2) ...
CGGGCGCATGGCCGCCAGCGCGGAGGCGTCGATCAGGCCCCACGTTCCGGCGGTCAGCGGGACGACCACGACGACGAAATCGGCGGCGGCCAGCGCCCGGTGCAGCCCGGCCGGCCGGTAGACACGCGCGAGGCCGGGGAGGCGGCTGCCCGAGCGGCTCACGCCGATCACGCGCATGCCGAGCGCGCGTGCCAGGCGGGCGATCTCGCGGCCGATGTCGCCGAGGCCGACGAGCGCGAGCGTCCGGCCGCCCAGCCGGCTCGGCGCCACGGTGTCGAGCCAGCGCCGGTCGCGCTGGGCCGCTCGGTAGGTCTCCATGCGCTGGGTGACCCAGGCGCACCAGCCCAGCACGTACTCGCTCATCCACGGGCCGAAGACCCCGGGCGCCCGCGTCACGACGACGCGGGGGGGCAGCTCGGGCAGCAGCGCCCACTCCACTCCCGCGCCGATGGCCTGCAGCCACGTCAGGCGGGCGGCCTTGGCGTAGAGGGCCGGCGGGAACTTCCACGTGTACAGCACGTCAGCGTCCGCGATCGCCAGGGCGGCCGCCGCCTCCGAGGCGCACACGCGCACGTCGAGGTCGCGCCCGCGCGGCGGGCGAATCAGCCGGGCGAAGGCTTCCGAGCCGGCGGGGTGGTGGTAGACCAGCACGACGGGCCGACGCCCGGGCGCGGGGCGGCGGAGCGCGGCCATCAGGCGCCGAGCGAACGGAGCTGGGCGTCCTCGGCGGCGAAGTCGACCTCGCGCCGGTCCAGGGCTTCCCGCCGGTACCACTCGAGCGTCTGGGCGAGACCGGCCGCCAGCGTGTAGCGCGGGCGCACGCCCAGCTCGGCGCGCACGCGCGTGGTCGTGTAGACCGCATGGCAGTCGTAGACCAGGTTCTGGCCGAAGGGGACGGGCGTGCCGCCGGGCGGCGACGGCGCAGGGACGAGCGTGAGGGGGCGCTGCATCACGTCGGCGATCAGCTCGACGAACCCGACCTGGCTGACGGCCTCCTCGCCGGTCACGTTGTAGCTGCGCCCGAAGGCGGCCGGCGTCCCGAGCATGGCGGCCACGGCGTCGGCCAGGTCCTCGACGTGGCCGAACTGCCGGAGCCAGCCGCCGCCGTCCGGGACCAGCACCGGGCGGCCGCGCGCCAGCCGGTCGAAGAAGAACGTCTCGTTGTTGCGCGTGTTGAGAGGGCCGTAGACGTGGGTGGGGCGCACGATCGTCACCGGCAGGCCGCGCTCGCGATGGCGCCGCAGCAGGACGTCCTCGCCCTCGATCTTGTTCTTCGCGTACTCGCCCCAGTAGAGGGTGCGCGGCGTGTCCTCGTCGAAGGGGATCGGCCGGGCGTGGTCGTAGACGCGGCCCGTGGACACGAAGAGCACGTGACCGGGGGCGGCCGGCGCGTCGACCAGGGCCTCGACGTCCGCGCCCGTGGTCGGCGCGTAGGTCACGTCGACGAGCCCGTCGAACCGCTCGCCGGCGAGCGCCTTGCGCAGGGTCGCGTGGTCCTTGCGGTCGGCCACCAGCGTGCGCACGCCGGCCGGCAGCCGCCCGGGCTGGCGGCCGCGGTTGAGGACGGTGACGTGGTGGCCGTGCCGCAGCAGCGCCCGGACCAGGTGGAGGCTGATGAACTCGGTGCCGCCGGCGACGAGGACCCGCACGTCAGCCGAGCGAGACCGCGACGCAGGTCGTGGTGCGGGTGACGCCGTCGATGGCACCGATCTCGTCCGTCACGAGGCGGCCGATGGCGTCGAGCGTCGGTCCCTCGACCTGGGCGATGAAGTCGTAGGGCCCCGTCACCGCGTCCAGGTGCGCCAGGGTGGAGCCGGCGCCGGCGATGCGGCCCAGCTCCTTCTTGACCGACTTCGTCTTGCCGGGGGCGGTCTCGATCAGCACGTACGCCCTCATCCCGCGGCGGGCGGTCTTCGTCGGCATGTCAGCCTCCCTGCGCGTTCACGGCCGGGGCTCGGTGAGCAGCTTGACGAGCGTGGCCCGGAACGAGGCGGGGCTCTCGACGAGCCGGCCGCCCTCCACGTCCACGCGGGTGCCGCGCTCGTCGGTGTGGTTGGCGGCCTCGAAGCGGGCGACGATGCGGAGCCGGAGCGCACCCAGGCGCACCGTGAGCGACTCGCCGGCACTCTCGTCACCGAGGCGTGCCACGATCACGAAGAGTCCCGAGGCGTCGGTCTCGCCCAGGTACGAAAAGCCCGTCTTGTCACGGATCAGCTCCACCGTCTGGCCCGCGCGCGGCTTGCCCGCGGCGTCCTTGACGTAGCCGAGCACGGTGTAGCGGTAGAACACCTCGTGCTCGCCCGCCGCCGGGAGTGCCGCGGCGGCCGTCGACAGGGTGAGCCACAGCAGGGCCCGTACCAGACCGGGACATCGCAGGCTCGTCTCGCCGCCGGGGGGCTCGGCTCGCACTGCGGGAGTCTAGCAGATGCCGCTGGAGCAGCGTGCGGTGGCACCGTTCGGGATCGACACAGCCGCACAGGAGCGTGACCGGCCCGGCGCGGGCCAGGCGGCGCACCTGCGCCAGGGCCTGTCGGGCCTCGGGCCGCTCGAGGCCCTGGAGGTAGCGAGGCCGGTACTGCGCCCACGTGATCTTCCCGTCGAGATACGCGCGCAACAGCGGAATGACCGGCGCCAGCTCGCGCAGCCAGACGTCGACCCGGTCGCGGCGGATCCCGCGAGGCCAGTACCGCATGATCAGCACCCGGGTCCCGTCGCCGGCGACCGGCGGGTCGTAGATGCGCCTGGTGGTGATGGGGCTGGTGGCCGTCATCGCGGCGGCCGCGGACCCGGATAGCCGTCCCACGTCAGCCTGGGCCCGTCGGCGCTGAAGCCGGCCTCGACGAAGGCGGCGAAGGCCTCGGTGTCGCGCAGGGGGCGCCCGTCCCAGGCGAGCACCTCCAGGCGGCGCACGGGGCGGAGCGTGAGCGGCCGATCGAGCATCGCCTGCAGCGCTCGGACCGCGCCCGGCAGGTCCACCGCCTCGAAGCCGGCCAGGGGTGTCAGCTCGCGGCCGTAGTTCTCGGCCAGCAGGACGGGCCGGCCCGTCCGGAGCACGAGCCAGGCGTGGGGCAGGCGCGCCACGCTCAGGCGGGCCCCGTCGCGGCGTGAGAGCGGCCACACGCGTCCCCACAGGTTGGCGGGGTCGGCGAGATTGGCGAGCACGTGGGGCTCGGCGCGGCGCGGCGCCGGTGCCGCGAGGTCGGCCAGCGCCTCCTTGAGCGCGTACTGCTCGCCGGAGAGGCCCTCGACGAAGTAGCCCCGCACGACCTCGCCCCCGTACTCCATGCGCAGCAGCACGTGGCGCAGCGTGGCCCAGTCGCCTCGCGCCAGCTCGCGGGCGACGACGCCGTACCGGGCCAGCAGCAGGTGAGCGCGCGCCTCGTCGCGCTCCTCGGGCGACAGCGGCTCGTCCTCGGCCAGGGCGCTCCAGCGGCCGACGGGCGGCAGGTGCGCGAGCACGCCGCGGGCCCGGCCCCGGCGCGGGCGTCGCCGCCGCGCCGGCGTGCCCTCGGCGCCGGGCCGCGCCGCCGCGGTCGCGGCCACGATCGCGCTGAACGTGTCGGGCGCGGCCAGCCCTGCCCGGAAGAGATCCCAGAGCGCCGCCTGCGTCCGGGGCGGCTCGAGGCCCGCCACCCGGGCGAGGTCGCGCGCGAACGAGGCGCCGCGGAGCTGCAGATGGAGCAGCACGTTCTTGGTGGGGGGATCCAGCTCACCGCGCTCGGCACCGTCGCGCAGCCAGCCGACGTTCTCGCGCAGCGCGACGCCGAGGCGCCCGGTGCGGCCGCGCCCTCCGCCGGCCGGGTGCGAGGCGGGCGTGGCCCCCTTCGTCCGGTCAGGCGGCGCGAACACGGTCCAGACGATCTCGCCGGAGAGGCCGAGCTGATCGAGCCACTCGCGCCGGTAGTCCTCCACGCGCGCCGGCAGCAGGTCCTGCTCCCAGACCTTGACCGGGAAGTCCTCTCCCTGGAGCAGCTCCAGCGAGGCCAGCACGCCGGGCGGGCCGACGAGGCGATGCTCCGGGTGCAGGTGGTGGCGGCACAGCAGGAAGGCCGAGAACTGCTCGGCCGTGGCCACCGGCCGCGGGATGCGCCGGGCGTGCACGTGCCGCCGCTGCATCTCGTCCAGGACGGCGACGTGCACGAACTGGGGCGGTCCATCCGGCCCCTCGACGAAGGTGCCCTGTCGCACGACGCCACGCAGCACGAGGCGCTCCAGCGCCGGGGCGACGTCGGCGGCGAGCAGGCCGTAGCGGGCGCCGAGCTGCTCGGCCGTGAGCGGACCGCGCGTGCGCAGGAGGCGAAGCAGGAGCCGCTCCAGGCCGGCCTCGGTCGCGAGGCCCGCGTAGAGGGTGGCGTCCGTCGCGGGAATCCACGCGCGGCGCCCGCCGGCGAAGTCGACCTCGGCGATCCGGCGCTCCGCCGCCAGGGCGGCGATCAGGACGTCCGGCGCCTCCAGGACGCGCGCGGCGATCTCCTCGCGCGTGAGGTCGCCGAGGTCGTCGAGGATCGCCGCCAGCTCGTTGGCGTCGCGCGCGCGGCGCTCGGGCGCCGTCTTCTGCAGCTCGGCCTCGACCGCCGCCACGATCTCGGGACGGACGGGGCCGGCCGCCACGCTCCAGGCCTTGCGCATGGCCACGGTGTCGCTGCGGCGCTCCTCGGCGTGGCCGGCGTCGAGGTACGCCCAGTCCCAGGCCAGCAGCAGCGGATAGACGAACGGCGAGGGGACCGGCGTGTCCACGTGGCGCGTCCACATCTCGCCGTCGTGCAGGCGCTCGAGCAGGCGCCGGAGCCGGGGCACGTCGAAGGCGTCGTGGAAGCACTCGCGCAGCGTCTCGGCCACCACCGGGAAGTCGGGCTGGCCGCGCACGGCCTCCAGCAACGCGTCGGCCTTGAGCCGCTGCAGGTAGGCCGGGGTGCGCTGGCCCCGCGTCATGCGGGGGATGAAGAGCGAGCGCACGGCGGCGTGGCGGAACCGCGTGCCGAACAGCGGCGAGCCGATGAGCGCCTCGGCGAGCAGCGTGTCCAGCTCCTCCGGCGCCACCAGCGTGACCAGCCGCCCGGGCGCCGGCGGCACCTGCCCGGGCGCGAACGACAGGAGGATCCCGTCGTCCACGTGGCTGGCCTCGGCGAGCAGGCCGAAGCGCCGGCGGACCTGCTCGCGCAGCGCCATGCCCCAGGCGCCGTTGACCCGCATCCCGAACACCGAGTGGATCATGGCGTGGCGGCCGCCCATCTCGTCGGCGAACGACTCGACGACGATGCCCTGGTCGTCGGCGACGCCCTGGAGCACCTCGCCCGCTTTCACCAGCCAGCCGCGCAGGGCCCGGGCCGCGCGCGGATCGAGCCCGCACTCACGCGCGGCCCAGGCCTCGAAGTCCGGCGCCTCGAGCCGCTCGGCGGCATCGCGCCGCAGGCGGCCGACGGCGAGGCCGAGATCCCACGAGCGCGAAGGATGCTCGCCCTTCCAGAACGGAATCGTCGGCGACATGCCCTGGGCGTCCTCGACCAGCACGCGGTCGGCCCGCACCTTGGCGATCCTCCAGGCGTGGGAGCCGAGCAGGAAGACGTCGCCGGGCAGGCTCTCGGTGACGAACTCCTCGTCGAGGGTGCCGACCTTCAGGTCGGTCTCGGCGACGTAGACGTCGTAGAGCCCGGCGTCGGGAATGGTGCCGCCCGCCGTCAGCGCCAGGAAGCGGCTGCCGCGCCGCGCGTGCAGGCGGTCGTTGACGCGGTCCCAGAGGATGCGGGGGGCCACGCCCTTGACCTCGGCCGGCAGCGGCTCGGCGATCGACCGGACCACCGACAGGAAGGTGTCGCGTGACAGGTTCCGGTAGGGCGCGGCGTTGCGGAAGCGCGCGTGGAGGACATCGACCGCGAGCGACTCGGCCGCCACCGCGGCGACGATCTGCTGGGCGAGGACGTCGAGCGGCGCCTGCGGCATCGCGATCCGGTCGAGCTGCCCCTCGCGGATCGTGCGGACCACCGCCGCCCCCTCCAGCAGTTCCTCACCCTTGGTGACCACGATCCGGCCCTTGGACGTCCGCGACAGCAGGTGGCCGGCCCGGCCCACCCGTTGGAGCGCCGCCGCCACGTTGCGCGGCGACTGCACCTGCACGACGAGGTCGATGGCGCCGACGTCGATGCCCAGCTCCAGCGACGACGTGGCGACGAGCGCCCGCAGCTCGCCGGCCTTGAGCCGGTTCTCGGCCTCCAGCCGGGCCCGGCGGGAGAGCGAGCCGTGGTGGGCGGCGACTTTGCGACCGAAGGGGGCTGCGCCCCCGTCGAGTTCCTGCGGCCCGTCGGGGAGGCGGTCGTTGAGGTCGCGGGCGAGCCGCTCCGCGGATCTCCGGCTCTGGGCGAAGACCAGGGTCGTGCGGTGGGCGGAGACCAGCTCGGCGATCTGCTGGAGCGCGGCGTCCCAGACGGTGTCGCTGGTGGCGGTCAGGAAATCGTCGACCGGGGAGACCACCTGGACATCGAGGTCACGCGAGAACCCGGCGTCGATCACGACGGGGGCGTGCGCGGTGGCGCCGGTCAGGAACGCCAGCGCGTCCTCGATCGGCCGCACGGTGGCCGACAGGCCGATCCGCTGAGGGCGGGCGCCGGCGTCGCCGGCCTGCACGAGCGCCTGCAGCCGCTCGAGCGAGAGCGCCAGGTGAGAGCCGCGCTTGCCGCCCATCAGCGCGTGCACCTCGTCGACGATCACGAAGCGCGCGCGCGCCAGGGCGGGCCGGAAGCCCTGGCTCGTGAGCAGGATGTACAGCGACTCCGGCGTCGTGATCAGCACGTGCGGCGGCCGTCGTGTCATGGCCTGGCGGGCGGCGGCCAGCGTGTCGCCGGTGCGGACGGCCACCCGGACCTCGGGCAGGTGGAGCCCGGCGGCGGCGGCGGCGGCCCGCAGGCCGGCCAGCGGCTCGCGCAGGTTCTTCTCGATGTCGTTGTTCAGCGCGCGCAGCGGCGAGACGTAGACGACGTAGACCCGGTCCTCCAGTCGGCCCTCCAGCCCGAGGCGGTGCAGGTGGTCGAGCGCCCAGAGGAAGGCGGCCAGGGTCTTGCCCGATCCGGTGGGCGCGACGATCAGCGTGTCGCGTCCGGAGGCGATCGCCTCCCAGCCTTCCCGCTGGGGACGCGTGGGCCCGGCGAAGGTCTCGGTGAACCACCGACGAACGAACGGCAGGAATTCCGGCATACCCGCTCATTGTACCGGTGGCACCACCCTTGCGGCGGTGGCCGACATGACGACACCGGCGCTGGCGCGCGCGCAGGGCCTCTACTTCCTCGCGGCCCTGCTCGTTGCGACCTGGCTCGCGACGGCGCGGAGCGCGCGTCAGCGGCTCCAGCCGAACGGCGCCCGCCGGTAGCGGTCGCGATCGGGAAACGTGGGCCCGTCCTGGCGGGCGTCACGTCCCTCGTCCCGCGGTCCCCGCGCCGTGCCGTCGCGGTTGACGCTGTAGTCGGCGTGGTAGTCCGCGTGATAGTTGCTTGCCGGAGGCGCCTGGGACGGGCGCGCGCCCCGGTCCTGGCGGCCCATCTCGCTGCCTTGTGGCCAGTAGCTCGGGTTCGGTCGGGTGGCGTCGACCGGTCGCCGGTCGGCGGCGGTGGCGGTGCCCGCCGGAGCGAGGACGCTCAGGGCGCCGGCAACCGCGCCGGCTGCAACCAGGGTGACGATCCAGGACTTTTTTTCCATGATCTCCTCCGGGGCGCTCGCCACGACGCGGGATTGGCGTGTCCGGGCGGCGCGCTCCCCGAAGGATATGCAGTTTCCGAACCGCCGGCGGGGGGCGGCCGGTCCGGTACAATCGAACCGTGAAGATCGTGTGCGTCGGCGGCGGGCCGGCCGGCCTCTACTTCGCGATCCTCATGAAGAAGGCCGACCCCGCCCACGAGGTCCTCGTCCTCGAGCGCAACCGTCCCGGCGACACCTTCGGCTTCGGCGTCGTGTTCTCCGACGCCACCCTGGACACCTTCCGGGACGCCGATCCCGAGACCCACACCGCGATCACCGGAGCGTTCGCCCACTGGGACGACATCGACATTCACTACCAGGGGCAGGTGGTGACCTCGACCGGCCACGGGTTCGCGGGCCTGTCACGCCAGGAGCTGCTCGACATCCTGCACGCGCGGGCGTCCGCGCTCGGCGTGGTGGTGCAGTACTCGACCGAGGTGGACAGCCCGGCCGCCTGGGCGGGCGCCGACCTCGTGCTGGCGGCCGACGGCGTCAACTCGTGGGTGCGGGCGCGCCACGCCCGGCACTTCCGGCCCCGGATCGACTGGCGCCGCAACCGCTTCGTGTGGCTCGGCACGACGTTCCCGTTCCCGGCCTTCACGTTCATCTTCAAGGAGGACAGCCACGGGCTGTGGCGCGTGCACGCCTACCGCTACGGCCGGGACCAGTCGACCTTCATCCTCGAGTGCACCGAGGACACCTGGCGCCGCGCCGGGCTGGACGAGGCGGGCGAGGACGACACGGTCGCGTTCGCCCGGGAGCTGTTCGCGCGCGAGCTGGCCGGCCATCCAGTCTTGAAGAACCGTTCACTCTGGCGCAGCTTTCCCACCATCCGCAACGGGGCCTGGCACCACGACAACGTCGTGCTGGTGGGCGACGCCGCCCACACCGCGCACTTCTCCATCGGCTCCGGCACCAGGCTCGCCATGGAGGACGCCATCGTGCTGGCCCGCACGCTGGCCGAGCACCGCGACGTCGGTCCGGCGCTGGCGGCCTACGAGGCCGAGCGGCGGCCGCAGGTGGAGGCGCTGCAGCGCGCGGCCCAGACCAGCCTGGAGTGGTTCGAGCAGGCCGAGCGATATCACGGGCGCCTGGAGGCCGTGCAGTTCGCCTTCAGCCTGCTGACCCGCAGCCTGCGGGTGACCCACGACACCCTCAAGACGCGCGACGCCAAGCTCGTGGCCACCGTGGACCGCTGGTTCGCCGAGAAGGCCTCACTGCAGAGCGGGGTCGCGGTGCCGGCGGCGCCGCCGCCGCCGCCGATGTTCACGCCGTTCCGGCTGCGCGGGCTGGTGCTGGCCAACCGCGTGGTCGTCTCGCCGATGTGCCAGTACTCGGCCGAGGACGGTACGCCGAACGACTGGCACCTGGTGCACCTGGGCAGCCGCGCGATCGGCGGCGCCGGCCTCGTCATGACGGAGATGACGGACGTCAGCCGGGAGGGCCGCATCAGCCCGGGGTGCACCGGCATGTACAGGCCCGAGCACGTGACGGCCTGGAAGCGGATCGTCGACTTCGTGCACGGGATGAGCGGAGGCAAGATCGGGGTTCAGCTCGCCCACGCCGGCCGCAAGGGCTCCACGCGGCGGCTGTGGGAAGGCATCGACGAGCCGCTGCCGGAGGGCAACTGGCCGCTGATCTCGGCCTCGGCGGTCCCGTACTTCCCGCACAGCCAGGTGCCCCGTCCGATGGACCGGGACGACATGGACGCCGTGCGGGAGGACTTCGCGCGCGCGGCGCGCATGGCCGCCGAGGCCGGCTTCGACCTGCTCGAGCTGCACTTGGCCCACGGCTACCTGCTCGCCTCGTTCATCTCGCCGCTGACCAACCGGCGGCGGGACGACTACGGCGGCCCCCTGGCCAATCGCCTGCGCTTTCCGCTGGAGGTCTTCGACGCTGTCCGGGCCGCCTGGCCGCCGGCCCGGCCGATCTCCGTCCGCCTGTCGGCCACCGACTGGACAGAAGGCGGCCTGCAGCCGGCCGAGGCGGTCGAGGTGGCGCGTGCGCTCAAAGTGCACGGCTGCGACATCGTCGACGTGTCGGCCGGCAACACCGTGCCCGACCAGGAGCCCGCCCACGGGCGTCTGTTCCAGACGCCCTTCAGCGACCGCATCCGCCACGAGGCCGACATCCCGACGATGACGGTGGGAGGTGTGGCCTCCCATGCCGACGTCAACTCCATCCTGGCCGCAGGCCGCGCCGACCTCTGCGTGCTGGCCCGCGCCCACCTGTGGGATCCGTACTGGACACGCCACGCCGCTCGCGAGCAGGGCGTGGAGCTGCCGTGGCCGGACCAGTACGTCTCGGTCGCGACATTCACGCCGCGGAAGGCGTAGGCCGGACGATTCGCGAACGGCCCACCCCCTGTTCGGGTTCAGCCGCTCTGGGAACGGTTGAGCCAGGACTGCAGGCGGGCCAGCAGGTGGCTCGGCTTGAAGGGCTTGGTGAGGTAGTCGGTCACGCCGGCGTCGAAGCCGGCGGCGGTGTCCTGGGCGTCGGAGCGGCCGGTGATGACCACGACCGGGATCCGGGCGACCCGGGGATCGTCGTCCCGGCGCAGCTCCCGGCACACGGACAGGCCGTCCAGACCCGGCATCATCCAGTCGAGCACGACGATGTCCGGCCGCTCCTTGCGCGCGAGATCCAGCGCGACGGTGCCGTCGCCGGCCGTCAGCACGCGGTAGCCTTCGGGCTCGAGCGTCTCGACGATGACCGCCAGCACGTCGGGATCGTCGTCGGCGACCAGGATCGCCGTCTGGTGGACGGGCCGGGCGCGCTCGGCGGTGGCCAGGACCAGTGGACCGGTCGCATCCGAGACCCCCCCCGGCCGCACGACCACCAGGTACTGCCCCTCGGCGGCAGCAAACACCTCCAGAGCGTCCCCGTCGGGCGGGCGCCGGCGACACCGCGCGAGCAGCGCGTCGAGCTCGCGGTCGGTACGCGAGGGCTCGTGATGGAACAGGGCCAGCCGGCGGGCCCGCGCGGCCACCGCGAAGTCCACCGCCCACTCGGCGGGGGTGTGGCCCCAGGAGAGCTTGCCGGGATACTCCTCGAGCGTGTACGTCGCGTCGTGAATGAGCAGGTCGGCGCCGGCCAGGAACTCGATGTGCCGCTCGTCCTCGCGGTGCACGCGGACGGCCTCGCCGCCGGTGTCGGGGTGGTGGCGCGAGTGCGGCTCGTGATCGGTCGCGTACACGAGGACGACGCCGTTGGTCTCGAGGCGGTAGCCGAGCGCCGGCGCCGGGTGGTTGAGGTAGCGGGTGGTCACGCGGATGCCGTCGACGTCGAACATCCCCTCGGTCAGCTCGTGATAGCGGATGGTGGCGGCGAGGTCGCCGAGCGGCACCGGAAAGTACGTCCGCTGCATCTGGCCGCCCAGGATCGCTTCCAGGGTGTGGCCCATCTGGCGCGGCGCATAGACGTCCCACTCGTTGCCGGCGACGAACAGCGGAGCGAAGAACGGGAAACCCTGGATGTGATCCCAGTGCGTGTGGGTGATCAGCAGGTGGCCACGCACCGGCCCCGGGGCGCTCGCGGCGATCTGCTGGCCCAGGCCGTGGGCCCCGGTGCCGCAATCCAGCACGATGAGGGTGCTGTCCGAGCGGACCTCGACGCAGGAGGTGTTGCCGCCGTAGCGGACCGTGGCCGGGCCCGGCTTCGGGATCGAGCCGCGCGTACCCCAGAAGCGAATCCGCATTCCACCCTCCGCTGGCCTCTGCCAGCACTCCTGGAACGTATGGTATGACACGCGTCCCGGCCGCGTGAAAAGTTTGCAGGCCCGCGCCGGTGCCTCACCCGGCGCCGGTCTGCGACTTGCAGTACGCTGGAGCGAGATGCGCCGCGCGATCGCCGTCGTCCTGCTCCTCCTGGCGTTGCCTGCGTTCGCGCAGGAGGCGCCACGCTCGCCGAACCCCGACCCCGCGAAGCTCCCGGCCCGGGTCGTCGATGTGGCACGAGGGCTGGAGCATCCGTGGGGCCTCGCGTTCCTTCCCGGCGGCGGCATGCTCGTCACCGAGCGGCCCGGACGTCTGCGTCGGGTCGCCGCGGATGGACGGCTGTCCGAGCCGCTCAGGGGGGTGCCGCCGGTGGCGGCCGGCGGGCAGGGCGGGCTCCTCGACGTCGCGCTCAGCCCGCGCTTCGCACAGGACCGGCTCGTGTACCTGTCGTTCTCGGAGCCCGGACCGGGCGGGGCCAGCACCGCCGTGGCGCGCGGGCGCCTGGACGAGCGCGGGCTCGAGGGCACGGAAGTGATCTGGCGCCAGCAGCCCAAGGTCAACAGCACCTTTCACTGGGGCTCGCGGCTCGTCTTCCGCCCCGACGGCACGCTCTTCGTGACGCTCGGCGATCGGCTCTCGCATCGCGAGCGCGCGCAGGATCTGACGACGACGATCGGCAAGATCGTTCGCATCAACCCCGACGGCTCGACGCCCGCCGACAACCCGTTCGCCGGCCGCGACGGGGTCCGTCCCGAGATCTGGTCCTACGGTCATCGCAACGTGCAGGCGGCGGCGCTGCACGGCAAGGGCGAGCTGTGGACGGTCGAGCACGGCGCCCGCGGCGGCGACGAGCTGAACGCTCCGCAGCCGGGGCGCAACTACGGCTGGCCCGTGATCACGTACGGCGTCGACTATTCCGGCGCCCGCATCGGCGTCGGCACCACCCGGCCGGGTATGGAGCAGCCCGTCTACTACTGGGATCCCGTGATCGCGCCGTCGGGCGCGGCCTTCTACACGGGCGACCGGTTTCCCGCCTGGCGGGGCGACCTGTTCGTCGGCTCTCTACAGCCCGGCCGCCTGGTGCGCTTGAGGCTCGCCGACGACCGGGTCGTGCTCGAGGCGCGCTACGTCATCGAACCGGGCGAGCGCGTCCGCGACGTGCGGCAGGGCCCCGACGGCCTCCTGTACCTCCTCACCGACAACCCGCGCGGGCGGATCGTCCGCCTGGAGCCGCCGCCCGGAGGCTGACCGCTCCCCCCACGCAGAGGGAGATCGAGGACCGTCACGGCTCTGCCGCGACGGTCCGAGCGTGGTGTGGGGGCCATGTCGGGGCCCCCACTCAACCAATCGCCTGAGGAACTGCGCCCGGTCCATCCGGCGGCGCACGGTCTCGGCGTGACGCCGGTACGCCGCGCTCGGCGCGCCCGGGTGCCACGTCGCCGGACTCGGCAGGCCGGCCGCCAGCAGCGCCGCCTCGTCGTCGCCGAGATCGGCGGCGGCCTTGCCGAAGTAGCGGCGGCTCGCGGCCTCGGCGCCCCACACGCCCGGGCCGAACTCGACGACGTTCAGGTAGAGCTCGAGGATGCGGCGCTTGCCGAGCGCACGCTCGAGCTGCCAGGTGAGGATGGCCTCGCGCGCCTTGCGCAGGGGATCGCGCGAGGGCGACAGCCACAGGTTCTTGGCGAGCTGCTGGGTGATGGTGGAGGCGCCGCGCGGCAGGTCGCGCTCCTCGATCGCCTGGGTCAGCGCCTCGAGGATCTCACCGCGGTCGAAGCCGCGGTGAGCGAAGAAATTGATGTCCTCGGCGACGAGGACCGCCACCTTGAGGCTCGGCGAGATGCTGCCGTAGGGCGTCCAGGTACGCGCGATCCGCGCGCGGCGTCCCGCCGCGCGCTGGCTCGCGCGCCACCGCTCGATGAACGCGGTCGTCGCCGGCGGCCGTCGCGCCAGCGACGCCACGTCGGGCCACGTCCACACCTCCCAGGCGGCCCAGGCCGCCAGGGCGGCGACGAGGAGGAGCGCGAGGCGTTTCAGGGGGCGGGCGGCCGCCAAGACGGCGGGGCGAGTCGCCGCTTGCCGTCGGTGGCCAGGCGGATGCCGGGCTCGTCCACGCCGACGCGGTCCCAGAGCTTGCACGTCACCTGCTTGTGATGCTGGTCGAGGCCCTCGCAGTAGTTGGTGAACTCGCAGCGGCGGACCAGGTGGCCGTAGCCGAGGCGCACCTTGCGGAACCAGTCGGGGTCGGCCAGCGACTGACGGGCGGCGGCGACGAAGTCGGCCTCGCCGCGGGCGAGGATGTCCTCGGCCTGCGCGAAGGAGAAGATGCCGCCGCTGGTGACCACCGGCGTCTCGTGGCCGGCCTCGCGCAGGGCCCGGCGCACGGCGGCGGCCAGCGGCACGTTGCGCCCGAAGGGGCCGCGCTCGTCCGAGAGCACGGTCGGCATGCACTCGTACCCGGAGCGCCCGGTGTAGGGGTACACGGCCTCGCCGACCTTCGGCTGGCGCGCGTCCTCGAACCGGCCGCCCTTGGAGAGCGACAGGTAGTCGGCGCCGGCCTCGGCGAAGCGCGCGCCGAACCAGGCGGCGTCCTCGACCCGGCTGCCACCCTCGACGACGTCGTCGCCGAGGTAGCGGATGCCGACGACGTACTCCGTGCCCACCCGCTGCCGGACCGCCCGCAGGACCTCGAGCGGCAGGCGCACGCGGTGCTCGCGCGAGCCGCCGTAGCCGTCGTCGCGCGTGTTCAGGCGGGAGAGGAACGAGGCCATCGTGTAGGCGTGCGCGTAGTGCAACTCGACCCCGTCGAAGCCGGCCGCCCGCGCCCGCCGCGCCGCCCCGGCGAACAGGTCCGGCAGGATCGCGGGCAGCTCGCGGATCCAGGGCAGGTGCACGTCCCCCACGCGCTCGCGATAGCCGTAGTCGAGCGACTCCCGCTCACGCGGCGTCAGCGTGGCGTCGAGCAGCGAGCGGTCGCGCGCGTGGGCGTCCAGCAGGTGAGCGCGAATCGCCGGCTCCGGCGCGTCCAGCCAGGCGGGCTCGCCGGCCGCCGCGGCCAGCCGCTGGCGCAGGCCCGGGCCGACCTCGAGGAAGCGCAGGAAGAACTTCTCCGGCTCCGGACGGCGTCGCACGGTCAGGAAATCGATCGCCTGGATGAAGAGCCGCGTGCGTCCCTGGCTGCGCTCCCGCACGGTCTCCACCAGGCGTCGCAGCCCGGGGATGAAGCGGTCGTCGCCGATCCGAAGCAGGGGGCCGCTGGCGACGTCGCGGATGCCGGTCGCCTCGACGACCAGCACGCCCGGCTGGCCCTCGGCGAAGCGCCCGTACCAGTCGAGCACCTCGGGCGTCACCACGCCGTCGTGCGTCGCGCGCCACGGCACCATCGCCGGCACCCACGTGCGGTCGGCGACCTCCAGGCCTCCGATCCGGGCCGGCGCGAACCAGCGCGAGCGGGCCGCCTCCTCGGCCGTCGGCCACGGCGCCGGCGGCAGCGGATGACGGACCCGGAAGCGCTCGGCGACGGGCGTCATCGCGCCGGGTCGTCGGGGTCGTAGGGGACGACGTCGGCCTTGCGGAGGACGTAGCGCTGGATCTTGCCGGTCTCCGTCCGCGGCAGGCGCTCGACGAACTCGATCGCCCGCGGGTACTTGTACGGCGCCAGCTCGCGCTTGACGTGCTCCTGGAGCTCGCCCACCAGCTCGGGGCAGGCCTGGTGCGGGGCGCGCAGCACGACGAATGCCTTCACCACGAAGCCGCGGGTCCGGTCGGGCGCCGCCACGACGGCGGACTCGGCCACGGCCGGATGCTCGTCGAGCACGTGCTCGACCTCGGGGCCGGGGATCTTGTAGCCGCCGGAGACGATCATGTCGTCGGAGCGGCACCGGTACGTCAGATAGCCGTCGGTGTCCTGGACGTAGACGTCGCCGGTCACGTTCCAGCCGCCGAAGCGGACGTACTCGGCCTGGCGGTCCGGCTTGCGCCAGTACTTGCACCCGGTGGGGCCCTTGATGGCAACGAGCCCCTGCTCGCCCGCCGGCAGCTCGCGCCCGTCCTCGTCCACCACGCGACAGTCGTAGCCGGGCACCGGGACGCCGGTGGCGCCCGGCCTGACCCGGCCGGGCAGGGAGGAGATGAAGATGTGGAACATCTCGGTCGAGCCGATGCCGTCGAGCAGCTCCACGCCGGTGACGCGGCGCCAGGCCTCCCAGGTCGCCGCCGGCAGCGGCTCGGCCGCCGACACGCCGAGCCGCAGCGCGCCGAGATCGTACCGCCGCTCGAGGTCGGGCACGGCGAGCATCAGGCGGTACGACGTCGGCGCGCAGAAGCCGAGGGTCACGCGCTGGCGGGCGAACGTCTCCAGCATCGATTCCGGCGAGAACGGCGGGGCGAGGACGGTGGACGCGCCGAAGCGGAACGGGAACACGAGCAGCCCGCCGGTCCCGAACGTGAACGCCATCGGCGGGTGGCCGCCGAAGCGGTCCTCGGGCGAGGGGCGCAGGACGTGGCGGGCGTAGGCGTCGGCCGCGGCCACGATGTCGCGGTGGAAGTGGACACAGCCCTTGGGGATGCCGGTGGAGCCCGACGTGTAGGCGATCATCGCCACGTCGTCGCGATCGGTGTCCACGGCCGCGAACCGTTCCCCGTGCCCCGTCATCAGCCCGTCCAGCGTCAGGTCGCCGGCGCGGGCGTCACCGGCGACGATGACCCGCTCGAGGACGGGCGCCTGGGTCTGCGCGCGCTCCAGCTCCTCGCGCAGCCCGCCCCACACGATCGCGGTCCGGGTGCCGGCGTCGGCGGCGACGTAGGCCAGCTCGCGCGCCCGGAGCAGCGGCATGGTCGCCACCGTCACGATGCCCGCCTTCTGGCAGGCGAGCCACGCGACGATGAACTCCGGCACGTTGGGCAGCCGCAGCAGCACGCGACCGCCGCGGTCGAGGCCGGCCGCCCGCAGCCCGTGCGCGAGCCGGTTGACCCGCCGGGCCAGCGCCCCGTACGTGAGGGTGCAGGCGCCGGCGTGGATCGCCGGCCGCCCGGCCCGGTCGCCCTCGGCATTGGCGTCGAGCAGGACCTCGCCCACGTTGAAGCGCGCGGGATAGCGCAGCTCGGGCAGCGTGTAGACCCGGTCGGGCATCCGCCCCGGCGCGGGCAGCGAGGCCGCGACGGCCGGGATCATGCCAGCGCGGCGACGCCCTCGATCTCGATGAGGCAGCCGTCGGCCGCGTCGAAGAGATCGCGGGCGCCGACCAGGGTCATGGCCGGGAAGTGCTTGCCGAAGTACTCGCGGTAGACGCCCCCGATCTCGCGCAGGTGCGCCTTGTAGGCGGCGGTGTCCAGCACGTAGATCGTGAGCTTGACGATGTCGGTCATGTCGCCGCCGGCCGCGTTCATGACGGCCTGCAGGTTGCGGCACACCTGGCGGAACTGGGCGACCACGTCCCCCTTGCCCACCACGGCGCTGCTCTCGTCGCGCGCGACCTGGCCCGCGAGGAACACGAGCCGGCCGCGCTTGACCTCGTAGCCGTACGAGAAGCCGGCCGGCTTGGGCAGCGTGCGCGGCTGGACCGCCGAGATATGGTCTTTCATGGCTCCCTCCGGAGGGACGCGGTGCCGTCGAGCACGACGGCCGCGCCGTTGATCGTGTCGTCACGCACCAGGCGGGTCACCTCGGCGGCGACCTCGGCGGGCTCGATGAGCCGGCCGCCCGGGTTGAGGCGCGCCATCGCCGCCACCGCGGCGTCGAACGACCGGCCGGTCCGGGCCGCGACGGTGCGGGCGCCGCTCCAGACGATGTCGGTCGCGGCGAAGCCCGGGCAGATCGCGTTGACCGTGACCCCCGTGCCGGCGACCTCCGCCGCCAGCGCGCGTGTGAGGCCCACCAGCGCGTGCTTGGAGGCGGTGTAGGCGCTGACGTAGGGCGCGCCGTCCAGGCCGGCCAGGGAGGCGATGTTGATCACCCGCCCCCAGCCGCGTTCGAGCATGCCGGGCAGGACGGCGCGCGTCATCAGATAGGGTCCGGTGGCGTTGACCCGGAGGTGGCGCTCCCACGACTCCGGGTCCGTGCGCGCGAACGGAGCCGACTCCGCGATCCCCGCATTGTTCACGAGCACGTCGACGACCCCCAGCGCGGCAACCGTCCGGGCGACGGCGTTCACCACCGACGCCGCGTCGGTCACGTCGAGCCGTATTCCGATCGCGGTGGTCCCGGCCTTCCGGAGCTCGGCGGCGGCGGCTTCCACCTGCGCGGCCGTGCGCGCCGCCACCGCCACGGCGAGCCCGGCGGCGGCGAGGTCGGCCGCCACCGCTCGTCCGATCCCGCGGCCACCACCGGTCACGAGCGCAACGCGGGCCATGGCACCATCTTACCGTCCGGCGGCATGACCCCCGAGGATGCCGGCGTCTATGGGCTCTCCACGCAGAAGAAGAAGAAGAGGGGACGCATGCCGGTCTCGTGAGGATCGGACAGGCACCGGACGCGTGGGGGCTGGGAGCCACGCGGCGGCGGGGCGGCGGCGCCGGTCGCGCAGCCGGCCACCAGCACCACGACGAACAGCACGAGCACGACCCGGGCCCCGATCACCGCGCCATTCTAGCGCCCGCTCTCGCGCGGCGGGAAGGTGTATAAAGCGGAGGGGCATGGCGCGCGAGTTCGTGAAGGCGACGGCGAGCGGCGCGGTCGAACGGCTGCGACCGGGCATGCGCGTGCTGCTGCCGCCCGGGTGCGGCGAGCCCCGGGCGCTGGTGGCGGAGGTGTGCCGGCAGTCGGAGCGGCTGCGCGACCTGACGCTGATGGGCGGCATCCACCTGGGCGACTATCCGTGGGCCAGACCCGAGCACGCGGCGCTGCGCTACACGACCTGGCAGATGTCGCCGCGCCTCGAGGACGCCCGGGGCCGCGGCCGCGTGGAGTTCATCCCGATCCGCTACTTCGACGTCGTGACCGAGTTCGCCCCCGGGGGGCGATGGGCGCCCGACTGCGTGCTCGTCCACACGGCCCCGCCCGATGCGGGCGGCTACCTGAGCCTCGGCGTGGCGGTGGGCGTCACGCTGCCGGCGGCCCGGACGGCGCCCCTCGTCATCGCGCAGGTCAACCCGCGCATGCCGCGCGCCCGCGGCAACGGATGGCTGCACGCCAGCCAGGTCGACGCGTGGGTCGAGGTCGACGAGCCGCTGGTCGAGTACCCGCTTCCCGTGGCCGGCGAGGTCGAGCGCGCGATCGGCCGGCACGTGGCGGCGCTGGTCCGCGACGGCGCCACCGTGCAGATCGGCATCGGCGCCATCCCGCAGGCGGTGCTGGAGGCGCTCGCCGATCATCGCGACCTGGCGCTGCACTCGCTGCTGGTCGATCAGGGGGTGACCCTGGTGGAGCGCGGCGTGGTCACCGGCGCGCGCAAGCGGTTGCATCGCGGCCGGATGGACCTGGCCGAGGCGATGGGCACGCGGCGGACGTTCGAGTTCGTGGGCGCCAGCGACGCCGTCAACATGGAGTCATCGGGCTTCGTGCACGATCCGGAGGTCCTCGCCCGGCTCGACGGCTTCGTGGCGATCAACTCGGCCCTCGAGATCGATCTCACCGGCCAGGTCACCGCCGAGAGCCTGGGGCCGCGGCAGGTGGCGGGCATCGGCGGGCAGTTCGACTTCGTGCTGGGCGCCTCGCGGGCGGCCGGGGGCGCCTCGATCATCGCGTTGCCGTCGACCGGGCGCGAGGGCGCCGCGTCCCGCATCGTTTCCCGGCTGGCCCACGGCGCCGCGGTCACGACGCCACGCTACCTGGCCGACTGGGTGGTGACCGAGCATGGGGCGTCGCGGCTGCGGGGGTTGTCGGACAGGGCGCGGGCCACGGCGCTGCTCGCCGTGGCCCATCCACGCTTCCAGGGAGAGCTCGAGCGTGCGCTTACGACCGCCTAGCCGCGTCGATCTTGGCGAAGATCTCCTCGTCGGTCGGGAAGCGATACGTCTCCTGGTTGGTGTACACGGTCTGGCCGTCGATGAAGACTTCGAAGATGCCGGCCACGCCCTCTTTCAGGCGGGCCGTGATGCCGTACTTCCCCTTGATGGAGGCCTGCAAACTGGAGGCCTGGGGCAGGTAGTTTCACTCCCCGCAGTACAGGATCTCGATGTCCATGGCTCTCGTCGCCTCCCCCCGGACAGGATGATGACGCCATTGTATATGACGCGTTCGTTGCGGCCGGCGATTCCGTGCGCGCCCTGATCGACACCGACCCCGGGCTCGACGACGCCCTCGCCCTGCTGTTCGCCTGGGGCTCGCCGCAGCTGGAGCTGGCCGGAATCACGACGGTGGCCGGCAACGTGCCCCTGGCCGACGCCACGCGCAACGTCTTCCGCCTCCTGGCGTTGCGCGACGTCCGGCCCCGGCCCCCCGTCGCCGAGGGCGCGGCGGCCCCGCTGGCCCGCCCCCTCGTGACCGCGATCCGCTATCACGGCGCCGACGGGCTCGGGGACCTGCCCGACTGGCCGGCGGCGGCGGGCACGCCGGAACCGCACGAGGCGGCCCGGTTCATCGCCGACACGGCGCGCCGGGCGGCGGAGCCACTCACGCTCGTCGCGCTGGGCCCGCTGACCAACGTCGCCCTCGCGCTGGAGCGGGATCACGAGGCGCTCCGCCGGCTGGCCCGCGTCGTGGTGATGGGCGGCGCCGTCGACGTGCCGGGCAACGTGACGCCGGCCGCCGAGTTCAACATCCACGTCGATCCCGAGGCCGCCGCGCGCGTCCTGGCCGCCGGCCTGGCCCTCGACCTCGTGCCGCTCGACGCGACCCGTCAGGCCGTGCTCTCGCGCGCGGACCTCGAGGCGGCGCTGCGGCGCCGGGCCGGTCCGCTGGCCGAGCGGGTGTCCGCGTTCACCCGGCGCGGCTTCCGCGTGGACGAGGGCCGCGGCACGCCGGGGATGGTGCTGCACGATCCTCTCGCGGTCGCCGCCGCCCTGGATCCGACGCTCGTCGGCTGGGAGGCCACGCGCCTGGAGATCGGCCCCGACGGCGAGACGCGCCGCGTCGCGGGGCCGGCCAACTGTCGTGTCGCCCGCACCGTCGAGGTCGCGCGCTTCCTGGCCGTGTTCCTGGAGCGCCTGTGCCCCGCGTCCTAGTCGTCGGCTCGGCCAACGTCGACGTCACGGTGGCGCTGCCGCGACTGCCGCAGCCGGGCGAGACCGTGACGGACGGCACGCTGCTCGTCGCGCACGGCGGCAAGGGCGCCAACCAGGCGGTGGCGGCGCGGCGCCTCGGCGCCGAGGTGCGCCTGATCGGCTGCGTCGGTGACGACGCCTCCGGCCGCGAGGTGCGCCAGGCGCTCGACGGCGAGGGGATCGGTGTCGACGCGCTGCTCACGACGGCCGCGGCCGCGACCGGCACCGCGCTGATCGTCGTGGACGCCGAGGGACGCAACCAGATCGCCGTCGCTCCGGGCGCCAACCGCGCGCTGACGCCGGCGCACATCGACCGCCGCCAGGCGGACTTCGCGTGGGCGGAGGTCGTCGTCGCCTCCCTGGAGGTGCCGCTGGCGAGCGCCCGGCACGCGCTGGCGTGCGCGCGGCGCCACGGCGCGCTGACGATCCTGAACCCGGCGCCGCTGC
>Ga0302046_10001633_pt1 | contig 21014 bp, 17 predicted proteins | sample RVTome_11_FD_200261 | JGI IMG/M metagenome (GOLD analysis project Ga0302046, IMG submission 200261) | Soil microbial communities from uranium-contaminated site in the Upper Colorado River Basin, Wyoming, United States - RVT147D111 (version 2) ...
GGTCAGCATCAGACCTCGTAGGGCATCAGATCCAGCCCTGGAAGGAGTGTCGCCGTCCTTTTCAAGGCATCCTTTTTCCACTTGACGGGCTCGTTTTGAGCTTAACTTGTGACCAATGGGTTTAGACGTACGCCTGATTAAAACAAAACGGTTCAGTTCTTATCCCACCCGTGCCAGGCCCACACCGCGCGGGGCGTAGTAGCGTTCGTAGTAGGCGCGAAGTTCAGCGTGGTCGGGTTCCCGAAGCTGCGGGTCGCGGTGGAGCAGGTCGAAGGCGGCCTCGCGGGCTCTGACGAGGATCTCCTGATCTTGCGTGATGTCGGCGATCTTGAGGTCGGGCAGGCCGCTCTGGCGCGTGCCGAAGAAGTCGCCCGCGCCGCGCAGCGTCAGGTCGAGTTCGCTGATTTCGAAGCCGTCGGTGGTCTGGACCATCGCGCCCAGGCGCTGCTCGGCCTCGGGCGAGCGTCGATAGTCGGCCATGAGGATGCAGTAGCTCTGCGCCGCGCCGCGCCCGACGCGCCCGCGCAGCTGGTGAAGCTGGCTGAGGCCGAATCGCTCGGCGTGCTCGACGACCATAAGCGACGCGTTCGGCACGTCCACGCCGACCTCGATGACCGTCGTCGCCACGAGGATGTCCGTGTCGCCGCTTTTGAAGCGGTCCATCGCTTCTTCTTTCTCGTAAGAGAACATGCGTCCGTGGACGAGGTCCACCTTGTACGGGCGAAATTCGACCTGGAGCTTCTCGTAGCCGCTTTCCGCATCCTTCAGGTCCAGCTTCTCGCTCTCCTCGACGAGGGGGTAGACGACGAAAGCCTGCCGGCCTTCGCGGAGCTGGGTTCGCAGGAACTCGTACATCTCGCCGCGCCGTTTCTCCGAGAACAGCTTCGTGATGATCGGCTTGCGGCCTGCCGGCATCTCGTTCATGATGCTCACGTCCAGGTCGCCGTAGACGGTCATGGCGAGCGAGCGGGGAATGGGCGTGGCCGTCATCAGGAGCATATGCGGGTTTTCGCCCTTGGAGAAGAGTTCGGCGCGCTGCATCACCCCGAAGCGGTGCTGCTCGTCCACGACGGCCATGCCGAGGTTCTGAAAGGCGACGCCCTCCTGGATGACGGCGTGGGTTCCGACGACGACGTGCGCCCGGCCCTCGGCGAGGTCGGCGAGGATCTCTTCGCGCAGGAGTTTACGTTGCCCGCCGATGAGCAGGCGCGTCTCCAGGCCGAGGGGCTGGAGGTAGTCTTGCAGGTTGGCGTAGTGCTGCTCGACGAGGATCTCGGTGGGGGCCATGAAGGCGCCCTGGTAGCCGTTGTCGATGGCGTGCAGGAGGGCGGCCACGGCCACGACGGTCTTGCCGCTGCCTACGTCGCCCTGGACGAGCCGGTTCATCTGGTTTCCGCTCTGCGTATCCCGGATGATGTCCTCCAGCGCGCGTAGTTGGGCGCCGGTGAGGTCGAAGGGTAACACGTCGTCGAGGAAGCGGCGGTAATAGTCGCCGGGCGGGCCGAGGACGGCCCCGGCCACCTGCTGCCGCGTCTGCCGCGTGAGCGCGAGCATGAGCTGGATGAAGAAGAACTCTTCGAACTTGAGCCGTTCGCGTGCCTGGTTGAGTTCGACATGGCTTTTCGGGAAGTGAATGGCCCGGAGCGCAACGCGCCCGTCGAGCAGATCGTAGTGTTCCCGGAGCCAGGCGGGGAGCAGGTCGGGGATTTTGAGGCCGTGCGTTTTGAACAGGCCGTACAGGATGCGGCGAAACGTACGGCTCGTCAGGCCCGCTTTCTGAAACTTCGCGCTGCCGGGATAGAGCGAGATGATGCGTCCGGTGTCCAGCGCCGGGCCTTCGTCGTCGAGTTTGTCGAAGTCGGGATGGGTCATCGAGAAGCGGCGGCCGTACTGCTGGACTTTGCCGTGGAAGGCGACGCGCTCGCCGTTTTTGAACAGCCGGCCGATCCAGTGAACGCCCTGGAACCAGACGCATTTCATCTTGTCGCCGCGTTCGTCTTCGACGATGAGTTCGAAGCGGCGAGAGCGGGCTCCCGGCACGATCCCCGAGACGCGCACCGTCCCTACGACCGTCACCGCCGGCCCGTTTTCGTCCAGGTCGCGGATCGCCGTGACGGTAGAACGGTCGAGATACCGGCGGGGGAAGAAGTGCAGCAGGTCGCGAAAGGTATGGACCCCACCCTCGGCCAGCGCCGCCGCTTTCCTCGGCCCGACGCCGTCCAGGTGCTCAATGTTTTCAGTGAAGATACTCTCGGGCATACGTGCAGGCGCCATCGCACCGCTACGTCAAAGAAGTTGATCCGGCTGAGGGAAAATATAATAAACGTATGCCAGCGGGATGTCGTGGGTATGCCAGGTACACGAACCGGCGCGTCTCCTGCGTATTTTATCAAAAAAAGGATCCGATGGCGAAAAAAAACAACCCGTTGGTGGCGCTATGACGGCCGATGCGGCCCGAGAGCCTTTCTCTCCGCTCCGTCATCCCGTGCGACGCGTCACCCTCCTCGGGGCGGAATCGACGGGTAAGACGACGCTGGCCGAGGCCCTGGCCGCCCACTACGAGACGGTGTGGGCCCCCGAGTACCTCCGCGCCTTCGTGGACGAGAAAGGGGCATTGCCCACGCTTTCGGACACCCCGGCGATTGTACGGGGGCATCTGGCGCGAGAAGACGCGCTGATGCCCCGTGCCAACCGGGTTCTCTTCCTCGACACCGACCTGGTTGCCACGTGCGTCTACAGCCGGTATTACTTCGGCGCGTGCCCGGCCTGGGTGGCGCGTCTTTCGTACGAACGCAGCGCCGACCTCTATCTGCTCACCGACACGGATATTCCGTGGGTGCCGGATCCCGGTCAGCGCGACGGTCCGGCCGTCCGTGACGAACTCCAGGCCTGGTTTCTAGACGAACTTGAGATGCGTGCTGTGCCGTACCTGCGCGTGTCGGGCGCGTTAGATCGCCGGATGGAGGCGGCTGTGCGGGCCGTGGACGCCGTCTTGTCAGGTATGGATGTGTGAGCGTATGGACGTGTGGACGAGGGACGAGGGACGAATGGGGAGCGTCGTAGGATCGATGTTCAGGCTGAGATCCATTCGCTATTTGCCATACGCCATTCTCGATTCGTCCATACCTCCCTACGTATCATCGCACGTCATACCGCAGAAAAGAGACAAAGGCGCCGCCGAAGCATAGCACAGAGAAGAAGGCGAGCAGGCCTACGTCGAAGACCGAAGGCGCTATAGCTTCGGCAAAGGTGTTCTCAGGCGGGGTGAAGCGCGGCAGTTCGCTCGGGTCCAGCGCTTCGTCGCCGCCTCCGCCGAAGATCATCACGCGGCGCTGCCCACGCTGCTGCTCCATCATCCGCTTGCGCTCTTCGGCCCGCTTGTCCTCGACGAATTGCGAGAACGAGGTGCGGTAGGCTTTCATGGCGTCCTCATAGCGCGTCTTGAGCGTGGTGTTCGTGCCGGCGAGGTTCATCGCGGCCAGTTGATAGGCCGACGACGGCGAGAAGCGGGAGAGGATGAAAGCCAGGCGTTCCTGTTCGGACTTGCGGTTCTGCAAATCCTCATTGACTTTGCGCTCGTATTCGGCGATCTCCTCCTGCATCACCTGGCGGGCGTCGTCTTCCTCGTCCATCCACCGAGAGCGGTTCTCTTCCATGAATTGCTCGCGGGCCTCCTCGTTCATTCCCTCGGCGCCGGACATGCGCTCTTGCCAGCGCTTCGACTGTTCTTCCCCGAAGGCCGTCCACCGGTCGGTCCGATAGCGGTCTTTCTGGCTCTCCACCTCGGCGACGCCGGGCACCTCGACGATTTGACCGGCGGCCATCGTCGCCGCGCGCGGCAGGATGAGCACGATGAGCACCCAGGCCACCAGCAAGACCAGGAACGATACCGACGATCGCTTCGTCAGCGCCGAGACGAGCAGGCCCAGCATGATGAAAAAGGTGAAGTAGAGGACCGAAGTCCCGATGAGCGTCAGGAGCTTGGCCCACTCCGTGCCGGTCATCGGCACACCCAGGACCATCACCATCAGCAAAGCCAGCGCGATGGGAATCAACAGCGGCACCGTCAAGCCTGTCCACGAACCCAGGAACTTGGCCAGCATATACTTGCCGCGCGGCACGGCATTCGAGAACGTCAGCTTCAACGTGCCGGACTCGCGTTCGCCGTTGATGGCATCGTAGGTGAACAGGATGGCGAAGAGCGAAAGGACCACCTGCACGATGAACGTGAAGTCGATGAACCGGAAGAGGGCGAAGAGCGAGTCGTCCGAGTAGGTACTCTGTTGCAGCTTCACCTCGGTCCACGTCGTGATGTTCGACAGCCGGCCGACGTCGTTGTTGACGCCGGAGGCGAAGATCTGCATCGGGTTCGGCGCGCGGTAGGCGCGGTTGTTCACGCTCCACCAGGACGACGCCTCGCGGATCTCCTGCTCGGCGAGCTGCGTGGCCGTGTCGTACTGGTCGACGCTGGCCTTGTATTCCTGGATGCCGATGAAGACGCTCAGCAGGATCAAGAGCGAGCACACGCCGAAGGTAGCAACGAACTTGGGGCTCAGGAGGATGGCCTTGAGTTCTTTCTCGAAAAGCGTGGCAAACATGGCGATTCTCGGTTGGCAAGTTACAGGTTGCAGGTTGGCAAGTTGCGGGTTGCAGGTCGAGAGGTTGAATAAGCAGAACCTGTAACCTGATCAACCTGTAACCAAATTAGCGAACGTCGTAGCGGAGGAAGGCGACGAAGGCCCCGATGAAAAAGACGATGTTGAACAGCATGAGCAGCCCGACGTCGAGGAGCGCTTCGTTGACCAGGATGTTCGAGGAGGGTTCCTGGAATTCGAAGGCCGGCATCTCGTACGGATCTATCGGTTCCGGGGGTTTTTCATCCTCGTTGCCGGTGCGCATGGTAATCATGAAGCCGCCGCTCTGGCCTGTTTTCTCCCGGATGAACTGCGCGTACGTCTGCTGATAGAGGTTGGCGGCATCGGCGTAGCGTTGCTTCAGGTCGAGCGAGGTGCCGGCCAGGTCGGTCGACGCCAGCGAAAAGACCGAGGTAGGTGAGAGCCGGGCGATGCCGAGCGCCAGGCGTTGCTGAACGATTTCCCGGTTGCGCCGGTCTTCATTGAGCCGCCCGCCGAACTCGCGTCGCTTCTCCTCGCGGGCGGTGCCGAGTTCGTCCATGAACTTGCGGAACCCTTCCATCCAGGCTTGCATGTCGCCGTCTTCCGAACGCGGGTTATCCTCGCTGTAGGATTGCATTTTCTCCCGATCCTCCTGCCAGAGCTGGGCCATGAACCGGTTCTTCTCATAGTTCACCTGGTCGATGGAGGGCACCTCGACGGCCCGGCCCGCCACGAGCACGGCCGTGCGCGGGATGATGAGGACGGCAAAGATCCAGACGACCAGCAGCAGCAGGAAGGAGGTGGACGACTTCTCGGTCAGCGCCGAGATGAAGACCGAGAGCGTCAGGAAGACGCCCAGGTAGAGGTAGCCCGAGAGGATGACCATCGCCAGCCGCCCCCAGTCTCCGCTGTTCATGGGAATGCCCAGCGCAGGCAGCATGAGGCAGCCGACGAGGATCGGGATCAGCAGCGGGGCTGCCAGCGCGAGGAACGCGCCGACGAGCTTGCCGAGTATGTATTTGTCGCGGGGCACGGCGTTGGCAAAGGAGAGCCGCAGCGTACCCCGTTCTTTCTCCCCGTTGATGGCGTCGTAGGCGAACAGGATGGCGAAGAGCGACAGGACGATGCTAAAGATGAACTCCAGATCCAGGAAGCGGAAGACGGCGAAGATCGGGTCTTCGTTGAAGCGGCTGTTCTCGGACCGGAGTTCGCCCTGCGTCCGCATCTCCGTCGTGCGCCCGATGTCGTTCGAGATGCCCGAGACGAGCGTCGCCAGCGGCTGCGGCGGCAAGAAGATGCGATGGTCGATGCGGGTCCACTCCGTCAGGCCTTCCATCTGCTTGATGTTGGCCGCCCGCGCCGCTTCGTACTCGGCCTGGCTGACCTGGAAGTTGCGGGCGCCGACGTAGAACGCCAGCAGGATCAGCACCGAGCACACGCCGAACGTCACCGCAAACTTCGTCGTGCCGATGATTTCGCGGAGTTCTTTTTCAACGAGGAGTCTGAACATGGGCTTGGTCCGTTGTGGGTGGTCCGTGGTCCGTTGTTGGGGCTTAGCTCGACGCGGGCTGCTGAGAAACAACGGACGCGAAGCGAAGTCGAGCTAGGCCACTTCTTCCATATACCCGGCCATGAACTCGACGTACAGCTTCTCCAGGTCTTCGCCGACGAGGTCTTCGTGGCTGCGCTGCATCACCAGATGGCCCTCGTTCATGATCCCGACGATATCGGCAACCTCTTTGGCGCGGAAGATGTCGTGGGTGGACATGAGGATGGCTTTTCCCTCTTCGCGGAGCGATTCCAGCAGGTGGATGAACTCGAAGGCCGCCTTCGGGTCGAGGCCGCTGGTAGGCTCGTCGAGGAGGATGGCCGGGGCGTCTTTCAAGATAGCAATGGCGATGCCGCACTTCTGGCGCATCCCTTTCGAATAGCCGCGCAGCCGCCGGTTGTGCGCCTCTTCCTGCAACCCTACCCGCAGGAGCACCCGCCGGTAATCGTCCTTGGTGTAGTTGGTCTTGCCGCCGAGCCGGGCGAAGAAGTCCAGGTTTTGCAGCGCCGTGAAGTTGGGATAGAGCAGTACGTTCTCGGAGACGTAGGCGAGCTTCTCTTTGGCTTGCAGCGGCTCCTTGTGCGTGACGATCCCGGCCACGCGGGCCTCGCCCTCGGTCGGTTCGATGAAGTTGAGGAAGAGGTTGATCGTGGTCGTCTTGCCGGCGCCGTTGCCGCCGAGCATCGCGTAGACCTGGCCGGGGGCGACGCTGAAAGAGACGTGGTCCAGCCCGAGGGTACCGTCTTCGTAGCGCTTCGTCAGGTCGATGGCCTCCAGCAACGGTTTGCCGGTCGGCTCAGGCATATGGGTCGAGGGTTCCATGGATTCCGGTAGTTCGTTTCGTCGATATTACGGTGTGGTTGGTCATTACGCGGGCTTGCGCTCGCTGTCACCGGTCATTAGTGGCTTCTTCCTCACCACGGACCAGTGACCACTGACTACGGACCACGGACTATCGTCTCGACAGCCGGATGCCGAAGATCACGATGCCTACGACGAGCCCGACGATGACCAGCACCAGGAGGAGTGTGCCGAAGATGTTGGCTTCCTGTTCTACCTGGATCGTCACCGTCTTGTCTTCGCCCTCGATCGGTTGGTCGTCCGAAAGCGAAGAGGTGCGGATGCGGATCTCGTACCGGCCGGGCGCGACGTCGGCCGGCGGCGTGAAGTTGAGCCCGACGCGTTGTTCCTGGTTGATCTCTAGTTGTTCGATCACGTCGGGCTCGATCACGTCCGTCCAGTTGAGCGGCAGGTCGGCTTCGATACGCACGTTGTCGAGCCGGCGGGTGCCTTCGTTGACCACCTCGACGTTGACCGAGACGGTTTCGTTCGGCTTGATCGTGTGGAACAACTGCGGCGCGCGCACCAGGATCTCGCCGATGCCGCGCGGAACGAGTTCCAGCCGCACATAGCCCACGTTGAGCGCCTGGATCTCCTCGGCCGTCATGGTGCGGGTGCGCAGGTCGCCGATCTCGTCGATACGTTCGCGGGGGATGGCGACGGCGTAGAACGAGATCGCCTGATCCATGCGAACGTCACCGGTCGGGCGTTCCGGCAGGAAGACCCGCAGCGAAGCCTGCCGCGTGTTGGCGCCCTCGGTGAACTGAAACTGGCTCAGCCGGTTGCTGGTAGCCGGGTCGAGAAAGTAGCGCGTGATCTCGGCGGGCAGGTTGACCACGTCGAGCTTGAACGTGTTCGAGACGCCGCTGAAGAGTTCGAGCGTCGTCGAGTAGTCGGTCGAGCCGCCCAGTTCGACCTCTTGCGAGAACTGCTCGGCCTGGACGGCGGCGATGTTGACCGAAGCGTCTTTTTGCAGGTAGATCTTGCGGCTCTGCTGGCTGCCGTCGCTGTAGAGCAGGCTCACCGTGATGGCGTCGAGGTCCTGGAGCAGGCCGAAGTCCAGGTAGCCCGGCTCGCCGGCCAGGAGCCTGTCGATCTTCTGCTCGTAGGGCTGGCTGATGATGGCGTTGTCGTCGTTGAGCAGGGAGACGTAGACGTTATTGATGACGTCCGGCTGGAGAGAGCGGAAGAGGTCGTCCTCGATGCCGACGAGCTTCTGAAACTCGGCCGTGCCGCTGGTCGAGTTTTCGAGCGTCAGGCGTACCCGCTTTCGGTTGCCGCCGCTCTGGTACTTGACGGCTTGCGAGATGACGACGTACTGCTGCTCAAAGAGCACGGCCAGGAGCGACTGCTGGTAGTTGACCTCGGCATCCGAATAGTTGCGAAAAGCCTGGTCGAGCGTCTGCCCGGAGATCAACTGCTTGTCGAAGAGGGTCTTCTGGCGTTCGTAGTCGGTGCGGGCGGTCTCGTAGGCTTCTTTGGCGCGTTTGAGACCCAGCAGCGGATATGTGTCGTCCCGCTGGTTATAGAACGTGCCGGATTGGGCGCGGGCGTCCGGCAGGGTCGGTGTCAGCAGGCTTACGGCCACGGCCAGCGCCAGGATCGAAGACGGGATGGGGACAAACTTCATCGGAAAGATACGGCTGGGTGATGCGCGTTCGGGCGGCACCGGCCGGTGAACGATCAGCCGGCATGATACACAGGCGATTAGATAGAAAACCTGAAGAAAAGATTCATTTTTCCTTGCTCCTCTCCTTTTTTGAGCGGCCTTACCCCCGTATGCTTAGACGATCATGCCGAGACAGACATTCCACGAGAGGTCCATATTGGATAGACACCATCGGGTATTCTTTTCCCTCGGGGCATGCCTTCATCGCGATGTCGTTCGCCACGTTTTTTCTGGGATTGGCGCTTGCCTTTCTGCCCCGGCGGCGGTGGGCGGTACGCCGGGCGCCCTGGAAGCGGTCTTGCAGCCCCGTCGACCAACGAGGGTGCATCAACCTTTCTCACGATTCTTCGTAGGGGGGTCTTTCTCACCCACCTGCTCGGAGTTGTACCCATGCGCCGTCGCATCATTCTCGTGCTGGCCGCTTTCCAGACGCTCAAGGCCAACCCGCTCCACACGATGCTCTCGATCCTGGGCCTCGTGATCGGGGTTGCAGCGCTGGTAGCGGTCCTGGCACTGGGCGACGGCATGGAACGGTATGCGCGCGACCAGATAGAGACGACGACGGATTTGCACGCCCTGCAGGTACAGGTGCGGACCTCCGCGCGTATTGACGGGCTCACGGTGCAGCGAGACTCGGTCCGCGTGCTTTCCCTCGCCGATGTCCGTGACCTGAAGACGCGGATCGGCCAGGATGCCGTCGCCGTGCTGGTCGAACGCCGCTCCCTGGAGATCACGCGGCCCGGCGATACACTGAAGACAGCCGCCGTGCTCATGGCTGCCTCTGCCGGGGTTGAGGCAATCCTCCCCGTTGCGCTTCGAGCGGGTCGCTTCTTTACGGGCGAAGACCTCGACCAGGCACGCCCCGTCGTGGTGATAAACGCGGCGCTCGCCCGTCGGCTTGCCGGGCGCGACACGCCGGATGCGGTACTCGGGAGCCGGATCCGGGTGGGCTTCGTCGAGGTTGAGGTCGTCGGTGTGGTGCAGAGCCGGGAGGGTGATCCCGCGGGTGTGGTGGGACCGATCACCGTGCTCGGCAGGACGGACGGCGAGGGCTCGCCCGGCTTGCTGATCAAAGCGCACGAGGTAGAAAAGGTGCCGTTGCTCCAGGAAAGACTGGAGACCTGGATGGATGCCCGGTTCGCAGAAGGGAAGGAGGGCTTTTCCATTCTGACCAACGAAGCGCGGGTGGCGCAGGTGCAGCGTGGGGTACTGCTTTTCAAGCTCGTGATGGGCCTCATCACCGGCATTTCGGTGGTCGTGGGGGGCGTCGGCGTCATGAACGTTCTGCTGATGGCGGTTACCGAGCGCACGCGCGAGATCGGCATACGCAAAGCGACGGGCGCCCGGGGCGGCGATATCGTCTGGCAATTTCTGGTTGAAGCGCTTGCCATTTCCGGCCTCGGAAGTTTACTTGGCCTTGGCGTGGGGTTACTGGCAATTTTCACGGTCACGCCCATTATCCGTCAGCTTACCGAGGTGCCCTTCCAGGCTGCGTTTTCCTGGGTTACCGTCGCCGTCGTGATGGTCCTTGCCGTGTCTGTGGGCCTCGTGTTCGGTACCTATCCGGCCTATCGCGCCGCTCGTCTCAGTCCCGTTGAGGCGATCCGGCATGAGTAAACTGGTGCCGTGCCTGCGTCTGACGGCCGGGCGATCTCGGTGCGCCCAACCAGACAGCCTGCCACCGTCCTTTCCGCTTCCGCATGAATGAGCAAACCCGGCAAATCGCAACCCTTCTCCAACAAGGCAGAAAGATCGAGGCGATCAAGCTGCTGCGGGAAACAACGGGGATTGATCTCAAAGAAGCCAAAGAAGAGATCGACCGGCTTATGGCAGAGATGGAGGCCGGCGGCATGGCTGTGATCCCCGAACGGGCATCCCTGCTGGGTTCTTCCGAGGTCCATGACCTGGCGCGACAGGGCAAGAAGATCGAGGCGATCAAGTTGTTGCGCGAGGAGACGGGGCTAAGTCTGAAAGAGGCGAAAGCCCGCGTCGAGGCCCTGCCGGGGGGGAATACGCGGGCGGGGTGTATGGCCGTTGCGGTGGGGCTTGCCCTTCTGATAATGGGGGCCGTGCTTTTTCTGTTTTTCTTAGGGTCCGGCTAGTGCTCTGTCAAGGACGCCATGACGAGTAGGGAGCGAGGCGGTATCGTCGCGGGCCAGGCGCGTTCGCGCCGGCATACCGGGGGTCTGTCAAGCGGACGCAACGCCGCCCGCGACGATACCGACCGTTCCATCCTGTCAGGGAGGGCTTGACAGAGCACTAGGTCGGCTTCACGATGCGCCGGAGCCGTCGCGTGCCGGAGCGGCTGGCGATGACCTGATCGCCGTTCTGCATCCGAAGCTGAAGGCGGCCGGCGTCATGGGGTTGCATGGCCTCGACGAAGTGCAGGTTCACCAGGTGCGACCGATGCACGCGGACGAACCGTTGCGGATTCATCTGGTTCGCCAGGTCGCGCAGGCGCACGTGGGCCAGATAGACACGGCCTTCCGTGTACACCTTGACGTAGTCGTCGTAGGCTTCAAACCGCTCGATCCGATCCACACCGAGGGGGATGATGCGGTTGCGGTGCCGGATGAAAAGGCGGGTAAGCCCAGCGGTACGGTCAGCCGGCTGGGGTACGGCTGCTTCCGGGGGCGCCTGCGGGGCCCAGATGCGTTCGACGGCCTTCAAGAAGCGTCTCCGGCCAAACGGTTTGAGGAGATAGTCGAGGGCATTCAGTTCGAAAGCCTTGATCGCATATTTGTCGTAGGCCGTCGTGAAGATCACACGGGGTGTATGGGCGACGGTTTCCATCACCTCGACGCCGGAGAGTTCGGGCATTCGAATGTCCAGAAAAACGAGGTCCGGCTTGAGGGTGTCGATGGCTTCGACGGTCGCGCGCCCATCAGCCGTCTCGCCGACGCACGTCATCCAGTCCAGGGAGGCCACGAGGTCGCGCAGGGTTCTGCGGGCCAGGGGTTCGTCATCTGCGATGAGTGCGCGGATCATAGCGGCGTCTGCGTTCGAGGTCGGCATAATACGTCGTTGGTACACCTCGGCAGAAGTAAGGAATAGGTTCTTTGTATGTGAAACGTGAAGAGGCCCTGCGCGCTATCTCAGCGAGTTTGATAATTTCCCAAAGAATGTATCCTGTGAGAGCGGTATCAACCGGCTAGCGCGCCATCGGTCTCCGTTCTCATAGCCGTGATCCAGTATCACAGCCATAGGTAGAAAACCGAAGACCCGGAACGAGTTTTTTCGCGTATTCAGGCCACATAGGCTCCTGTGGTGAATCACCGATTCTCATGCGATTATGGGGCTTCATCCACACGCCCTAGCCCGGAGCCGGCTTGCAAGGAAGCACCAGGGTGGCGACGGTCCCGCCGTCCGGGGGGTATTCGATCGTACATTGAGACTGCCCGTGGTAGAGGAAATCGAGCCGTTCGCGGAGGACGGAGAGGCCGTGGCCTTTGCCGGGGGCCGAGGCGACGTGCGCCAGACCGGGCCCGTCGTCCCGCACCTCGATGATCACCCGGGCGTCTTCCCGCCGGATGGTGACCGCGACCCGGCCGCTTTCGGCCCGGCGGTCGACGCCGTGATGGACGGCGTTCTCGACAAGGGGTTGCACGGTGAACGGCGGAATCGGGCAATCCAGGGCACGGGCATCGACCGTACTCTCGGCGTGGAGCTTGTCGCCGAAGCGGAGTTGCTGCAAGCGCAGATAGTCGCACGTGAAGCCCCACTCATCGCGGAGGGTGACGAACGCGGTGCCTCGCTCTTCCAGGGCGTAGCGCAGCAGGTCGCCCAACTGCTCCATCGCCTCTTCCGCTCGTTCCTGATCGATGCGGATCAGGGCCGAGACGGAGTGCAGGGCATTGAATAAAAAATGCGGGTGGAGTTGGGCTTTCAATGCCTCCAGGCGGGCCCGGGCAGCCATCGCTTCGGCCTGTGCGGTGATCTGCTCCTGCCGCCGTACCTGCTGCCGGTTGCGCAGCGAATAGGAGACGCCGGCGATGATGATGTACAGCCAGACGCCCATCAGAAGCCGCCAGCTGTAGACCTGCGGATTCTCCATGTACTCGGCCAGGGTGCCGCCTTGCACCAGCATCGCCAGGGCGATGCCCGCCGCCGTCCACGCGACGGCATAGCCGATGGCAGCCACGAGGTGGACGCCGTAGAAAGAAGCCCGAACGGGGTCCGGCCAGGCATACCGGCCCGAAAATCGCCATATCCCGATGCCGAAGACCGCCGCCGGGATCGTCGCGTAGGTGCCTGACATCAGGGCTCCTCGAAGGTTGCCGCCGCCATAGCCCAGGATGAACAGCGCCCACAGGATGAAGAAGGGAATCCAGGCGAGGACGACTTTGGCGACGACGGAGAAATCGATGCGGCGGGGTGCCGTCATATGACGGGTCCGGGTCGGTCGTAGGGAGGGCCGGCGCGGTCACATACCCCTGCGAGCGCCCGAGGTTCGGGGACGCGGCGTGATCGTCTGGCCTGCCGGGCATCGAGTCACCCCTCGCTTCGCATCTCTTTCAGGGCGGTGCGTCCGTTCTCGTTGTTCGGGTTCAGTTCGAGCGATTTTTCGTAGAACTCAATCGCCAGGTCTTTCTGGCCGGCTTTCCGATAGGCTTCGCCGAGGCTGTCGTAGACGTTGAAGGATTGCGGGTAGGATCCGACGTTGAGTTGGAACACAGCGATGGCCGCCTCCAGTTGGCCCGCCGCCATGAGCCGGTAACCGAGGGCGTTGACTTCCTGTTCGGTATAGGGCGGGGCGGTGGACGGGTCGGATTTGTAGTCCTTGTAGACGGCGGTCATATGCTCGATCCCGTCTGTGTTGAGCGCCTGGGCCATCAGGTCGGCGAGCGAGGCCAGCTTGAGCATGCGGACGCTGCTCAGCGGCACGGGCGGGCGTTCGAGGGTCGGGGGGAACCGGTTGATGAAATCGTTGGTGTAGAGCCGGTCCCCGAGCGGGCCGGCGGCAATGCCGTTCGGCCAGGAGAATTTTGCCTCCATCCCCGGCCCGTCTACTTCGCCGAAGCCGCTGCCGGCGATGTGTTCGACCTCGCCGGTCAGCGAAACCCGGTACACGCGATGCCCCTGGAAGCTGGTGGCGTACAGGTTGCCCTGCGCAAAGGCCACATGCCCGTTGCCGCCGCCGGGCAGCGTTGCAAAGTGCGTGACGGTCCCATCCGGCGTGATCTTCAGCATGTTCTCATCGCTGAAGTTGACCACGTACAGGTTGCCGTCCGTGTCTCGGGTGATTCCGTTCGGACAGTTGAAAAGGTCGCCTTCGGCAAACGGCGTGACGATCCCGTCCGGGGCGGCTTTGCTGATCGTATTGCCCTGGCAGTTGCAGACGTAGAGATTGCCATCGGGGCCGAAGGTGATGCCTACAGGCCCCTGCAAGCCCTCGTCGAAGGCGATTTCGTGCGCCCCGGTGCGGTCAATCCGGCTGATAAAATGGCCGGAAAAGTTGGACTGGTACAGGTTGCCGTGCGCGTCGAAGGTATTGCCGGAGGCCCCGTACAACCCGGTCGCGAACTTCGTCACCCGTCCGTCCGGCTTGATCTTCCAGACCGTCTCGCCGAAGTCGGCGACGTAGATATACCCCAGGCGGTCTACCGCGACGCCGCCGACGCCGCCGATGAGGGTGTCGGCGAGGGTCAGGACGCGCACGGGTTGTCCGAACGCGGGGGCCGCCCCGGCGACGATCGCCAGCAGGGTCATCATGAAGCGTAGGAGCCGCGTCTTTGCCGGGGTGCATGCAGGGGAGGTCGGGCTATTCATGGTACGAAGGGTTGGGTACGGGCATGATCTGAACGAGCAGGCCGCCTTTTTCGGCAGGCGGGACCTAATCTTTGGAAACTACCGGACAGACTGCCGGGAGTGTAGGGGGGCATGTACCGCTCACCGAACCGATGTGCCGGTTCACCGAAAGGATGCCGAGGACGCGAACACCCTGACGTGAAAACCATGACAAGCTCATCTCCTGCGCCGCCCTATCACCATCTGCCGACCGTAGTGAGCATCGCCATCGTCACCTACACGTCCGCGATCATGCTGCACGAAGGCGCCCACGCCGTCGCCGGTGTAGTTGTGGGAATGGCATATGACAGTGTAAATGCCTACCATGGCGCAGGGCTGAACGAGCCCGTCTTCATCGCTACCGTCAGGACGTTTATCGTATCGAGATCCCGATGCCTATGCTGAGCCACTTGTTACGGAGCAACGAGACCTGGGCCGCGGAGATGACGCGCCGGGATGCAAACTTCTTCTCGCGGCTGGCGGCCCAGCAATCCCCTCAGTACCTCTGGATCGGATGCTCAGACAGCCGGGTGCCGGCCACCCAGATCGTCGACTTGTTGCCCGGTGAGATGTTCGTGCATCGGAACGTCGCCAACGTGGTGGTCCATGCCGACCTGAATTGTCTGTCCACCATCCAGTATGCCGTGGACGCCCTGCGCGTCGCGCATATCATCGTATGCGGGCACTACGGCTGTGGCGGCGTTCTGGCGGCCCTGCGCGATGACAAGCTGGGGCTGATCGACAACTGGCTGCGCCACGTGCAGGACGTGCGGTGGAAGCACCGGGTGTACCTCGACGCGCTGGCGACGGAGGACGAGCAGCACCGCCGGCTCTGCGAACTCAACGTGATCGAGCAGGTGGTGAACGTGAGCCAGACGACGGTGGTCGGGGACGCCTGGGCGCGCGGGCAGGCGCTGACCGTGCATGGTTGGATCTATGACCTGCAAGACGGCTTGCTCCGTGACCTCGGCCTGAACGTCTCTGCGGAAACGGACTTGCCGGCTCGCTATAAGCAGGTGCAGGCCGGCCTGTCTCTTTGATGATCAGTTTCAGTAGATGCGGATTTGCCCGCAGCCAGGCGCTCGCGACGAACCCCGCAAACCTAATGTGGATTTTCTATACCTGCTGAGTCTCCTTGATACGGTTCGTTCAAGGAGATCTTCTTACCATCGAACGTTCAAACGCATGGCTTTCAGGCGCGCCTTCACCTTTCCGTCTCCTTACACCGTCTTGCTGCTGGTGATCGTGCTGGCGGCCCTCGCTACGTGGCTCTTGCCTTCGGGGCAATACGACATGCTCCGGTACGACGAGGCGCAGGCCGCATTTGTCGTGCAGCGGGCGGACAGCGTGCAGACCCTGCCCGCCACCCGGCAGACGCTCGATAATCTCGGGATCACCATCGCGCTGGAGAAATTCGTCGACCAGAGCATCCGGCGGCCTATTGCCGTGCCGGGGACGTATCACACCGCCGAGGCCCAGCCGCAGGGATTCATCGCGATCCTCCAGGCGCCGATCCTGGGCATCTACGAGGCCGTTGACGTGATTCTGTTCGTCCTGATCATCGGCGGCTGCATCGGCGTGTTCAACCGGTCGGGCGCCTTCGAAGCCGGCATCGCGGTCCTGGCGCAGCGGCTGAAGGGACGAGAGGGCCTGCTCATCGTGATCGTCACCGCGCTGATGGCGCTGGGCGGGAGTACCTACGGGCTGGCCGAGGAGACCCTCGCCTTCTACCCGGTGCTGGTGCCCATCTTCCTGGCCGCAGGCTACGACGTGCTGGTGCCGCTGGCCGTCATCTTCGTCGGTGCACAGATCGGCTACACGGCTTCCACGACGAACCCTTTCGCCACCATCATCGCGTCCGACGCAGCCGGGATTAGCTGGGCGGCCGGCCTCTACGGTCGCCTGCTGATGCTCGTCGTCGGGACCGGGGTATGCATCGTCTACATCATCCGCTATGCCCGCCGGGTCCAGGCCGATCCGACGCGGTCGCTGGTCTACAAGGCAGGGGACGGAGTGGAGGCGCCGGCCGTTGCCGCGGCACCCACAAAGCCCGCGAAGATGACGGGCAAGATCCGGCTGCTGCTCGTCCTCTTTGCCCTCACGTTCGTCGTCATGATCTTCGGCGTCTCCCGCCTGGGGTGGTGGTTCGTGGAGATGTCGGCCTTGTTCCTGGGGGCGTCCGTCGTGTTCGGGATCATCCAGGGTGGCGGCGAGAAAGCTATCCTGCACGCCTTCATCGCGGGGGCGCGAGACTTGCTCGGGGTGGCGTTCATCATCGGGATTGCGCGGGGCGTGACCGTCGTGCTAAACGAGGGCCTCATCAGCGACACGATCCTTCACCAGGCCGCCGGTGCCGTCCAGGAGATGTCGGGCGCCGTCTTCATCGTGGCGCTGATGTTCGTGTACTTCGGGCTGACCCTCTTCATCGCCTCCTCCAGCGGCATGGCCGTCCTCACGATGCCGATCCTGGCGGGGCTGGCCGAGGTGGTCGGGGTGCCGCGCGTCGAGATCGTAAACGCCTACCTGTACGGGATGGGCATCATGGGTTTCGTCACGCCGGCCGGCCTGATCTTGCCGTCGCTGGAGATGGTGAAGGTGGATTACAGCACCTGGCTGAAATTCATCGGTCCGCTGCTGGGCCTGCTGACGCTCCTCTCCGCCGTGTGGCTTGCCGTGGGGGTGTTGACGGCGTAGCCCGAGGGACGGTTATGATTCACCGAGCGGCGTACCGAGCAGGGTGGCGGAGGTGCAGTCCGTGATGCGCACGCGGGCGTACTGGCCGCGGGCATAGCCCTGCCGGTCGAAGACGACCATCTTGTTCGTGTCCGTGCGGCCGCAGAGTTGTTCGTCGCTGCGCTTGCTGGGTCCTTCGACCAGCACGGTGTGTTCGCGCCCCACTTCCTGCCGGTTGTTTTCGAGCGAGATGCGGGCTTGCCGATCGATGATTTCGCCGAGGCGGCGTTTCTTGACCTCCGAGGGTACGTCGTCCGCGTACTTACGGGCGGCGTAGGTGTCGGGCCGCTCCGAGTACATGAACATGAAAGCGTGGTCGTAGCGGACCGTTTCCATCAGCGAGAGGGTGTCGTGGTGTTCCTCCTCGGTCTCGCCGCAGAAACCGGCGATGATGTCGGTCGAGAAGGAGAGGCCCGGGCAGATGGTGCGGGCACGTTCGAGGAGGGCAAGGTATTCGTCGCGGGTGTAGGTGCGGCGCATGCGCTGGAGCACCGCCGTGTTGCCGTGCTGCACAGGCAGATGGATGTAGTTGCACACGTTCGGGCGCTCGCGGTGTACGTGGAGGAGTTCGTCCGAACAATCTTTCGGATGGCTCGTCGAGTAGCGGATGCGGAGCGTGGGCGAAAGGAGGCTGATGCGATGGAGCAGTTCCGCAAAGGTGACCACGGTGCCGTCCTGTGCATGCCGGTACGAGTTGACGTTCTGGCCCAGTACGGTGATCTCTTTGTAGCCCTGTTCGACGAGCCCGGCGCACTCGGCCAGGATGCTCGTGACGGGGCGGCTGCGCTCGCGTCCGCGGGTGAACGGCACCACGCAGAATGCGCACATGTTGTCGCATCCGCGCATGATGGAGACGAAGGCCGAGACGCCGTTCGTATCATAGCGGACGGGGGCGACGTCCGCATAGGTCTCTTCGCGCGAGAGTTGGACGTTGACGGCCGCCTGCCCGGTGTCGGTCGCCTCTTGCAGGAGGCGCGGCAGGTCGCGGTAGGCATCCGGCCCTACGACGAGGTCGACCAGGTGTTCTTGTTCGAGAAACTGGTGGCGCAGGCGTTCGGCCATGCAGCCCAGCACGCCGATCTTCAGGTGCTCCTGTGCCTTACGCTTGCGGGCGCGGAAATAGTCGAGGCGGTGCCGCACCTTCTGCTCGGCGTTCTCCCGGATGGCGCACGTGTTGAGCAGCACCACGTCGGCCGCCTCGGGTGTGTGCGTCAGTCCATACCCGTGGGCGCGCAGCACCGACGCTACGATCTCCGAGTCCGACACGTTCATCTGGCACCCGTACGTCTCCAGGTACACGCGTTGCGTGCCGGGTGCTTCTTCAGCGGTCGTCCGGGCCGCGTCGAGCGCCTCTCCGGAGGCAACCCCGTCGGTATCGAGAATCTCGAGTTCGGTGATCACGTTCATGGATAAACAGCCGGGAGCCGTATCAGCGCATGCCCGATGATAGATGGGAGGAAGCGGTAAACGCAATAAAAGCGAGACGGTTCGTCCGGCCCCGGCCCCGGCGTTTTTATCGATAGCGCGGTTGTTTTACGCCGGGATGCAAAATAGTATGACACAGGATGGTCACGTCTAGATCCCTACCTTGCGCCGTAACGCGCTGCATCGTCTCCTTTTTCACCTGTCAACAGCTTTCCATGCGCCTCGTACCCTTGTTCCTCACGCTCGCCTTTGTTGCCGGGCCGGTGGCGGCTCAACACCAGCACGCTCAGCGGCCCGACCCTCAAAACCCGGAGGGAGAAAACGGGAAGACCCCACCTACCTGGAAGGTGCGGCTCGACCGTCCCGATGCCGAGGCCGTCATCGGTGCGGATGACGAGGCCGACATCTTTTTCGTCAACATGACGCCCGGCTGGCACATCACCACGGAGCCGGCGGCGATCTTTTACCACCCGGCCAGTACCGCCGAGGGTTCCTACCGGGCCGAGACCACCATCCACCTATTCGATCCTAAGGGCCGGAACGAGGCGTTCGGCCTCCTCCTCGGCGGCCGCAACCTCGACGGCACCGACGCCTCGTACGATTATTTCCTGATCCGCAACAACGGCCAGTTTCTCATCAAGCGTCGTACCGGCGGCGATACCTCCGTCATCCAGGACTGGACGCCGAGTGAGGCCATCACAACCTTCGGAGCCGATAGCGGGAGTTCCGTCTCCAACACGTTGGCCGTTGAAGTCGGCGACGAGGTTGGTTTCTTCATCAACGGCACGGAGGTGGTGCGCTTGCCGCGCGCGGCGGTTCATACCGACGGCCTCGTCGGGCTGCGCATCAACCACGCCCTCAACGTGCACGTCAGCGACCTGTCCGTCAAGGCAAGGTGATTCTTTCCGGGTTTCAGGTTACAGGTTGTATTGCCTGAACTTGCAACTTGATCAACTTGCAACTTGCCAGCCTGTAACCTTTCAAAACCCCTGTTCTCGCAGCCAGTCTGCCGTGATCTTAGGCCCGGCCTGGGTGTTGACCTGGTGTGCCAGAAAGCGGACCACGTACTTGCCGATCATGTCGAATTCCAGGTTGACCGGCGTGCCCGGCGTCCAGGTGGATACGTTGGTATGGTCGTAGGTGTGCGGGATGACGGCGACGGTCAGGTCGGCCTCGCCGAGGCGGGCGACGGTCAGGCTGATCCCGTCGAGCGTGACGGAGCCGACAGGGATCAAGTAGGGCGCGAAGTGCGGGTCGAAGCGGATACGGAAGAGCCGGTTGGTCTGCTCTTTCTCGACGGCGGCTACCATCCCGGTCGCATCGACATGGCCCTGTACGAAGTGACCGTCGAGGCGGCCGGTGGGTTGCAGCGCGCGTTCGAGGTTGAGCGGTGCCCCGGCGGCAAGCGCCCCGAGCGTTGTTTTGCGCAAGGTTTCCTCGACGGCGACGACTGCGAAGGTGGTTTCGTGAACCGCCACGACGGTCTGGCAGACACCGTTGATGGCAACGCTCTGGTCGGGGCGTAGCGCAGGGGCTATCCGGGCTTCGATGGTCAACCGACGGCCGCCGCCGAGGTTGCGCGCAGCGGCGAGGGTACCTACTTCTTCGATGATGCCTGTAAACATAGTCTCCCGCGTTTGAAACGATACGATCGATCTCGGGACAAGTCCGGAGCAGGCCCACGCAAGCGTGCGTCCCGGCGCTCGATGAGCCCCGCCTTTTTAGGCGGGTACAGCGTTTAAGAGTGTTCCGCCGAGGGGCGATACCGGAAGCGGATCGCTGAAGTTTCCGCATCTGATCGAGCGGGTTGCCTGGTATCGCCGACCTTCCCTCTCAGATGGTGTGCCTGCCCCCGAGCTACCTGGATACCAGATGCCCCCGTCATCTACGATTCCTGATTACGTGCACGACAGTGTTCGTGCCCTTCCCGTTCTTCCCACCGCCGTCACGCGCCTCCTGGCCCTGGCCCGCGACGTTGACGCCGACTTCGGCGAGATCGCCCGGGTCATCGAGACCGATCAGACCCTGACGGCGCGCACGCTCCGCGCGGCGAATTCTCCCCTCAACGCCGTTTCGCGGCGCATCACGACCGTGCGGCAGGCGACGGTACTCCTGGGGTCCGATACGATCGTTAACCTGGTCCTGGGGGTTTCGGTGATGAGCCTTCAGAGCAAACTCTACCAGCATCTGCCGATCGATGCCGGTGCTTTCGGGCGGCACAGCGTTGCCGTAGGACTGGTTGCGCGAAAGCTTGCGCAACACTTCAACGTTCCCAATCCCGGCGAGGCGTTTGTGGCCGGGCTCTTGCACGATATCGGTAAGCTGGTGCTCTTGATGCACCACGGCGAGGGCTACGGGCTGCTGATGCGTCGGGCGCTGGAAGGAGATCAACCAT
>Ga0302046_10001634_pt1 | contig 21010 bp, 15 predicted proteins | sample RVTome_11_FD_200261 | JGI IMG/M metagenome (GOLD analysis project Ga0302046, IMG submission 200261) | Soil microbial communities from uranium-contaminated site in the Upper Colorado River Basin, Wyoming, United States - RVT147D111 (version 2) ...
CACACGGAGAGCTTCGCCCCGAGGTCCTTGCCGTCGGGCCAGGCGGCGTAGCCCCCGGGCGTGTCGATCTCGTAGCTCTCGATCTCCGTCTTCAGCGGCTGGTGGAAGATCGGGTGCTCGAGGCGCATCCCGTGCGCCTCACCGAACAGGCACAGTCACAACCAGTCGATCTTGCCGCCGCGGGCCAGCTCGCCGCCGACCGCGCCGATCATGATGACGGGCTTCGAGAAGTCCTCGGCGATGTTCGCCCTGTGGCCGGAGTCGGAGTCGAAGCTGCCGCCGTCCCCGTAGCGCCGCCTCAAGTCGGCGACCACGACGTCGTGGGGCCGCGCCGTCTTCGCGTTCAGGTCGTGGAGGTCGATCGCGTCGACCTTCGCGAACCACTCCTTCAGGAAATCGACGTAGCGCGTCGCGCGCGGGCTCTCGAGGTGGCCGGCGTAGAGGATGGAGAGGCTTCGCGCGCCTCCGAGCTCGGCCGCGGGGTGCTGGGCCTGCGCGGGCAGCGCGAGCAGGAACGTCAGCGGGATCAGGTGCTGCATGGGCTCGCCTTCCTTTCGGGCGGTCCAGTGTAGGCGCGGCCCGCGCCCGCGGCGCCCTCCGGCGCGCGGATCACGCCGCCCGCCGGAGGGGAACCGGGTTCGGTACCGGCGATGTCTTGAATATCGGAAGCCCCGAGGGGATCGTTCCGCTCGATGGAGTGGGAGCAGGTGAGCCTCTTCCTGCGCCCCGGCCTGGTGCTGACCTTCCAGAAGCGGCACGACGACTGCCTCGACCCGCTCCGCCAGCGCATCCGCGAGGCGGGCAAGGTGATCCGCCGCTCGCAGAGCGACTACCTCGCCTGCATGGTCGTCGACGCGCTCGTCGACGGCTACTTCCCGTTGCTCGAGCGCCACGGCGACGAGCTAGAGCGGCTCGAGGCCGAGATCCTGGCCGATCCGCAATGGCCCGAGCAGGCGGCCCGGGCTCGTGACGCTCTAGGGGCGGCCTGTGGCCGACCCTACAGCGTCACGATCGATTTCAGATCGCTCGCCCGCTCCTCCACGTCCCGCCGGCCGCGCCGCGAGAGGTCCTCGATGCTGAACCCCTGCACGCAGAACGAGGCCGTGACCGTCCCGTACAGCATCGCGGCGCGCAGGGAGTCGGGCGCGACGCTGCCGCGCTCGGCCAGGTAGCCCATGAAGCCGCCGGCGAACGAATCGCCCGCCCCCGTCGGGTCGACGACGTCCGTCACCGGGTAGGCGGGCAGCGAGAAGTGCGCGTCCCCCCCCATCAGGAAGGCCCCGTGCTCGCCCTTCTTGAGGATCACGTAGCGCGGGCCGAGCCCCAGCACCTGCTGCGCGGCGCGGATCAGGTTGCGCTCCCCGGTGAGCATGCGCGCCTCCTCGTCGTTGAGGATCAGCCCGTCGACGTGGCGCAGGAGCTCGTCCAGCGCCGGGCGCGCGACGTCGATCCAGAGGTTCATCGTGTCCGCGAGGGTGAAGGTCGGGCGCTCCACCTGCAGGAGCGCCTTGAGCTGCACCTCGGGGTGGGCGTTCGCCAGGAAGACGAAGGCGCTGTCGCGGTAGTGCTCGGGGACCTTCGGGTCGAACGACTCGAACACGTTGAGGTGCGTGAACGTCGTCACGCGCGTGTTCCAGTCCGCCTCGTAGCGCCCGCCCCAGCGGAACGTCGCGCCTTCGGCGACCTCGACGCCGGCGCAGTCGATGCCGCAGCTCTCGAGGCGCGCGATGTCGCCGCGCTCGAAGTCCTTGCCGACGACGCCGACCAGGCGCGGGCGCGCGAAGGGCGCGGCGGCGACGGCGAAGTAGACGGCCGACCCGCCGAGCTGGTCCTCGCGCTTCTCCTGGACGGTCTCGACCGTGTCGTAGGCGAGCGTTCCGATGGCGAGCAGGCTCACGGCGTGTCGGGCTCCTCGGGGCCTTCGGGCGCCGAGCGCCCGGGCGCCGGGCGCGCGCTGCGTTCGGCGAGCCGCTCGCCGTACTCGGTCCACCACGCGGTCCAGTCCTCGAAGAGCTGGCTCTCGAAGCCCGCGCCCGAGGCGGCGCCGAGGGCGCGCATCGCCATCGAGCGGACCGGGTTCTCGAAAGCGGAGAAGCTCATCGCCACCCGCACCAGGGTGAAGAGCATCCGCATGCGCAGCTCCTGCTGCTGGAAGGCGTTCACTTCCTCCGCCTGCGGCAGCCCGTGCTCGACGACCAGGCGCAGGAGCTCGACCAGGGCTTCCCCCTCGAAGGGGAGCTCCGTGTTCTTGTCGAGCGCGCTCTCGAGCCGCAGCAGCTCGAAGAGCAGGAACGCGTCGCCGTACGCCTGGTGGTTCGCGCGCAGCCCGGCCGCGCGCACGCGCGGGTGCCGGTCGCGCCGCCCCGCCGACAGCCCCTGGACGACGAGCTGGCGCTGCACGTCCTCGCTGAGGTCGTAGAGCGCCGCGAAGGGATCGTCCGGCGAGCGCGGGGGCAGGTCGAAAAGCTCGATCGCCTTGAGCACGCGGCGGCCCGCCTCGAGGTCGAGCGGCTGCTCGAGGACCAGCGCGCACGCGGCCTCGAGGTCGGCGCCGTCGGTCGCGTCGAGCGGCGCGCCCTTGGTGCGCAGCCGCGTCGCGACCTCGATCAGCCCGCGCACGGCCTCGGTCAGCTCGCCGGCGTCCGTCGGCTCCTCGGGCGGCGCGACCGGCTCGTCGAGCCCCAGGCGCACCGCCGCGGCCCCCAGCTCGAGCACCGCGCGCTCGCGCGAGAGGTAGTAGCGACAGCGCATCGCGACGAACGCGCACTGGCGCACCTGGGCCGCCTCGAGCGAGGGCGAGACGTCGCCGGCGTCGAGGTGCAGGAGCGCCCCCAGGCATCTCTTGGGAGGGTTCTTGACCGCCTTCTCCGCGGGCGGGTTCTTGTACGGCCCGCGGCCCCCGAAGAGCTCGTAGGGAAACGAGGTGCGGATCACGTAGCGCATCGACTTCTCGAGCGGCGCGACGAGCTTGTGGCGCCCCTCTTCGTCGTGCAGCGCGTCGAGATTGACCGAGGCGAGACCGGGTCCGGCGCAGCCCGCGAGGCCGAGGATGCCGATGCCGAGGGCCGATCGTCGCGCGGCGCACGTCCCCTCTCGTCGCGGTCGCTCTCCCGGCACGGGGCGGGAGTGTACTGCCGTGCGGAGGCGACTCCCAGGGGAATGCGTGGGGACGGAACCCGCGCCTTCCCCGGGCCTCGCGCCCGGGTCGACGCGGGCGGAAGCTCGCCCTCGACCGTCAGCGACAGAAAGTCGCCGCGAGCCCGTCGGACAGGTTGAAGCCCGACCTGGCCGGCACCCACGGGTCGCGGAACCAGAACTGAAAGTTCCAGCTGGACCCGGCGAGGATGCGACCGGCCTCCGCCGGAGGATCGGCAAGGCGCAGCGGCTGCAGTGCCCCACCGCTCTCGTCGGTCCGTTGCGGGGGATGCAGCCGGAAGAGCCCGAGGTCTCCGGCCCCGATGCACAGGAAGCCGTCGCCCAGGAAAGCGAGCGTCTGCTCCGGCCCGTAGCAGAAGAGGCCGATCTGCGACGGCACCGCCCCGTGTACCTCGAGGATGAGGTCGTCGCTCGCGACGCTCGTCGAGCCGCTCCAGCCCATGGTGGCCGGCGTTCCGGCGGAGCCCGGCTCACTCGTGCAGTAATTGTAGGGGGCGGGCGGACCACAGACCCTGACGAAGACGTCCCGGGCTTCGTTGAAGTCGTCCGGGACGAGGTTGCGGCCCAGGCTCGGGAAGGCCACGGCACACGCGGCGCTCGAGAGAGCGTGCTGGGTCTGGTCGCCGTCGGAGCCCTCCCCGGCGTCGTTGACCGAGACACGGTACGTGGAATGGGCCCGGCGATCGCGCAGAAAGACGTCGCGCTGTCCCTCGGTGTCGTCTTCCACGAGGTTCGTGGCACCGCTGTAGAAGCCGATGATCGAGCCATCCGGGGAGATCGTCGGCCCCTCACAAGCCTCGTTGGCCTGCCGTCCCTCGGAGCTCACGCTGACGCGCGTGAGGCCGCTGGACGCGCCATCCCAAAGCACGACGTCCCAAGTGCCGTTCGTGTCGGCGGTCACCAGATTCGTGGCGTTCGTCGTGAACGCCACGAAGCGCCCGCCGTCGGCCACCGCCGCGTCCGTCGAGGGCCCGTCGCCCTGGACACCGTCTGGGCGGACGCTGACGCGGACCGTCGTCCCTTTCCGGAGGTCGCGCAGGAAAACGTCGGTCTGTCCGTTGGTGTCCCCCTCCACGAGGTTGGTGGCGGAGGAGTAGAAGACCGCGAACCGACCATCCCTCGAGAGTCGCGGGCGGTCGCAGCCGCCGTTCGCCTCAGCGCCCGCCGAACTCACGGTGAAGCGTTCGAGTCGACCCGTCAGCCGATCGACGAGGAAACCATCGAGGTCACGGTTCTCGTCATCCTCGACGAGGTTGTCCGCGGCGGAACTGAACGTCACGTAGCGCCCGTCGTCGGAGATCTGCACGTCGAAGCACCGGTCGTTCGCGGGCTCGCCTGCCGGGCTCAAGCTGATCATCGTCGTCGTCGGGGCGAGTCGATCGCGAACGTAGACCGAGCGGGCGATCGGAGTGAGGCCCGGCACTAGGTTCGTCGCGGAGCTCTCGAACGCCACGAAACGGCCCCCGCGCGACACCGAGGACAGAAACGATTCACCGTCTCCCTGTTCGCCAGTCGCGCTCACGCTGACGAGGGTCGTCTCCCCCGTCTTCAGGTCGTGTAGGAGGACGTCGCTGAGGCGGTTGTCGTCCCCTTCGACCAGATCGTCGGCGAAGGAGCGGAAGGTGACGCATCTCCCGTCCTGCGACACGTCGACCTCGACCGATTCGCCGCCGGCCTCGTCGCCCCCCGAGCTGACGCTCGCGCGACTCGTATCGCACTGCCCCTCCGCGGGCCGTGCGAGCATGACTCCGTAGAGGAAGATGAGTCCGACCGTTACCGGCGTGGGCGCACCAGTCAAGCAAGTGTCCTCCGTGAAACGTCGCCATTCTATGGCCCGCAGTTATGGACGGGCGAGAGAAGTCGCAAGACGGGGGGTTCCGGCCGCCGACCGTGGCGCCCTACGCGAGCCGCGGCGGCAGGTAGATCGTGAACCCGACCTCGCGCTGCAGCATCACGCTGTGCGGCGCCTTCTGCGCCTCGCGCGGGACGAGCTCGAGGCGCTCGAGCAGCGGGAAGTGCGCGTCGAGGCACGTCGCGCGCGTCGCCGCGAGCCGCTCGTGCCAGACGCGGTACGTGCCGAGCTCGCCGTCGCGGCGCCGGAAGTAGCCCGCGAGCGGGTGCGTCAGCACGACCATGCCGGTCTCGAGGTCGGGGAAGCCGGCGAGGTGCTCGGACGGCGCGCCGCTGTCCTCGAGCTCGAGGCGCGCGCTCGCCCAGGCGCTCTCGGTCCGCATCGCGTAGCGCGCGTAGCGCCGCTCCGCGTTCGACCACTCGCAATCGAAGCGCACGTCGCCGCGGTGCCAGGGGAGCCGCCAGAGCGAGCGCGGAACGGCCACCGTCCACGATCCGAGGCACGTGCCGAAGAACCACACGCAGCGCTCGCCCGTCTCGCCGTCGACGACGTACGCGCGGTAGTTCGTCTGCCCGAAGGAGAAGCGCGGGCGCGCGAGGCGCGCGAGGCGGAAGTCGACGTCCAGGAACGGCACGACCGAGAGCAGCGCGCGCGCGCCGTCCACGCTCTCGATGCAGTCGGGCGTGAAGCGCGGGTGCAGGTGGCGCGCGAGGTCGGCGGGCGCGAGCGCGTAGGTCACGATCGCGAAGTGGCGCAGCGTCGTCGTGACGTCGAGGCCGCCGGGCTCCGGGCGCTGTAGGAGCTCGTCGGTGAAGCGGGCGGTGGCGGGCATCGGTGTCCGCGTACGGTAGCCGTTTCGCGCCCGCGTGCACCGGAACCCGGACGTGCCCCGTGGGTTTCGAGCGCGTGCTCCTGGCGCTCGTCGTCGCTGCCGCGCTCTCGCCCCTCTCGCAATCGGAGGGCCGCTTGCTGCGGGTCCGGGACGCCCTGCTGCGGATCGAGGACGTGGACGGCCCCGTCGTGCCGGTCTTGCATCAGGGCGCGACGCAGCTCTTCCTCGAGCGCGGCGCGCGCCACGCGAAGGAAGCCCGGATCGACGTCGTGTCCGTGCACGCGCCCGAGGCGCGCCGCACGGTGTGGTCGGGCGCGCGTCCGTTCGCATGGGACGTCGGCGACGCGGACGCGGACGAGACACCCGAGGTGCTCGTCGGCCTTCCTCGCGCGGGAACCGGCGGCGAGCTGCGGCTCGTCTCGGGCGCGAGCGGCGCGCACCTGCGCGTGCACAGCGCCGAGAATGGGCACGACCGCTTCGGCGCCTCGCTGGCGTTCCTCGGCGACGTCGACGGCGACGGCTGCGCCGACTACGCGGCCAGCGCGCCGCAGCTCGCGGGCCGGCCGATCGCCGGCGGCTGGTCGGTGCGCGACTCGTCCGGGACGCTGGGCTGGGTGCGCGTCTTCTCGGGCGCCGACGGGAAGGAGCTCTGGCGCACCAGCGGTCTCGCGGACGACCAGGGGTTCGGCTCGCACGTCGCGGCGCTGGGCGATCTCGACGGCGACGGAAGTCCGGATCTCCTGGCGCAGGCGCACCCCGGCTCGGACGACCCGCTCGTCTTGTTGTCGGGAGCGTCGGGGAAGGTGATCGCCCACGTCCCCCATCGGGGCTGGTGGGCGGGTGCCGCTGGCGACCTCGATGCGGATGGCGTCCCCGATCTGTTCCTCGAGACCGGGGACTCCGAGGGCAGCGAGCGGTTCGGCAGCCCGACGTTCCTCTCCGGCAGGAGCCGCCAGCCGCTCTTCGACCTGCGCGGCCGGCCGGGGCAGCTCTGGACCTCCGGCGAAGGGTCGATCGCCGCGCTCGGCGATCTCGACGGCGATGGGCACGACGACGTGGGGCTGGGGCTGGCGAGCGCCGAGGCCCTTCGACTCGAACCCGACGGGCGAGAGGTCCCCTGTTCTGGCTGCGTCCTCGTGCTCTCGGGGCGAACGCACGAGGTCTTCCTGGGCGTGTACGGCGAGCCCGGAACCCGCGCCGGACTCGGCATGGACCTCGCCGCGCTCCCCGACGTGAGCGGCGACGGCCACCCGGACCTCGTCGTCACGAGTTGGCAGCACGCCTACGTCTTTCCGGGCCCGGGGAAGCGATGAGACGCCGCACCGCCCTCACCACTGCGCCCGTCCTCCTCGTCCTCGCACTCCGCACGATCGAGCGGCCGGGAACGAGGGACAATGCCCTGTTCCGCATCCCCGACGTTCGCGGACGCGTCGTCCCGGCCGCCGACCTCGATGGGGACGGCCTGATCGACGTCTTCGCCGCACGCGGCGGCGACTGGTACTCGCGGCCCTTCATCCGCACCGCCCCCGAGCGGATCGAGGCGCTGTCGCTGCGAACGGGAAGCACCCTGTACACGCTGTGGGCGGAGCCGGGGCGGTTCGTCTGGGACGCCGGCGAGGACGTGGACGCCGACGGCGTCCCCGATCTCGTCGTGGGCGCGTTCGAGGACGACGCCGCGGGCGAGCTCGCCGGCGCCGTCGCGCTCGTCTCCGGGCGCGACGGCGCCGAGCTGCACCGCGTCCCGGGCTCGGGCGCGCACCAGTGGTTCGGGGCCTCCGTCGGCTTCCTCGGCGACGTCGACGGGGATGGAACGGGCGACTACGTCGCCGGAGCTCCGCACCTGGACCCGCGCTCCGCCAAGCTCGAGCGGCCGGAGCGGACGCGCTTCGGGGCGGCAAGCGTGCGCTCGGGCAGCGACGGCGCGGAGCTCTACCGGCTCGAGGGAGAAATCGGGGACGGCTTCGGCACGCACGTCGCGGCGCTCGGGGACCTGGATGGCGACGGCGTCGTCGACTTCCTCGTGCAGCACCACCTGCGCTCGCCGGAGCCCGTGTCCCTCTTCTCGGGCGCGCCGGGCGAGCGGATCGCCGAGCTGCCGCACGCGGGCTGGTGGGTCGGCCCCGCCGGCCACCTCGACGCGGACGGCGTGCCCGACCTCTTCGTCGACCGCGGCGTCGAGGACGGCGTGTTCCGCGATACCCGGGTGACGTTCGTCTCCGGGCGCACGCTCGCGCCGCTGTTCCGGCTCGACTACCCCGACCTGTGGAGCGAGTACGGGATCACCGTGTCCGTCGGCGACCTCGACGGCGACGGACACGACGACGTCGCGCTGGGCGATGCCAACTTCAACATCAGCGGGCCCGGCGACCCGGGGGGGGCATCGCCCTGGGCGTTCGGCCTGTGGCGGCTCAGCCTGCGGCTCACCGCGTCGCTCGACTCCGACCCGTGGTGCGCCTTCATGCGCGAGTCGGGCTGCGCGCTCGTGTACTCGGGCAGGACGCGCGAGCTCCTCTTCGGTGCCTTCGGGCGCCCGGGCAGCGCCGACGGGATGGGGCTCGCCGTCGGCGCCTTCCCCGACGTCAGCGGCGACGGACGGCCGGACCTCCTGGTGGCCGAAGGCTGGGACACCTACGTGTTCGCCGGCCCGGGGAAGCGATGAGCTCCTGGGCTTGCCTCGCTGGCGCGCTGCTCGCCGCGCTCCCCCAGCACGGCCGCGTCCCGCGCACGCCCGAGGACGCGCTGCTGCGCATCCCCGGCCTCTACGGGCGCGTCGTCCCCGTGGGCGACGTCGACGGCGACGGGCTGGTCGAGGTGGTCGCGGAGCGCGGTGGCGAGCGGAGGTCCGCGCGGCGCCTGGAGCTCGTCTCGCTCGCGAGCGGTGAGGTGCTCGAGCGGCTGTGGGCGAGCACCGGCCGTTTCGTCTGGGACGTGATCGGCGACGCGGACGGCGATGGCGTGGACGACGTCGTGGTCGGCGAGCCGGCGGACGCGCCCGTCGCGGTGCCGGTCGTCCTGGTCTCCGGCCACGACGGCGCGGTCTTGCAGCGCGTCGTGGACGGAGCCGCGGGCGAGCGCTTCGGCGCGACCGTCGCCGGACTCGGCGACGTCGACGGCGACGGGCGCGCGGACTTCGCGGTCGGGGCGCCGGCGTTCGATCCGTGGCGGCAGCGGCCGCTCTTCGACGGGCGCCGGATCCGGCTGGCGTCCGCGCGGCGCGGCTGGGTGTCCTGTCGTTCGGGGGCCGACGGCTCCGAGCTCTGGCGGCGCGAGGGCGAGGTGTACGGGCACGGGTTCGCGCTGGAGCTCGCCGCGCTCGGCGACCTCGACGGGGACGGAACCCGCGATCTCGCTGCGCTCTACGACGGGCGCTCGGAGGAGCCGGCCGTGCTCCTCTCGGGCGCGGACGGCACGCTCCTCCGCAAGCTGCACCACGGCAGCCGTCACGTGCGTCCCGCCGGCGACGTGGACGGCGATGGCCTGGCCGACGTCGCGGTCGGGGGCGACCTCGGCGACCCGTTCTTCGGCAGCGTGCACGTCGACGTCTACTCCGGCGCGCGGCTCGAGCCGCTGCTCACGCTGCGCTTCCCGAGCGTCTTCTCGGAGTCCGGCCGCGTCTTCGGCCTGGGCGACGTCGACGGCGACGGCGTCGGGGACCTGGGCGTCGGCGACCCGGACTTCGACCTCGGCGACGCGGACGGGCGCCAGCCGCTCGACCTCGCGCGCATGAGCCTGGTCGACGCGCTCGTGCTCCAGAGCGGCCCGAGCTACCGCGGGACGTGCGGCTGCGCGCTCGTCTACTCCGGAAGGACGCGGCGCCCCGTCCTCGGCGTCTTCGGCGCGCCGGGCTCCACCGCGGGCCTCGGCGCGCACATGGCGGCGATCCCCGACGTGGACGGCGACGGCCGCCGCGACCTCCTGATCACGAGCGCGGGCACGGCGTACGTCTTCGCCTCGCCGCTCGCCGATCCGTAGGAACGCTCTACGGCGTGAACCCGACCGCTACCGCGTTCGACAAGTTGAACGCCGATCCGCACGGCCCGGCGGGGTCGCGGAACCAGGCCTGGAAGTTCCAGGTGTCGCCGGCATCGATCTGGCCCGCGGGCGCGAAGCTCGCCCGCGTGTGCGCGACGATCCCCGGGCCGAGCGTGAGGACCCCCGTGGCGCCCGAGCTGCGGGGCGGCAGGAAGCGGAAGATCCCCCGCCCGCCGGAACCGACGCAGCGCAAGCCGTCGCCGAAGGGGAGCTGGATCTGGCCGCCGCCCATGAAGTAGATGCCGAACTGGCCGGGCGGGACGTTGAAGGCCGTTAGCGCGAGGTCGTCGGCGGCGACCGAGCTCGTGCCCGCCGCCCACAGCACCGCGCCCGCGCCGGTCGAGTCGACGCAGCCCGCCTGGGGATGGTCGTTGCCGCAGGGGCACCCGACGCCGTAGCAGTACGGGTCCCCCGGGTCGGCGAGCGCGTGGAACTGCCGCATCATCTCGTGGTCCTCGTGCTCGAGGATGTGGCAGTGGTACGGGTAGAGCCCGGCGTAGTCCTCGAAGCGCGCGATCACGCGCGTGATCTGCTCGGGCATCGCGCGCACCGTGTCCTTCCAGCCGCGCTCGGACGGGGGCACGGGGATGCGCTCGCCGACGGGCACGATCTCGTCCCCGATCAGCTGGAAGGCCTGCCGGTCGAGCACCTGGAACGTGACCAGGTGCATGTGCATCGGGTGCACCATGTTCGAGGAGTTCGCGAAGCTCCAGACCTCGAGCGTGTCGAGGTAGGGAAACTCGGTGACGTCGTCCCAGCCCAGGCCGTCGATCAGCCAGCGGAACCCGGTGCACGGGTCGGTCAGGTCCTTCCGCAGGAGGAAGTCGCGGTGCTGGACGGCTGCCGATTCGAGGAGCTCCTCGAGCGACCGCAGCTCGGCCGGCACTTCGTCCGTGTGCCCCGTATCGGCGAGCACTACGAACTTCATCACGTCCGGGACGACGCCGACCCCCGGCGAGCCGGGGAACGGCGCCGGCGCGCTGTTCTGGAGGAACACCTCGGTCCGGGGGGCGTAGCCCTCGAAGTCGATCACGAGGTCCACGCGCTCTCCGGGCGAGATCGTGACCTCGGTCGTCGTCAGCGGCGCGGGGAGCAGCCCGCCCTCGGTGCCGATCTGCTGGAACGGATCGCCGGTCGAGAGCGACAGCGTGTACGTGCGCGAGTTCGAGCCGTCGAGGACCCGGAAGCGGTACTTCCCGCGCTTCACCTCGAGGTACGGCCACGCCTTGCCGTTGACGAGGATCGTGTCGCCGAAGAACTCGTCCTGCCAGGCCGCGGGGTACTCGAAGCTGCCGTCGGCCCGGAAGGTGCGGTCCTGGATCGCGAGCGGGATCTCGAACTCCCCCGCCGGCAGGCCGAGGCCCTGCTCGAGCGGATCGCGCAGCAGGTAGAAGCCCGCGAGGCCCAGGATCACGTTCAGGCGCGTGATGCCGAGCGCGTGGTCGTGGTACCACAGCGTCGCCGGGAGCTGGTGGTTCTCGTACTCGTACGTCGCCTCCTCGCCGGGCAGGATCGTGGCCTCGGGATAGCCGTCGAACTCCGCGCGCACGTGCGCGCCGTGCACGTGGACGACCGTGCGCGGCGTATTCCCCTCGGTCGCCGGCCCGTGCAGGCAAGTATCGACCGGGAGCAGGTGCTCTGAGCGCAGCGTGCCGCTGCCGTCGCGCAGGTCGTTGATCCAGCGCACGCGCACGAGCGCGTCGCGCCCGGCCTCGATCGTCGGGCCCGGGTAGCTGCCGTCGTAGCCCCAGACGGTGGTGGGCGGCAGGTCGCGGTGCAGCTGCTGCTGGAACTCCGTGATCGCGACGTCGTAGTCGGCCGCGCCGCCGATCGTCCCGCCGACGGGGTTCGCCACGCGCGGGATGGGCAGCGCGTCGACGTACTTCTCGAGCACGAGCGGGCACAGCTCGGGCGCGCAGGCGGTCCCGTCGCCGTTGTACGCGCCGCCCGCGGCCGTGCAGTCCACCTCGGTGAGCTCCGCGCACGACCCGTCGGGGAAGCAGCACGCCCCCACGGGGTCGGGGCACGGGTCGGGGAAGCAGCTCGTCCCGTCGCCCTGGTAGACGCCGCCCAGGTCCGTGCAGTCCTCTTCGGAGATCTCGAGGCACGACCCGTCGGCGAAGCAGCACGCTCCCCCCGAGCTGCCGGGCGTGAACTGCACGATCAGCCGCGGGCGCTTGCTCGCGTCGCCGATCGAGCGGCCGTCGAAGCGCTTGGCCGACTTGTCGACGCCCTCGTCGCCGACGACGACCCAGCCGTGGTTGGATGCGGGGGCGTCGAGCCACGCCTGGACGTCGGCGGCGCTCGCCGGCGACTCCCAGCGGTAGGTCCCGTCGCGGTCGACGCTCGTCGTCGCGCTCGGGAACACGTTGAAGTCGCCGCCCTCCGCGACCCAGAACGAGCCCGGGTAGAAGGTGTGCAGCCAGGTCGCGTCCCCCGCCTCCGAGGAGGCCCCGGAGCCCTCGCCGCCGCCGGGGTCGGACGCGCCCTCGCCCCACTCGGCCAACGCGCGGTGCAGCGACACGTCCTCGGGCCCGGCCTGGGTCTTGGACATGTGCAGCTCGAGCGCGGCCGAATGGATCACCGACCCCGGGGGGATCGCGCCCGCGACGTCGAACTCGAGGAGCCCGCGCCGGACGTCGTCGCCCGGGCTCTGGTCGGTGCGCCCGGCGAAGAAGTGGCGCCCGGCGCCGTCGCTCAGGCTGCCGTCGCTCGTCTCGGAGAGCGTGTTGTCCTTGCTGGCCGGGAGGGTGACGACGTCGGCCGGCGCGAGGGACGGGAAGCCGGCCACGACGGGCAGGATCGAAAGGACGCGCATGGTCGGACCTCGGGCGTTCGGGTAGCGGCGAGATGCGCGAGGCTATTCGCGCGCTCGCGCGGCCGTCATACGGACTGCGGCCGCCCTCCCCGTGCGAATTGTCCGCACGTCGAGCAGCCGCGGCGCGGCGCGAGATCGAGTGAAGACGCCCCGGCCGCCATGGTACAAGGCCCCGTCGTGCTGACCGCCGCCCCCAAGCGCTGGTACTCCTGGAACTTCGAGGTCCTCGATGGGCGGCGGCCCGTGGCCGACGTCGGCGTCTCCTGCTGGCGGGAGCGCGGCACGCTGCAGGTCGACGGCGAGCGCTACGACGTCTACCGCGAGGGCTGGGCGTCGGGCGCCTTCGTGCTCGAGTCGCACGGCGAGGTGCTCGCGCGAGCGACCAAACCCAGTGCGTTCGAGCGGCGCCTCCTCGTTTGGCACGCGGGCCGCGAGTACACGCTGCGCGCCCGGTTCCTCGGGCGGCAGTTCCTCTTGTTCGAGGGGTCGAGCGAGGTGGGCCGGATCACGCCCGAGGGGCTCTTGACCCGCCGCGCGCAGGTCGACCTTCCTGCGGAGCTGCCGCTCCCGGTGCGCGTCTTCCTCGTCTGGCTGGCCGTGTTGATGTGGAAACGCGCCGCCGCGGCGGCGAGCTCCTGACCGCGCGCCTACTTGCCCGCAGAGGGGGCCGCCTCCTTGGTTCCTGCCTCGCGCTTCACCGCGGCCCTCGCGCGCGGGTCCACGAGCCAGCGGAAGCCGGCGGTGTCGCTGAAGAAGAGCGCGCCCTCGCGCTCGGCGATCCAGGCGACGATCCCGGCGCCCTCGCGCAGGGCCTTCTCGTCGAGGTAGCGGTCCGCCAGGCGCAGCGCGACCTCGTCGGTCGGGTCGGCGGCGAGCGTCCTCGAGAGGTGCGCGAGGAGCGCCGGCCGGCGGTTGGAGAGCGCGAGCGCCTCGAGGTCGGGGTCGACGACGAAGCCCTCGGCACCCTCGGGCTTGTGCAGGTACTCGAGCCGCTCGCGGTAGTACGCCGTGAGACGCTCGCCGTCGAGGCCGACCTCGGCCCGGACGCTCTCGGGGAAGAGCTTCACGAGCCAGTCCTTCGTGCCGGCGTCGTCCCCGTACTTGTCGACGTAGCCGGCGTAGACGAGCTGCCATTCGCGCGCGCTCGAGCGCTTCTTCGTGAGCGGCGGCTGGCCGTCGAACGGCTTCATGTACACGACGGCGTTGACGAACACGCGCCGGGCGCTCTCGGTCATCTGGGTCGGATCGCCGGCGAAGCCCCAGAGGAAGCGGTTGCCGTGGCGTCCGAGCGCCATCGAGCGCGGCCCCTTCGAGTTGACGCCGCTCGAGATCCACTCGGCGTCGGGCGTGTCCTCGAAGCCGTAGGGATCGGACACGAGCCCGACGTCGACGTCGCCGGGGAACTCGCCCTCGTGCACCTTCCACACGGAGAGCTTCGCCCCGAGGTCCTTGCCGTCGGGCCAGGCGGCGTAGCCCCCGGGCGTGTCGATCTCGTAGCTCTCGATCTCCGTCTTCAGCGGCTGGTGGAAGATTGGGTGCTCGAGGCGCATCCCGTGCGCCTCACCGAACAGGCACAGTCACAACCAGTCGATCTTGCCGCCGCGGGCCAGCTCGCCGCCGACCGCGCCGATCATGATGACGGGCTTCGAGAAGTCCTCGGCGATGTTCGCCCTGTGGCCGGAGTCGGAGTCGAAGCTGCCGCCGTCCCCGTAGCGCCGCCTCAAGTCGGCGACCACGACGTCGTGGGGCCGCGCCGTCTTCGCGTTCAGGTCGTGGAGGTCGATCGCGTCGACCTTCGCGAACCACTCCTTCAGGAAATCGACGTAGCGCGTCGCGCGCGGGCTCTCGAGGTGGCCGGCGTAGAGGATGGAGAGGCTTCGCCCGCCGCCGAGCTCGGCCGCGGGGTCCTGGGCCTGCGCGGGCAGCGCGAGCAGGAACGTGAGCGGGATCAGGTGCTGCATGGGTTCGCCTTCCTTTCGAGCGGTCCAGTGTAGGCTCGGCCGGTGCCCGCGGCGCCCTCCGGCGCGCGGATCAGGCCGCCGGCCGGAGAGGAACCGGGTTCGATACCGGCGATGTCTTGAATATCGGAAGCCCCGAGGGGATCGTTCCGCTCGATGGACGGATCCGGGCTGTTCGAGAGGAGCTACACGCACGCTGGCGCGGCGCCGGGCAGCCTGGCCGTCCCCGAGGGATCCGTCGAGCCGCGCGTGCGCGCGATGCGCTTCGACGCCGAGACGCTCGAGGAGCTCGACGTGCCGCGCGCGGCCGATGCCGCGCGGCTGCTCGAGAGCGGCAAGGTGGTCTGGATCGACGTGCAGGGCCTGGGGGACGGCGAGGTCGTGCAGCAGCTCGGCGCCGCCTTCGACCTGCACCGGCTCGCGCTCTCCGACGTCGTCAACCTGGGACAGCGCCCGAAGGCCGAGGCCTACGGCGACGTGCTCTTCGTCGTGCTGCGCATGAGCACGCTCGCCGATACCGTCGAGTGGGAGCAGGTCAGCCTCTTCCTGCGCCCCGGCCTGGTGCTGACCTTCCAGGAGCGCCACGGCGACTGCCTCGACCCGCTCCGCCAGCGCATCCGCGAGGCGGGCAAGGTGATCCGCCGCTCGGGGAGCGACTACCTCGCCTGCATGGTCGTCGACGCGATCGTCGACGGCTACTTCCCCGTGCTCGAGCGCGACGGCGACGAGCTGGAGCGGCTCGAGGCCGAGATCCTGGCCGGTCCGCGCGTGGAGAACGTGCGCGCGGTGTACCGCATCAAGCGCGACCTCATGGCGTTCCGCCGGGCGACCTGGCCCCTGCGCGAGGCCCTGGCGCACCTGATGCGCGAGGAAGGGGGCCCGATCTCCGCCTCCGCCCGCGTGTACCTGCGCGACACCACCGACCACGTGATGCAGGTCGTCGACGTCAACGAGACGTACCGCGAGCTCGCCTCCAGCCTGATCGACCTCTACCTGTCGAGCGTGGGCCACAAGACGAACGAGATCATGCGCGTCCTCACGCTCGTCGCGACGATCTTCATCCCGCTGACGTTCGTCGCCGGGATCTACGGGATGAATTTCGACACCTCGCTGCCCGGCAACCTGCCGGAGCTCGGGTGGCGCTACGGCTACTTGTTCTTCTGGCTCGTGTGCATCGCCCTCGGAGGGAGCTTGCTCGCGCTGTTCCGCCGCCTGGGCTGGCTCGGGCCGCGCGAGCGCGCGCGAGAGCCGGATTCGGGTTGACGTGCGGCCCGAGCTCGACCACGCGCGCATGCTGAGCCGCGGCGCCGAGCGCGACCGCGAAGAGCTGTGGTCGTCGGTTTCGGCCGAGGGGATGGTCGTGACGGCGCACTATGTCGCGACCGACGCCGGCGTCCGCGCCCTCGAGCGCGGCGGGAACGCCTTCGACGCGGCGGTCGCCGCCGCGCTCGCGCTCGGCGCTTGCGAGTCCGCGGGCTCGGGCCTGGGCGGCATGGCGCTGGCCCTCGCGTACGACGCCGGGAGCGGGCGGACGTTCACGATCGAGGGTCCGTGCCGCGCCCCCGCGCTCGCCACGCCCGAGCGCATCGCGCGCGCCGGATCGCGCTACCGCGGCCACGCGGCGGTCGCCGTCCCCGGCAACGTCGCCGTGCTCGAGCACCTCTTGCGCGGCTACGGGAGGCTCGCGCCCGCCGAGGTGTGCGCGCCCGCGATCCAGATCGCCGAGGAGGGCTTCCCGCTGACCGAGCTGCAGCGCCGGCTCCAGCTCGACTTCGTGCGCCTGCTGCGCGCGAGCCCCGCCGGCGCGGTCTTCCTCGATCCCGCGGGCGAGCCGCGGTCGGCGGGCGCCATCCTGCGCCAGCCGGCCCTCGCCCGCACGCTGCGGCGCCTGGTCGAGGCGGGCTTCGAGGACTTCTACCGCGGCGGGATCGCGCGCACGATCGGCGCGGACATGGAGGCGAACGGCGGCTTCCTGCGCGCCGCGGACCTCGAGGGCTACCCGGCGCCGCGCGAGGCCGAGCCGCTCGCGTGCCGCTTCGGGGGCGACGACGTGCGCACGCTCGGTCCCCCGGGCGGCGGTATGCCCCTGGTGCAGATCCTGAACCTCGTGACCGCGCTCGGGGGCGAGCTCGACCTCGACTCCGCCGCGGGCGCGGTGCGCCTCGCTGCGCTGATCCGCCGCGTGCGCGAGGACCGGCGGCGCTACCGCCTCGCGACGCGCGCCGACGGCGTGGGCGAGGCGGAGCGCTTCCTCACCCTCGCACACGCGCACCGGGCGGCGGCCCGGATCCGCGCCGAGATCCCGCTGGACCCGGGCGGCGCGGGCGGCGAGACGACCCACCTCTCGATCGTCGACCGCCAGGGCAACGCCGTCGCGCTGACGCAGTCGATCGAGCGCAGCTTCGGCTCGGGGGTGCTGAGCCCGTCGCTCGGGTTCCTCTACAACGGCTACCTGCGAGCGTTCAAGGTCCGCAGCCGGCGCCACCCGCACTACCTCGTCCCCGGCGCGCCGGCGCGCTCGAATGCCGCGCCGACGATCGTGCTGCGCGGCGGGCGGCCGCGGGTCGTCGTCGGCTCGACGGGCTCCGAGCGCCTCGTGTCAGGGATCGCGCAGGTCCTCCTGCGCCTGCGCCGAGAGACCCCGTTCGAGGCCTCGCACGCGCCGCGGATGCACTGCACGCCCGAGGGCACCGTGATGATCGAGGCCGACCGCGCGCCGCCTGCGGTCCTCGAGGGCCTGGCGCGCGCGGGCTTCGCCCTGGAACGCCTCGAGCCCTACGCCTTCAAGATGGGCGGCCTGAACCTCGCCGTGCGCTCGGGCGAGCGCTGGGTCGGGGTGACCGAGCCGCGGCGTGACGGGGCGGCGCTCGGTCCGCGCGTATAACGCGCCGGCGTTCTCTCGCGCATGGCGATCCCGGCGAGCCCCTGGAACCGGCGCGACCTCGTGAGGACCCTCGGCGCGGGCATGCTCTACCCCGCCCTGCCGCGCTGCGCCGTTCCGCACTTCGCCCTGGCGCGCCGCTCGCGCGCCGAAGACCTGGACCTCTACCGCATCGCGCGCGAGATCGCGGCGACCCCGCGCGCCGAGGTCTTCGGGCTCGTCGAGCCGCTCCTGCGCGGCGGCCTCTCCTTCGAGGACCTCCAGGGAGCGATCTTCCTCGCCGGCATCCGCGAGATCCGGCCGCGGCCGGTCGGCTTCGAGCTGCACGCGGCGCTCGCGGTCGAATCGGTGTACCAGCTCGCGGCGGGCGGGCCGCCGGCCGAGCGCGGCATGGCCGTGCTCTGGAACCTGGAGGCGATGAAGCTCGCCCAGGAGCGCGAGCAGGGCGACTGGAGGATGCCGCCGCGGCCCTCCGTCTCGTTCGCGACGCGCGAGGCCGCCGCGCGCGAGCTGCGCGCCGCCTTCGACGCGTTCGACGCCGAGCGCGCGGACCGCGCAGTCGTCGGGCTCGTCGAGCACGGCGGGCGTGCGGAGGTCATGCGTGCGGAGGTCATGGAGGTGCTCTGGCCCTTCGCGATGCGCGAGCACGTGGGGCTCTGCCACCGCACGATCTTCGCGGCGAGCGTCGACCGCAGCCTCGCGCGCCTCGAGGGCCGCGGCCTCGAGCCCGCCGCGCGTTCGCTCGTGCACGGCCTCTTCGAGGCGCCGCCGGGGAGCACGATGCAGGAGTTCGCCGCGAGCCAGCGCGCGGCGCGCGAGATCCGCGCGGGCTGGTCCGAGGGCGAGCGCGACGCGGAGCGCAGCCTCGAGTTTGCCCGCGCCCTGCGCACGGCCACGCCGGCGGACGCGTGCGCGCTCGCCGTCCTCGAGCTCGACGCCGGCGTCGATCCGGCGTCCGTGTGGGACGGCCTGCGCCTCGCCGCGGCCGACCTCTTCGTGCGCGGCCCCCGGCTGGTCGCCGTCCACGCGACGACGGTCACCAACGCGCTGCACCACGTCTCGCGCGCGGCGGACAGCGACGCCACCCGGCGCCTCGCGCTGCTCCAGGCCGCCTCGTGGATGCCGCTCTTCCGCGAGCGCATCGTCCAGAGCCTGGGGGTCTCGATCGAGGGCGCCGGGTTCGATGCGCTCGCGCGAGATGCTCGCGCGGCTGGAGGGCTGAGCTCGACCGAGGCTATTCCTCGTCGTCGCGCGAGCCGGCGTAGCCCATCTTCTCGAGCAGCTCGCGCGTCGCCTTGCCGGCCCGGCTCTTGCCGCTCGGGCGCTGCGGGGCGAGCCGCTCGCGCTCGCGCAGGATCTCCGCGCGCAGGCGCTGGACGACGTCGGGGTGCCGGGACGCCACGTCGCGGGACTGCGCCGGATCGGCGGCCACGTCGAACAGGCGGAAGGCCTGCTCCGGCTCCGCGTCCGGGCACCAGTGCAGGACCCACTGGCCTCGACGGACGCCGAGGATCGGCGCGAACTCGCCGCGCCACCAGCCGGTGCGCGTCTCGAAGAAGATCGCTTCCTCGTGCTGGCGCGGCGCGAAGAGGTCGACGGCGTCCGCTCCGGGGAAAGCCGCGCCCGCCGCCCGCGCGAGGGTCGCGGCGAGGTGGCGGTTGGAGACCGGTACGGTGCGGCGCGCCCCCGCCGCGACGCCCGGGCCGGCGACGACCAGCGGCACGCGCACCAGCTCCTCCCAGAGGTCGTGGGAGTGGTAGAGGTGGCCGTGCTCGAGGAGCTCCTCGCCGTGGTCGCTCGTGTACGCGACGAACGTGGTGTCCGCGAGCCCCAGCCGCTCCAGCTCGTCGAGCAAGACGCCCAGCCAGTGGTCCCCCCCCGCGACGCAAGCGTCGTACACGTCCGAGAACCAGCGCGCCTCGGCCGGCGGGACGCCCGGCGGGCTCGCGCCCCAGCCCTGCCCGCGGCGCTTCATGCTCGTCGCGCGCACCTCGAGCCGCTCGCCCTCGAACGCCATCACGTCCGTCCCGCAGAACTCGCGCAGGTGCTCGGGCCGCGGCTCGTGGGGCGTGTGCGGGTCCTGGAGCTGCAGGTAGAGGAAGAAGCGGTACGCCGCGTGGTCGGCGAGCCACTCGAGCGCGTGCGGCACGACCTCGTCCCCGTTGCTCGAACGGTCGGTGCAGCGGAAGATCTCGAAGCCCTTGTCGAAGTTCCGCGACGAGCTGACGATCGGGTTGCCGGAGAAGCCCGCCGTGCTGTAGCCCGCGTCCTGCAAGACTTCGGCCAGGGTCGTCAGCTCGTCCGCGAGGTACGAGCTGCGCTCGTCGACGACGCCGTGCGCCTCCGGCGGCCGTCCGGTCAGGATCGAGGCCGTCGCCGGCCAGGTCCAGCTCGAGGTCGAGTACGCGGTCTCGAACACGGTGCCGCGGCGCGCGAGGCGCGCGAGGTTGGGCGTCGTCGGGCGCCCGTACCCGTAGGGCGTCGTGCGGTCGGCGCGCTCGGTGTCCATGACCACGAGCACGACGTTCGGGTGGCGCCGGTCGGCGCGCCGCCGCGGCCGCTCCTCGCGGCGCTCGAGGGAGAGGCGCGCGAAGCCCGCGAGCAGCGCGCCCGCCCCGGGCGTGCCCTCTGGGGCTGCTCCCTCGAGCCGCGTCGAGAGCTCGAGCACGTCGCCGGGGACGAGCGGGACGCCCGCGCGCGGCCCGATCGGCTGCCAGCGGTTCTGCTCGTGGCGCTTCGCGCCGATCTCGCGCGCCTGCTTGGGGTAGGTCGGGACGGTCGCGGTCCCGACGAGCTCGCCCCGCGCGCGCAGCTCGAACGCGACCCGCAGCGGCCCGCCGCCCGGATCGAGGCCGCGCGCGACCGAGAGGTCGACGCCCACGAGCGGCCGCACGAGCACCTCGCCGTCGCGCGGCTCGACGCGCAGCCGCACGCTCGACGGCGGCGGCAGGACGAGCGCCAGGCGGTCCGCCGAGTCGATCGCGTTGTCGAGCGAGGGCGTGAGCACCTCGACCCGCGGCGCCGCGCCCGGAGGGTGCGCGAGCACCTCCCACCCCGGATCGCCGGCGAGGAGGTCGCGCTGCACGCGGCGCACCTCGATCGGCGGCCCCGCTGGACCGCCGCACGCCGCGAGCAGCGCGAGACCCGGAACGCAGCGGATCCGAGCGCGCATGGCCGCGCGATTCTAGCGCGGGCTGTGCTCGCGCTGCCAGCGTTGGTCGAGGACGTGCAGGTAGATGTTCGCGAGGAGCGGCGAGATCATGCCTCTCCGTGCTCGAAGGGGAGCCAGAGCTGGCCGGGACCGTCAGGACATGCCGGCAGGGTATCTTGATTGACTGCTCGATCCCAGTAGTGACAACCCGCGCCGGGGCGCCCCGATGTGCCTTGCCGGCGCTGTGCGGTCTCTCGTGGCTCTCGTCGCGCGCTCTCAGGCTAGCGCATCCAGCGTCGCGCGCAGCGTGAGCGCCCGCACGAGGTTGTG
>Ga0302046_10001635_pt1 | contig 21008 bp, 9 predicted proteins | sample RVTome_11_FD_200261 | JGI IMG/M metagenome (GOLD analysis project Ga0302046, IMG submission 200261) | Soil microbial communities from uranium-contaminated site in the Upper Colorado River Basin, Wyoming, United States - RVT147D111 (version 2) ...
AGAACCGGCTCCAGATGTCTTCCCACGGCAGGCTGGCAACTTCGGAATGGATGTCCATGAACGCCTTCCACGCCTTGTCGGGATTCAACCCGCCGCCGAATTTTCTCTGCGATGTCTCGGCTATCGACTGTGGGTCGAACTCTCCGAGGAGGGCCCGCGGGCCGCGCTTGATCGCCTCCATATAGGCGCCGTTCAGCGCCACCAGGAAGCGTGAGTTTCTCTCCAGCGCCTGCTGCAGCGCCTGAACCGAGCCGACCTTGTTGTCGAGGCAGGCATGGAAACGCGCCTGGATGATCTTCTTCTGCCGCGCTCTCTGCAGCGTATCGGGCCTGGGGCCGACCTCGGCGGCGAACAACAGCAGTTGAACCGATTGCTCGTAGTTCAGGGCGAACTTGAGAAGAGAGCTCATCAGGCGGAACAGCCTGCCCTGCGCTTCGGCCAGGCCGATCGACTCCGGCTCGACCTGTTGGCCGCTCGCGACCCGCCGCAGCCCGTCGCGTATGACCTGCAGCGACTTGACCTGCTCGGCGGTCAGCCCGGCCGCTTTGCCGGAGGCCGGCGCCGGGGTGCTCTTCAGCTGATCGCGCTCCGCCTGCAGCGCCGCGACCCTGGAGTGCAGCTGTTTCGATTCCGCTTCCAGGCTGGTGATGCGAGACTCTCTTTGTTCGGCCTCGGCGATCAGGAATCGCCGCGTCTCTTCCAGGACGCGCTCTGCATCGCTCTCCGCCATCCCGTCCAGTCCGGCCCGCAGCGCCTGCCTCAGCGCCTCCTGCATCTGCTCCTCAGGACGCCCGGCATTGGCGCTGCGCACGTCCTTCAGACGCTGCAAGAATTTCCGTGTCGTTTCACTGCCGGTCGAACCGCCTTGCGGGTTCATCGACGTTCACCCCCTCACCAATGGTTCTCAGTACGCAGGGAGGATCGGGATACCCGTCACCTCCCTCGGGTCATCCGGAACCTGCACCACCCGGCCGGTATAGCGTTTGTTGACGAAGACCTCGTAGTGTCCCTCCTGGAGCCTGAACGCGAGCGCGGGATCCCCCGCGCTGTAGGTGCGTTGGTCGACGATCTCGCCGTTCCTGACCAGCCAGATCTCCACCGCCTCAGATGGCTCGGAGTCCAGCTCGAACATGTAGGTCTGCGGCCTGTTCCACTGCGAACGGGCGTAGAAAGAGCCGGCGAGCAGGGCGATCACCAGCAAAGCGGCGATCCCGATGCGGGCCTCGATCCTCGACAGCGGAGCGTTCTTGCGCAGGGCGGCACGGACGGCGACCGTCTGCTCCCGCAGCGGCGGCAGTTCGCCCTTCAGCAGCATTCCCGACAGTTCTTCCACCTGCCCGGTCAGCGCGGCGACGCGCTCGCCGAGGGCCGGTCGCCGGGCAGCCTTCTTCAGCCAGCGGTTTGCGGCGTGGAGGGCCCTGCCGGCCTCGAGGCGGATCGATTGTCCTACCCGATCCGCCAGCCGCTCGACGCGGGTTTGAACCGCTGCCAAGGTGTCCTGATCGGCCCCTTCGAGCTCGACCGCGAGGCCCTGAAGCCTGCGCCCCACTCGGCTTGGAGCGACCTCGCTCAGGCGCGAGATCTGTTCCAGGCAGCTCTCGCGATCGGCCTCCAGACGATTGGTATGTCGCCTCTGCACGATCGACAACAGGCGCCGTAATTCGGCGATGTCCTCCTCGAGCAGTTTCTCCAGTCTCGCCAGTGCGGCGAGGTCCCGCGCACCCAGCAGTCCGTTGACCTGCTCGAGGTGCAGGCGAGCGGCAAACAGGCTGGCGGTCGGCAGCTTGTCGCCCGATTGCTCGAGCAGCGTCCTGAGATGGCTCGAGGAGACGGCGATGCGATCGGCGATCCCCCGCAAGCCGGCCTCCGTGGTTTCACGGCCGCTGCGGACGATCTCCTCGACGCTCTTCAAGGCCTGCTCGAACGGCGGACCTCCGCCGGCGGCCGCCTCACGAAGCGCCTGCATCGCCTGCGCTGCCTGGGCTTCGAAGGTGTCGGCCGCCTGACCGGAGATGGCCGAGGATCGTGATCGCAGCGCGCCGATCTCGGCCTCATAGGAGCGGATCAGCTCGAGCCGCGTTGCGCTCCCGGCGGCACCCGCCTGCGACGGGAGGGTCAGCAGACCCTGGAGAGCCCGCTCCCAGGCCTCGACGGCAGCGCGCACCGCATCCGTCTCCTCTACCCGCTCGGGCGCGGAGCGGTCGATGAAGCGGGCGGCGTGATCGAGCAACCCGGAGCGCAGCGCCACCAGATCTCCGTGTGGCCCGGGTTCGGGGGGTGTCGCCTGCTGTTTGGCGCGGGCGATGAGGTCGGCCAGGCGAAGGCGAGCGTCGCGCAGCGCGGCGGCCGAGGCGTGAGTTCTCTCCAGGTCCCGCGAACTCTGCAGCGCCGCCTTCGCCAGATACAGCTGCAACGGGTCGCCCTCGGCAAGGACCTGCCGGGCCTGTTCGACGACGGCGGTGCCGGGTTGGGCCCCATCGGCCCGAGGCGGCGCTTTCCGCATATCGGCCTGCAGCGCCTGTCGCCTCTCCTCGAGCCTGCGCTGCAGTTCCTGCATTCCCTCCAGAGTGTCGAGCTGTTCCGCCAGTTCGGCCGGGCGCTCGCCGCACCACACCGTCTGCAGTGCCTGGTCGAGCTCCTGGCGATCCAGGATCAGAGCCCACGGCCTCAGGTCGGCGGCGATGGCGCGCCCCAGCCGCAAGATTTCCACCGCGAGATGGTCCTTCGATCGATGCAGCAGCCTGTCGATACGGGCCCGGAGCGATGGAGCGCCGGGAGATCCCCCGGCGGCGATGATCTGCGCGGTCTGCCTGACTTCTTCCTGCAGCTCAGGCGGCAGCAGGTCAAGGGCGAGATTCTGCAGGCCGCGGAGAAGATCTGCGATGGTTGGAGCCCCGGACAGGACTCGCAGCAAGACACCGCTGTCGGGCGATGCAACGGCACCCCACGACACGAGCAGGTCGAGGATTTCGTCCTCGACGGATTGAGTGGCGGTCGGTGCCCCCGGGGCGCCCGAAATTTTGCGCTGCATGGATATCAGGTTTCCCATCGCTGCGGCCGCGCCCCGCGGACCGTCAGCCATCGGTTGAGTCCCGCGAAGAGCGAAACGCCAGATTATTCCCCCAATCATCGCACACCGCAATGGCGAGACCGATCGAGACGGGCCGGGATTTCGCGGCCGCTGCAGACGGACCCTTGACTTTCTTCTCAGCCTGCGGTACTTAGAGACAATTCACGCGATAGAGCAATATCTCGTTGATGAAGCAGATGATAGCCGTATCGGGGCGGGGGATTCTGGTTCACGAGCGGATTTGCCCGGTCGGCTCGTGTTGCCCGAACAAACCGGCTCCGAGCGGCAGGGCAGGGGGGAGAGTTGGTCCGTTCCAGCGGTAGCTCAGGCGGTTCCGGCCATGGCGGCTTCGGAAGAGGCCGTGCTCTGCCCGACAAGATCGGTCCCTACCCCATCAAAGGGCATCTGGGCGGGGGCGGCCAGGGGGACGTCTATCTGGGGTTCCACCCGTCGTTCGAGATCGACGTCGCGATCAAGGTCCTCAACGAGGCGTTTCGGGAGCCGGAGCAGCTGCAGCGGATCAAGGTCGAGGCGCAGACCATGGTCCGTCTGGCGGCGCCGAACGTGGTGCGGGTCTACGACTTCAATCTCGAGGGCCCCTACCTGGTCATGGAGTACTGCAAGCATGGCGACCTGACCCACTACCTCATGACCCGGCGGCGGCACCCGCTGAGCGAGACGATCGGCATCGTGCGGCAGATCTGCGACGCGCTCGTCGTCGCTCACGAGCACGATCCACCCATCCTGCACCGCGACATCAAGCCGGCCAATGTTCTGTTCCACAACGGCGTGCCGAAGGTCACCGACTTCGGCCTGGCGAAGATGCTGGGCGGCGGAAGCGGCCTGACCAGCACGCGGGGCCCCATGGGCACGCCCCGCTACATGTCTCCCGAGCAGCTCCAGGACGCGTCGCGGGTCGACCAGCGCACCGACCTCTGGGCGGTCGGCATCATCCTGTACGAGCTTCTGACCTGGTCCCGGCCGTTCGATAAATCGGGAGACACCTATTTCAACATCATGCTCCGCACCCGCACCGAGCCGCCCCGGAACCCGCCCTACGAGCTGCCCGGGCCGATCATGGCGGTGATCCTCAAAGCGCTGGAGAAGGAGCCGGAGCACCGGTTCCGTTCGGCCCGGGAGATGCGCGACGCGCTCGATCAGGCGCTGCGGGAGATTCCCGATGCGGTGCAGATGATGCTCCCTCCGGAGGAAATGGTCGACGACCTCTCCCGCCTCAGCGCCAGGGTGGCCGAGCATCTCGACTCGGGTCAAGAGCAGGAGGCCTACACGCTCATCCAGGAGATATGCCAGGCGGCTCCGGAGAACTCCATCGGCAAATACTGGCGCAAGAGGGTCAAACAGAGCGGCAGGAGCGGAGGGTCATCGGGCGGTGCGGTCGACACGGCCGGGCGCGTCGAGGGCGAACAGGCCGCCGACGAGCTTATCGCCATCAGGCGGATGATCGAGAAACGCGATTTCCGCGCTGCCCGGGTGCGCTGCGGCGAGATTATCTCCAGGTTCCCCGACAACACCGTCGTCCATGGCCTCCTCGACACCATTCGCAAGGCCGAAGCCGGTTTCCGGCAGGACCTCGATGACGCCCACAAGGCGGCCGACGCGGCGCGCGACAGGGGAGATTTCCGGGCGGTCCACGCGATCTGGACCGGCATGGACGGGAAGTATCCGGGCGACCGCGACATCAAGGCCGAGTTCGTGGTGGCGGCCCGGGAGAAGGAGATCGCCGAGCAACGCGAGGCGCACGCCGCCCTCGATAAAGTGCTGGAGCAGCGGCGCCGGGACGGCGATCTGAACGGGGCGGCACAGGCGTTGCGCACCTACACGTCGAGCTATCCCCAGGACCAGGACGCGGCCCGCGACCTGCGCCATGTCGAGGAGGAGCTGCGATCGCGAGTTCGGGCGGAACAGATCGCCGCGCTGCAGGCGCAGACGGCGACCTTGCGCGCCACCGGCCGCCTGAGCGAAGCCGTCGCCCTGTGGGAAGCCTTGCTTCAGGAAGATGCGGACGCCGACCAGGCGGCGCGCGAGCTGCAATCGCTCCGCGCCGAGATCGCCGCCCAGGAACGCCAACGGCGCCTCGACCTCAGCCGCGCCCGCGCCGCGGAGCTGAGCGCGCGCGGGGAGTTGCGCGGCGCGCTGCAGGAGTGGACATCGTACCACCTCGACTATGCCGACGACCGCGACGCGGCCGCCGAGATCGAAAGCCTGAAGCAGCGGATCGCCGAGCAACGGCGCAGGACGATGCAGACGGAGATCGATCGCCTCGCGGGCACGCTGCAGTCGCGTCTCGAGGCGGGCCGCTACGCCAGCCTGACGGGAGTCGGCAAAGCCGCCGGCGAGGTCCTGCGCGCGGCGCGGACAACGACATCGGGCGACGTCGAGGCTCTCGACGGTCTGCGCCGCAATCTGGTTGTGGCGATCGAGCGGGGCGAGGCGGATCTGGCGGACCATTTGGCGGCGCAGCGTGCCGAGGTGCAGAAGCGGCTCGCCGAGCTGTCTGACTGGCTGCCGGCCGGGCCCGCTGTCGAGGCCACCGGAGCGTTGCCGGCGGAGCAGGACCTGCGCCGCGCCATGGCGGCCGGACTGGGCGTCCTCTGTGACCTGCAATCGGCCGATGTCGTGGGAGATCCGATCGAGCGGACGGCGGCCGCGGCGCGTGCAATGGACGAGACCATCACCGCTCTCAGCCGGGATCGGCAGCAGGCGCTCGATACCGCGAAGCTGGCGGCCCGGGAAGCGCTCACCACGGCCCGGGCGACTGTGGATCGGCTGGTCGCCCTGGCGCAGGAGATCTCGCGCCTCGATCAGTCTGCACAGCCACTGGTGGCGCGGTTGGAGCAGCTGGAGGCACAGGTCGATTCCAGGGTGCCGGAGAGATTGACCGCGGTGGCGGCGCAGGTGCAGGCGCTGCGCGAGGAGGCGGACAGCAGGCTGGTGGAGGCCCGCTGGCAGCTGTCGAGCGAGCTCGCCGCCATGCTTCACCAGGGCCGGATTCTGCTCGTCGAAGCGCCCGCGGAGGCGCTGCAGGATCTGATCCCCCGCACCCTGGCGGCGCTGCGGGAGAACATGGCCGAAGGGAAGGGCGCGGAGTGCACCCTGGCGCAGCTGCGCAGCGAGCTGGGCAAGGAGCTGGGGATCGCGACGGGCGCCCGGAAGGCGCATCTTGATGAAGCGCGGCAGCGCTGGCAGGCGGCGCTCAAAGCGTGGCGCGAGGTGCTGTCGGCCGACCTCGGATCCGGTGTCGCGATCGAGGGCCGCAAGATCGAGATCGCCGGCGACACCGCGCTTTCGGCATCCCGCTCGGAGGATCTCATCGGCTGGGCCGCGCTGCTGGAGGGTCTGACCCGCCGCTATCGACTGGAGTCGGTCTGGATCGAGCAATCCAACGACGTCCTCGGGATCGAAGGGCCTCTGGCCTCCGACGGATTGCCGCACGATGAGCCCGAACCGGCACAGCGCAGGTTGCTGGCCGACTACCGCCGGGCGATCGTCTCGGGCAACGGCGACGCCTGCCGGGCTCTCGGTACGGAGCTGAAGAAGCAGGCCGGCGCCCGCCAGGTGGGCGACGATCGTTCGCCCGAGGAGCTGCCCCCGGTGCCGCCGCTGAGCAAATCACTGCGGCGGTTCAACGAGCTCTATGCTCCCGGGAACCTGCGCAGTTTCGACGAGCTGGCATCACGCTACGAGAAGAGCCGCTCCCAGAAGCGCGGCGCCGAAGCGTCGCGCCTGGAGGAAGAGCTCGAGGCAGCGTATAGAAAAATGCTCCGCCCACCGCCGATCTGGCGAGGTCCCGTGGTGCAATGGGCCGGCGCGGCGCTGGTCGCGATGATCGTGGCGTGGTTCATTATCGTCCCGCCGCCCCCACCGACAGCGGTGACGTTGTTGAGCCCGGCCGGCGAGGCTGTGATTAGCGAAGTGCTGCGCAACGGCTCACCTCAGGAAGGGCTGGCGGGGGAGGTGCCCGAGGAGGGACGGACTTGGGCCGATCCGGAGCCGGGACGTTATACGGTCAAGGTCGAGGGCGGGGATCGGGCGGTCGAGTTCGTGGTGCCAGGGCAGAGCCTGGTGCTCCTTCCCGGGGGCGAAATCGATTACACCCGGATCCTGCTTGAGGAACTGGGTCTGGAGAGTCTTACGGCGGATATGGAATAGAGGTCCTTCGGAGGAACGTTCCTTCTCAGGTGCAAGCTCCGTGCGTTGTCGTTCGTGGAAGGGGGTTATATGAAGCGGCTACTGGCTGGCCTGGGCACCCTGTTGACCATCGTGGCGGCGCTGTCACCCGGTGCGGCCTGGGCTCTCACCGACGAAGAGATCTTCCGCGATTTTCGCTTCAACTTCATCAACCCCGGGGCACGCTCTCTGGGATTGGGTGGAGCGTTCATCGCCGCCGCCGATGACGCCACCGCCGCCGTGGCCAATCCGGCGGCCCTCCATTACGTGTTCAGGAACGAAGTTTTCGTCGAGTACCGGTTCGTGGATCCGGATTCGGTGGTCTTTACCCCTCAGGCCGGGACGATCGGGGATCTGATGAACCCCGATCCGTTCTTTCTCGATCTGACCTCGATTAACGAACGCGACAGCAGCTCGTTCTTTTCCTTCGCCAGCTTCGCGACGCCATTCAGGATCGGGTCGCGCCGGGCGAGCGTCGCCGTTTCGGCCCAGGTTGTTCTCGATGACGAGAGCAACCTGACGAGCGATACGGAGGAGACGGCCCTGCGGTTTTCGAACCTCGATTTCCCCCAATGGATCAATGACGGCACCCTGGGGTGTGCAAGCAGCAGCGAAACCGGGCAGATTCAGTTCTACTCGATCTGCAACAGCCAGACCGGGGGGCTCGACACGGAGCTGGTCAACTACAACCTCAGCTTCTCGTACTCCTTCGTCGACGACTTCTCCATCGGGATCACGGCGACCTACGCCGATCTGTCGATGACGTCCCAGGTGCTCAACACCACCGACGACCCGAGAGGGATCTTCGTCTCAGTCAACCCGCGCATCGATACGGGGGGAGGCATCTTCTCGGACGTCCTGACCAGGACCACCATCGATGACACGGACGGCGATATCACCTACTCGATCGGCCTCCACTGGCATCCCGACCGGTCGTTCCCCGGCGGCGTGTCGCCGATCAGGTTCGGCCTGGTGTATCGCAAGGGGGCGAAGCTGAGCGTGACGGAGGTCATCGAGGAACAGGATCCCGCGACCGGAGTCTTCGTGCCGACCCAGGCGCCGTTCGACAACGTTCTGCACGTGCCGGACCGGTTCGGTCTCGGCTTCAGCTACGAGCTGGGGCAGCACTGGACCTTCGCCGTCGACCTCGAACGGATCGAGTACAGCGACCTGCTCGACGGGTATCGATCGGGGATCAATTTCTTCACCAGTCCGGACCTTGGCGCGTCCTTCCCGCAGATTGCTGTCTCGAATCTCGTCTTCGACGTCGACGACGCGGACGTCGCCCACGCCGGCGCGGAGTACGCATCCCAGACCCGGGGAGGCTGGCGGTACGCCTTGCGGGCCGGCTACTACAACGCGCCCGACAACCGGATCCGGCTCGTTCAGGTGACCAGCGATGACATGAACCCCGAGGTCGAAGATCTCTATAAGGATGTCTTCCGGGGTGACGAGGATTACGATCACTTCACCGGCGGCGTGTCCCTGAACACGCCGGGTGGATTCCAGATTCAGCTCGCCGGAGACTGGTCGGATCAGGGAACTCAGTATGTCGTCTCGGGCATTTTCCGCTTCGGTGAGGTTCGCTAGTGCGTCGTGTCGGTCCTCTCCTGCTCGTACTGATCATGGCGTCGCCGTCGGTGAGCGTGGCCGCGGATCCGTGGAGCTTTGCAACCCGTGCGGAACGAGACCAGGCCGTTGCTGCCTATCGGGAGAGCTATTACTACATCCAGTATCAGAAGGCGGAACGGCTCCTGCAGAAGGGAAGCGCCGACGAAGCCGCCGTCCGTTTGAAACTGGCCATCGACGCCGATCCGGCGAGCGGCACGAAGAAGCTGCCGGGCGGTCAGACCCTCGATTATTTCCCCTACTTCCTTCTCGCCAAAGCGTACGCCGGGAAGGGCGATTTCGCCGCCGCGGAGGCCTGCCGGAACAAGGAGTCGAACGCGATCGCGCAGTCGAAGGATCATCGCGACGATTACCTCGCATTCTCCAGGTGGCTGCCGCAACTCGCTTTCAAGGATGAGCTGCTGGCGCATGGGAGGACGGTCCTCGCGTGGAAGGGCGGAGGGGGAAAGGTCGTGCTCACCCCGGAAGGGGCTGAGGGGCTCACCCGGATCGAGGCGCTCGCCGCGAAGCTGGCGGGGCTGGGCGCAGCCGACGGTGAACAGGTGGGGACGGTCTCCGGCCAGTTGCGGCAGGAGATCGTCGACCTGACGGCCCGCGAGACGAAGGCGCTGACCGCCAGGCTCGAACGTCTGGCCGCCGACCCGTGGTCCGGTGCGTTCGCCAGCGACAAAGCGCTGATCAGCGGATCGTTATGTCAGGCCGCCTCCGGAGCCGGCGGGACGGACATGGCGAGGAACATCGACCTCTTCGCCAGGTGCAATGACGCCGTGCTCAAGGCGACGCGGATCGCGGGTCAATGGGAGTGTGAGCGGCTGGGCTCCCTGCGGGTGAATGTCAGCGCCCAATCCGAAAATCTCAAGCGCTGGGTGCAGGCACAGGGAGGGGCTGTTCCCGACAGCACGACGCCTGCCGCGCTGCCCGCCGCATGCATCGACTGGGGCGGAGCTGACGTGCCCGAGGTGAGCGCGGCATTCGCGGGGCTGGAGAGCCAGGCGCCGGCCGTTCGGCAGGCCCTGACGCAGCTGCAGGGCACCATCAACGCCACCTTCGAGCAACAGGTCGAGCAGCTCGTCGCTCAGGTCGGCAGGTTCTCCTCGCAGTTGCCGGAGATTTCGAATCAATGCGCCAGAGTGTTGCAGCTCGGACAGAGCGCGACGCAGGTGGGATCGTTGCGCAGCAAACTGTCCGTCAGTCGCCTGAGCCCGAGTGAGCTCCCTGCTCCTGAACTGTTCCAGGCGGAGAAGCTCGTGAGCAGCGCGCTCCAGGACCTGGTGACACGCGTCCAGGCGGGCGCCGGGGAACTTCAGAAGAGCGGAGAGTGTCAGGGGATGGAGCGGGACAATCTCGATGCATTGCCGAATGCACTGCAGGCTTATCTCGACCGCCGGGAGCAATCCGGGTTCGGCAGCCTGTGCGCAGTGGCGATCAGGGCGGATCAGGATATCCAGACCTGCTGGATCGGCCGCATCGAGGAAGTCCGGGAACGGGTCGTGAGGCTGGACGGCATGCTCGACATGACCCGGGCCATTCCGGTCGCCTCCGACGAACGGCTGGGATGCCTTGAGGTGACGCGTGCCGGAGTGCGGAACGCCCGGAACGCACCGGTGCGGGACCGGGCGGCCTGGGTTCAGGCGGCGCGGGAACGATTGGGGGAGGCCCAGGTCTGCCTGAAGGATCTCGGCCAGGTGACCAGGGAATCCGGCGACGCGCTGCTGGCCAGGGTCTCCGAGCTGCGGTCGCTGCTCAGTCCCCTCGCGAACAGCGACCCGGCGCTCGGATCCGGTGCAACCCTGCCGCCGGCGATCGAGCGGGTGGTTCGGTCGCTGTTGACCGAAGTGGAGGGGATGGGGGCGCGGCTTTCGGCATTGAGCCCGCTTTACTCCGATCCCCCGGAGACCCCGGGCGCCGCTCTCAAGCCGGCCCTCGAAAAGGCCGAACTGCTGGCCGGACTTCCGCCGCAGGCCCTGGACCTGCTCGATAAACCGGAGGCGAGCCGGACCGAGGCGGAAGCGGATTTCATGCCGGTCATACGCGATGCGGCTGCCCTGCCCTGGCTCCAGGGTGTCAACCGGCGGCTGGACGACCTGCAGCCGACGGTCATCAAGCTCGGGCCGTTCGCGGCCCTGAGTCAAGCGTTCGCCGTCTTTCAGCGGAGCGATCTGGATCAGTCGATTCTCGTCCTGCGCGAGGCCAGGAGGAAGGGGCATTTGCCGGAGCAGGGCAGGGCGGCTGCGCTCGTGCACGCGGCGATGGCCTACTTCGTTTATTCCAAGGCGAGAGCGGTCGTGGGAGAAAGTGACGTCAAACGGTCATTGGAGCAGGACGTGCGACTCGAGGCACGCATGGCGAAGCGGGCGGATCGCTCCTTCGCATTGCCGCAGGACCTGTTCCCGAACAGAGCATTCAGAAAGACATTCGAAGAATTTGCCGCGGCTGAGACCGGTCAGGAGGGATGAACTCATGCGCAGATTGATGCGAGCAATCCGATTCAGTCGAACAAGAAGAGGCGGGTTCATTCTCCTGTCAGGCCTGTCGGCTGCAACGCTTGCGCTGCTGGGAGCTTCCGTGTCGCCCGCCCTCGGCGCGGCGGTCGACCAGGTCACACTGTGCGAGGGAACCGGGTGCGACGGCGCCGACATCCGTATCCAGGGCTCGACCACCGCTCCATCACCGCAGTTCGGCTTTTCAACCGCGATGGGGTACCTGAACGGCGACCTGTTCGCCGATCTGGTCGTCGGGGCGCCGGAATCGGGAGAGGTCTACATATTCTTTGGCGGAGCGGACAACTGCAGCCCGGGCGAAGGTGCGGCGGCGCGCGACCTGTCGGCGTCGCGGGCGGACGTCATCCTGACGGCGCCGGGATTCGATGACTTCGGGTTTGCGCTGGCCATCGCCGGGAACCCCGATCCGCTGGTGGTGACCAGTCTGGAGAATACGCTGGTCATCGGAGCACCCGCCATCGACGAGGCGCAATCGCAGGCCGGCGCCGCATTCGCCGTGCCTGCCGGCACCTTCGTGTGGCCCGGGGGAGCGCTGGCGGTGCCGCCGGCGACGAATCCGATCACCTGTCCCGCGACGCCGACCGCCGCCACCAACATCAGCGGCGGGCCGGGGGGGATCTATCTCCTGGAAGGGGAGGAGAATGGCGATCTGACCGGGTACGCCGTGGCTGCGGGCCGGGTGACCAGCGCCCTGGCGGACGACATCATCGTCAGCGCGCGGAACAGGTCGACCGTCGCCGCCCCCGCCGCTTCGAACATGCGCGGCGAGGTCTATGTCGTTCCCGCGGGCACGTCGACCGACATGAGTGGCATGCCCCCGGTGACCCTGTCCGATATCGCGACGATACGGATCTCCGGCTCGGTCGACGATGAAGGCCTGGGTGAATCGCTCCTGATCGTCGGCGATCAGCTGCCGGCGATGGGGAACGAGTTCGCCATTGGGGCCGTCGGCGCTCTTCCCAGCGACACCAATAACCCTCCGGGACGGGTCTACCTGGTCTCATCCGGGGCGGTGACCTCACCTGTCGATCTGTCGGCCATGCCGGCCCCCGCAGGCGTCGTCGCCGTGCAGGGAAGCAGCCAGAATGATTTCTTCGGCTTCTCCATGACGGCGGGGGACTTCGATGACGATAATCTGACCCCCATCCAGCTGGCGATCAGCGCCATCTACGAGGAGAACAACCCGGTCGCCACCGGCTGTCTCGATCCGGTCACCCCCGCCCCGTCGCAGAAGAGCGCCGGGGCCGTCTATATCTTCGATCCTCCGGTATTCGGGCCGCTGAATGCGCCTCCTGCCGCGGACGGCGTGAGCTCACACATCTTCTGGGGCGAGCACAAGTGGGATGAGCTCGGGTTCGCCCTGGCTGCCGGCGATGTCAACGACGACGACATCGTCGATCTGTTGATCAGCGCCCGCTGGCACGACCGTAATCTGGTGCTGAATGAAGTGGACGAGGGGGCCGTGTACGTGTTCCACGGCGATGATGCGGGCTGGCCGAGCTGCCTGGACTGCGCGACCGCGGCCTGCTCCACCAATCCCCCCGGCGTCGATGCGATGCTGTTCGGGGGTGACGCCGTCAACAACGTGGGCGAAGAAATCGGCTTCTCCATTGCGGCCGGAGACTTCAATCAGTCGTCCGCGTTCGCCGATATCGCCCTCTCCTCCATTACCCACAATCGAGTCTACCTGGCGACCCTGAACAACCAGGATACGCTGGCGACCGAGGATGGGCAGGTCCCAGATCCCGCCGGCGAAGTACGGAGAGACATTCGCGACCGGGATGACGATGGCGATGGCTATCTCGACGTCGACGAGGACTTCGATCTCGATGGCGCGATCACCGGCAATGAGTCCGATCCGCTCGTACCGAACCGCGATGCCGGTGTGACGCTCGCTCCACTCGCTCAATCGGTGAATTGCGACCTCCCGTTCGACGTCGTGATCAGGGTGAACAACGCCAGCGCGGCGCTGTCGATCGACCCGCCCACAGAGCTGCAGATGCAGGCGACCTGGGATCGGGGCGTCTTCGTCTACCAGAGCGGCACCACGACGGTGGCGACCAACGGCGGCGCACCTCAGGCGGAGGCGGACGTTCCCGGCACCTGCGACATCAGCGGCGGAACCCCCGGGGTCTGTACGGCTCCTGCCACGCGCATGGGCGACTCCTGCGTTACGAACGCCGATTGCGGAGGTTTCCCCTTCTATCAGGTGTACCGGCAGGTGACGTCGTCGCCCGATCCGATCCCCATGGGTACGGTCTTCGACATCGAGTTTCAGCTGAGCGTGGTCGACAACCCGGGCGTCGTCGCCACGAGCCGGATCGACGCCCAGGTCCAACAGGTCACCAACGAACTGGCGGACGGCCACCCGGGGATCAACGCCGCGCCCAACAATACGAACACCGTGCCTTCGCTGTCCCAGACGGTCACGTTGCTCTGCCCCGATCTGACCGTCGACAAGACCTGCCCGGCGGCTCCGGTGATCGCCGGCACCCAGGCGACCTTCATGATCGACGTAGCGAACAGCAATGGCGGCAACGCCTCCGCCGATGCCCAGGGTGTGGTGGTTACGGACACGCTGCCTGCCGGCGTGACGCTGGCGGTGACGGGACAGGAAACCTGCACCGCCGCCGGCGGCACCTGGAGCCAGACGACGGCCACGGCCCCGACCTGCACATTCACGACCATCGCGCTCGGGGCGATGGAGACGTTCAACGTGACGGTGGACGTGGCTTCGTCCGTGCCGATCGGGCCGCTGGACAACGATGTCGCGGTCATCAGCAGCAACAAGGAGAAGGACGCGACCGGCACGCCGGGCGGCAACGCCGATACGTGCACGCTGAACGTGGATACCGAGGCGGATCTTGATGTGACAGGGAGCAGCGACGCCCCCGATCCGGTGGTGGCCGGCGCCACCCTTACCTACACGGTGGAGGTGGACAACGCTACGGGGCCGTCGGATGCCCAGAACGTGGTGGTGACTCACATGCTCGATGCCGATGTCATCGTGCAGGCGGCGCAGGCATCGGGAACCGGATGCACCGGGGCGGGCGGAGCTTGGGACGAGACGGCGCCGGCGCCGGGGACACCGACGATGCCGACCTGCACCTTCACCACGGTCGCGCAGGGAGCGACACCGACCTACGACGTGTCGGTGACGGTCATGGCCGGCGCGACCGGCCCGTTGAGCACGACGGTCTCGGTGACGACGGCGACGAATGATCCCGATGCTGCCAACAACACGATCAATCTGATGACGGGCCTGACGACGGTGGCGGATCTGACGATCGCGAAGATGGGACCGGGGTCCGCGGTCGCGGGCCTGACCGACGACCTGATTTACAGCCTGACGGTCAACAACCTGGGGCCGAGCGTGGTGCCGGGATCCGAGACCGTCACGGTCACGGACACGCTGCCGCTGGGGACGAGCGGGTGGGTGGCCATGGGGACCAACTGGAACTGCCTGCTGTCGGGTGGAACTCCTGAGGTCGTGACCTGCACGCGGCAGGGGGCCCTGGGGCTCGGAAACGCCTCCGCCATCACCCTCACAGGCACGGTCGACCCCGACACGCCGGGACCGCTGACCAACAACGCCACGGTCAGTTCGGCCATCGATGCGAACGCGGGGAACAACACATCGGCCGACGTGATGACGATGATCGCCACCTCCGCCGACCTGGACGTGACAGGAAGCAGCGACACCCCCGATCCGGTGGTGGCCGGCACGATGCTGACCTACACGGTGGAGGTCGACAACACGGCGGGGCCGTCGGATGCCCAGACCGTGGTGGTGACGCACATGCTCGATGCGGACGTGACCCTCGTGGGCACGTCCGGGGACGACTGCGGCACCCAGGGCGGGACCTGGGACGCGACGACGCCGACGGCGCCGACCTGCACGTTCGCGACGGTCGCGCAGGGAGCGACGCCGACCTACGACGTCCCGGTGATGACGTCGGCGGGCGCGATCGGTCCGCTGAGCACGACGGTGTCGGTGGCGTCGGCGACGGCCGACCCGGCCGCCGGGAACGACAGCACGGCGCTGACGACGGCGGTGAGCACCTCCGCCGACCTGGACGTGACGGGGAGCAGTCACAGCCCCGATCCGGTGGCGCCGCTCGGCACGTTGACCTACATGGTGGACGTGAACAACACGGCGGGGCCGTCGGATGCCCAGAACGTGGTGGTGACGCACACGCTGGATGCGGACGTGGCGGTGCAGGCGGCGCAGGCGTCCGGGGCGGGCTGTTCCGGAGCGGGTGGAACCTGGGACGAGACGACGCCGACGGCGCCTACCTGCACATTCACGACGGTAGCGCAGGGTGCGGCCCCGACCTACGGTGTGCCGGTGGACGTCAGCGTAGCGGCGGTCGGATCGTTGACGACGACGGTGTCGGTGACGTCGGCGACGAGCGATCCCAATCTCGGGAACAATGACGCGGTCCTGACGACAAACGTGACATTCGCCCCGCCGGCGGAGGTGGTCATAACGGTCGACGCCGATGCGGTCGGATGGACGAACGTGCCGGGGGCGGGGATGTACAACCTCTACCGCGGCAACCTCTCGGCGCTGAGAGGAGCTGGGATCTACACTCAGGACCCGGGCGTCGAGCCGACCGCCGGCAGGATATGTGACCTGGTGGCATCTTCCGAGAGCGAGGTTTACATGCCCCCGTTAGGCGAGGCGGTCTTCTACCTGGTGTCGTCGGACAACGGGATGGTCGAGGGGAGTTTGGGACGCAACAGCGCGGGGGTGGAGAGAACGAATGATAATCCTTGCCCTTGACTTCGAGCAGGTTTCAGAAGCGAGCGCGAGCTGGGGAGGCAGGATTGGGGGTGATTGCTGATGAATGCTAGGCGATGGTTGGCAGCCGGTATGGTCCTGGCCCTGGCGCTGCTGTGCGTGTCGGAAATGAGGCCCGGAGTGGTGGCGGCGGAGGACTGCCGTTACATCGAGGTCAGCATCAGCGGCAGGCTGATCGATCCGGAAACGGAGCAGCCGATGCAGGATGCCGTGGTGTGGTTCACGCCTTTCGACGGGGAAGGTCCCAAGAGGCGCGCGCAAACCAATGCCGAGGGGCGCTTCAGGGTCACCGGATTGGATTGCTCGACCTACCTCATCGGGATCGAAACGGGTGAAGGCGAGATCATCCGGGGGATCAACAACTTCGAGGTGAGCCGCCTGAAGGATGAGGCGATCGAAATGCGGTTCGTGATCTCCGATCGCTACGAGGGGGCGACGTCGGTCGGCATTCAGCAGGAGCGCTGGGTCGGTTTCCAGGAGGTCGAGAAGCCGAACTGGAAGCGATTCTGGAAACAGTTCGCGATATTCTTCGGCGTGGCGGTGGCGGCAGGCGCCGCAGCCCTGTAGCCGGCAACGCCGGGTCGGCGGCGGCCGGGGCGGCCGCTTATTTCGGCTCGACTGCCGGCACGACAATCGATGACCGGGATTGCGCCGATGCGGCGATTGTCTCCTCCACCTGGTGGCGAAGCTGGAGGAAGTCCCTCTCGGTGCGACGGTTTCTGAGCACCGCGCCGAAGGCGCCCTCGATGTCGAGACTGCGGCTGGCGCCACGGGTGTTATTCAGAGCGAGCTCGATTCTGGCTCGCTGGTAGTAGGGAAGGTAGTCGATGCACCGGTCGCCGGGGATTCTCACGCAGGAGGCCGGGAACGGACGTTCGCTGACGAGCCTATCCAGCAGTTTCGAGGCCTCCTGATGCTGCCCCTTATCGATCAAGACGACCAGGCGCTGATAATCTTCGAACCAGTAACTCTGGGCCGCGGCCGGAACTGCGCTCAGCGCGACGATCGCAACGGTCAAGGCAATGAACGGCGACAGCTGGCGTATGGTGCGAAGCGTGCGCGACATGGATTGTTGTCTCCCTCGGGGATGACCACTGACGCTCGACCATCCCCTGAACCAAATCACTGCTCATTAGATGATATAAACTCTGAAGGATTTCGCGTCAAGGCATGAGACTGTAACCGCGATCACGCTTTCCGGATCCAACGATCGTCCGCTGCAGGCGAGTAAGGTGGGTGTCGATGCCTTTTCTGAGACCGCTCCGCTGGAAGGAGGGCATGTTCCTCCGTCCTCATCATCTCCAGCAGTATGACCTCTTCCTGGAATCGAGGGATATAGCCTATCTGAGCGCCCTCGAGCACTTCGGATGGGGACTGATCCGGTTCGAGCTCGAGGAGGAATCGCTTAACAATTTCGTGCTCGGCGTCAGGTCGCTGCGGGCGGTGCTCCCGGAAGGTACCCTGGTCGATGTGCCGGGAAACGCCCGCCTGCCGAGCCGGACGCTCGACAAGAAGGCCTACGAGGCGGGCCAGCCGTTGAATGTCGCGATCGGGGTGCGTCGCATGGAACCGCGGCGGCCGCAGACCAGCGATGAGGGGGCTGCCGGAGGCAGTTCCCGTTTCGTGGCGGTCGCCCAGGAGGTCTACGATCTCGATGCGGGAAGGGACCCGACGACCATCGAGCAGGTCGAGTACGACCTGCAGTTCTTCGTCGGCGACGAGCCGGCGGACGGATTCGAGACCCTGCCTGCGGCCCGCCTGACCTTCAGCGGCGATCCCGGGAAGCCGGTCCTGCTGGCGCCCGATTTCGCGCCGCCCTGTCTCGCCCTGGCGGGCTCACCGGTGCTGCACGGCATCGCGCGGGCGGTGGTGGAGCGTCTCTCCACCGTGCTGCGTGAGAAAGCGGAGGTGCGCGGCAGCGATCAGGTCGGACAGGTCATTCTCTACCAGGCGCTGTCGGGAACTCTGCCTGTCCTCAGCGACATGGTGCAGGACGGCAAGATTCATCCGCGCCGCGTCTATCAGGAAATGGCGCGCCTGGTCGGGACGCTTTATTTTCGCGATACCGAGGGGCGCTCGTTCGACGACATTCCCGTCTACGATCATCGGGAGCCGGGTCCGGTGTTCCAGAAACTGCGCACCCTGATTCGCGATCTGAGCGAGATGGAAATCGTCCGCCGTTACCGGATCCTGCCGATGGAGCGCGCCGGCGATCTCTACAAAGCCGGTCTGCCCGCCGAAGCGAAAACAGGCGGCTCACGCCTGTACTTCGAGGTGACGGCGGCCGCCTCGGCTCCGAGGGTGAGCGGTCTGCTGCAGACGGCGAAGGTGAGCACGCCGGAGCGGATCGACACGCTGAAGCAGTTCGCCCTGCCGGGTATCGTCACCGAACAGCTTCCAGGGCCGCCACCGGAGCTGCCACCCGGATCAACGGGATCGTTTTTCCGGCTGAAAATCGAGGGAAGTGACGAGTGGAACAAGCACCTCCTGCAGGCGCACGCCCTGGCGACCTTCATTCTCGGCGCGCCGCAGGATATCGCCATGAAGCTGATCATCGTTTTGCCCGGCAGTTAGCGGGAGAGGTGGGTCGGATGCCGACCAGGAAGTTGCCGGTTCGGGGGGGGCGTCGATGAGCGCGCTGTTCGATCGCAAGGGCGGTGGGAGCAGGCGCCCTCCTGCGCGCGGAGCCGGATCGCGCCGCCGGGCCCGTCCATCGTTCGACGACGATCCTGATGAGGACGAGCTCGACGAGACCGAAGAGTTCGAAGAGGACGAGGAGCGCCCCGCCGGGCGTCGCCGGCCGGCGGCCGGAGGCAAACGGCGGTCCGCACGGAGTCCCCGTGGCGGAGGCAAGAGCTCTTCCGGCGGATTGTTCGGCGGAAGGGAGCGTCCCTCGGCCCGCCGGGGGGGCGCGCGCCGGGTCGACTGGGACGACGCCGATGACGACGACGAGTCCGCCCACGGTGAGGACGTTCAGTCCTGGGTCGACGAGGACGAAGCGGATGAGGAACGACCGCGCCGTCGCCGCAGGTCGCGCGAGCGGAAGGCATCCCATCCCCGCCAGACTCTGCTCGACCTCTGCACGCCGGTGTTCGGCCATGCCGCGGTGCTGCCGCGTGAGCCCGGAGGGGTTCACCCTTCCTACCAGCAGTTCCGCGACGAGGTGATGGGAGCGCTGCAGAAGATCATCAGCGAGGCCGAGGAGAACGGAATCGAACGGGAAGACGCCATCGAAGCCCGCTACGCGCTGGCGCTGTTCATGGATGAACAGGTCGGCCTGTCGGAGTGGTCGGGCCGGGCCCAGTGGTCGAGCGAGCCGTTCAGCATGGTGCTCCTCAACGACCCGCAGGGCGGAGTCAACTTCTATACCCACCTGGAACAGCTGGGAGAGCGCCAGAAGGCGGTCAAGAGGATCTACCTCCTCTGCCTGGCCCTCGGCTACCGCGGCAAGTACGCCGAGCTCGATCCGACGCAGCAGGCCGCGGAGATCGGCAACATCCGGCAGAGAACGCTGCGCAGCATCCAGGAGCCGCTCGATCAAAGGGATGTCCTCTTCCCCGAGGCTTATGCCGAGGCGGAGCCGCTGGAAGGCCAGGTGCCGCCGCCGCCGAAATGGTGGATCGCGGCGAGCGCCGGACTGACCGTGCTGTTCATCGTGCTCTGGGCGCTGCTGTACTGGTATGCGGGGAGCTACCAGCCGGAGAGCGCGCGGGAAAGGCTCGGCGGCCTCCTGAAGGAGACGCCGGCGGCTGCTCAGGCCGCCGATCAGTCGCCGGGCGGGGAGGGGGCGCAATGAAGGAGCGCATCCTCGCCCTCGGGCTGCCGGCCAGCGTCGTTTCCCTCGGGGTCGGCGTGGGCTGGTGGGGCAGCAAGTCGGGCCTGATCTCGCAGCAGACCTGGTTCTACCTCTGGCCGCTCCTGGTGGCGATAGGCTTTCTGGCGCTGTCGATCGGCGCCCTGATCATCGGGGCCCGGCGATGGCTGCTGCCGATGGCGGTCGGTTTCCTCGTTCAGCTGATCGGCTGGTTTTTCCTGCTGGGCAACGTCGGGTTCGAATCGGCCTGGGAGCCGTTCATCTATACGCTTCTGGCTGTCGGGCTCGTCCTGTTCGGCATGTTCGCGTTCTGGCTGGTCGCCACCCTGCGGGCGCGCAGTCTGGAGAAGAACATCGTCGACGGCGTTGCCGGCGGCGAAGGGATCGACGCGCAGAAGATCGCCGAGATCCGCAACAACATGCTGCAGGCCCTCACCATGCTGAAGCGCGCGGGGCTGGGGCGCAATGCGATCTACGAGCTGCCGTGGTTTCTGGTCATCGGCCGCTCGCAGGCGGGGAAGACCGTCGCGATCAAGAACTCCGGTCTCGGCTTGCCGGTCAAGAAGGACCGCGTCAAGGGGGTCGGCGGTACCCACACCTGCGATTTCTTCTTTACCAACGATCTGATCTTCCTCGATACCCCCGGCGCGTGGGTGACGGAGGGAGCGGGGGAGGAGGGGCAGGCCCATTGGGTGGAGCTCCTGCGCCTGCTGCGCAAATACCGGGGCAGGCGTCCGCTGGATGGACTGGTCATCGTCGTACCGGCGGACGATCTCCTGACCAAGAGCGACGAGGATCTGGAGGAGCAGGCGGCCAACATCCGCCAGGTCGTCGACTGCCTGCACGACGAGCTGCGCTTCCGGTTCCCCGTCTACCTGGTGGTGAGCAAGAGCGACCTGGTCGAGGGGTTCATCGATTTCTTCCGCGGGCTGCCGGCGCAGCGCCGCGGCGAAATCGTCGGCTGGAGCCACACCGATCCAAACCGGGGCGACCCGGAGCGTC
>Ga0302046_10001637_pt1 | contig 21000 bp, 15 predicted proteins | sample RVTome_11_FD_200261 | JGI IMG/M metagenome (GOLD analysis project Ga0302046, IMG submission 200261) | Soil microbial communities from uranium-contaminated site in the Upper Colorado River Basin, Wyoming, United States - RVT147D111 (version 2) ...
GCCGTGAACGGACTGGATCCCGAGGCGAATGTCGTCACGATCGACGGCGTCGAGACGAGTTTGTCAGACCTTCCGATGGAAGGTCTCGAACAGGTCGAGGTGTCCACCAACTCGTTTGATGTCGCTGATGGCGGGTTCGGCGGCGCCGTCGTGGCCGCGCGGACGCGACGCGGGACGAACAACGTGCAGGGGTCGGTCCGGTATTCATTCGAGAATAGCGGCCTTGCGTTCGGGGAGAGCGAACTCTCGCCGTTTGGGCGCGGAGAGACGAATAACAATTTGAGCGGCGGCATAGGCGGACCGCTCATTCGCAATAAGCTCTTTGCCAACCTCTCCGCTTCCGCCCGCCTCAACACGGATCCGCTTCGCTCGCTTTCGACCGCCGACGCGACGGATCTGCAGCGGTTGGGCGTCTCGCCCGATTCCGTGAGTCGGGTTCTGGGTCTTGCCAACGACTACGGGTTGATTGCGGACGAGCAGTTCGGCACGTCGCAGTCCGATCGCAACGTGAGCGCCATCCTGCGTCTCGACCTGATGGCGTCCGACCGACACACGCTGTCATGGACCGGACGGTTTCGGGATTCTCGTGAAGAGCCGGACGATCAATCGCAGTTCGCCATGCCGGACGCCGGCGGCGTTTCAACCCGATCGAGCTACGCCACGTCGCTGACCCTCGCCTCCCAATTCGGCCGGCAGCTCACGAGCGAGTTTCAGGTTTCGTTCGAGCGGGATCGCCGCGACGAAGATCCATTCCTCGCCACCCCTCAAGCGCGCGTGCGCGTCACGTCCGAATTGGACGACGGCTCGACCGGTATCACCACGCTCGTGCTGGGTGGGAATACCGGCATGCCGCAAAACGAGCGCTCGACGGGGGTCGAGATCTCCGAGGAGATGTCCTGGCTGTCCGGCGGCGGCGGGCATCGCGTGCGGTTCGGCGGTGATGTGCAATACGAGCGTGAGGCCAGCCTGTCATCACGCAATCAGCTGGGAACGTACACGTTCAACTCGCTGTCGGACTTCGAGACCGGGCTGCCCGCCTCGTTTGAGCGGGTGCTTGCGCCGTCCGAACGCATCCGTCGCAGTCTCTCGTACGGCATGTATGTCTCTGACACCTGGCGGGTATCCTCGGCGCTCCAACTGAGCTTGGGCGCGCGGTTCGATGGTGAGGACGATCCGCGCCCCCCGTCGTACAACCCGGCCGTCGAGACGCAGTTCGGTCATCGGACGGATCAGGTGCCGTCGACCAAGTTCTTTGGACAGAGTGCAAGCTTTACGTGGACGTTGGAAGGGGAGAATCGTCGGCGACCGGCGCTCATCGTTCGCGGCGGTGCTCGGCTCACTCGGGCGCGTGGTGGAGGCGGACGGTATCTCGACAACGCGTATCGCGCGACGGGCCTCGATACCGGTGAACGGGAAATCAACTGCATCGGGACTGGCGTGCCGGAGCCGGATTGGGCCGGGTTTGGCGACGACGCGGGTCTCATCCCCAGCGCCTGCCAGCCGGGTGGGGCGCTGGAGCCCGACGACGACGGCCTCTCGCCGACGGTCACCGTTTTTAGCAACGCATATGTCATTCCGAAGAGCTTCCGAACCTCGCTCAGTCTTCAGCGCTATTTGACGCCGTTCCTGCGCGCGTCGGTTACCGGCTCATACGCGCGTGGATACGATCTCACCACGTTGCGAGATCTCAACCTCGATCTGAGCCGAGGATTCGCACTGGCCAACGAATCAGATCGGCCGGTATTCGTACCGCCGTCGGCCGTGACGCCCGCGACTGGGGAAGTGCGGTACACCGATTCCCGCTTGCACAGCGAGTTCGGCACCGTCGGCGAAGTGACATCGCTCGGTGCGTCGGAATCCGTCCAACTCGCCGCTCAGCTCCGCGGCGCGACCGAGGGTGGCATCGAGGTCGGTGCGTCGTACCGGATGTCGTTTGCCCGCGAGCGAGAGACGGGCTTCGATGGCGGGGACGTGGCGGGAAATCCCAATGAGCTGGAATGGGGCCCCAATTGGGGAGATCGTCGTCATCAACTGTCCTTGAACCTCGGCTATCCCATAGGCGACAATCTCGAGATCGAGGCATCGGGGCGTTTCGTCTCAGGGAGCCCGTACACCCCCACCGTCGGCAGTGATATCAACGGTGACGGCGAGCGCAACGACCGCGCCTTTGTGTTCGCGCCCGATGATCAGAATGTCAGTGCAAGCATTGCGCAGGGGATGCAGGATCTCTTGGCCAGCACGTCCGGCAGCGCCCGCGCGTGTCTCGAGTCGCAGTTCGGCCGTATCGCGGATCGCGGCAGCTGTCGTGGGCCGTGGTCGTCGACGCTGGATTTCTCGGTGACGTATCGCCCGACGTTCCTGGGACTGAACCGCCGGCTCGACTTGAACGTCCGCACGTCCAATTTTCTTCGGGGAGTGGACGACCTGCTTCATGGTTCGGACAACGCGCACGGATGGGGCCTGCGGCGTCGGCCGGATGACGAGTTGCTGTTCGTCACGGCGTTCGATCCGGTCAACAACGAATTCCAGTACGCGGTCAACGAGCGTTTTGGTGTGGCCGACCCGCGCGCGTTCGCGTCACGGGCACCGTTCCAGCTCACTGTCAGCGCGCGCTTGCAGATCGGCAGTGACCGCCGCCGCGATGCGATCGACCGTTTGCGGGGTATTCGCGGTCGAGATGGTGATCGCGGCCGCGGCGGTCCGGGTCGAGGCGAGGGCGGCCGCACGGGGCTCACCGCGGCGTCGTTCAAAGAACGATTGAACGACATGGTCGTGAATCCCGCGGCCATTGCCCTGGAACTCGCGGATTCCCTTGATCTGAGCACGGCACAGCGTACCCAGCTCGAGGCACTGCGGGACTCTGCTACGGCGCGGCGCGACTCCATTGCACAACAGGTGGAGACGCAGCTGGCTGAGCCGGGTGGTCGGGATCCGAGTCGGTTGGCGGAGCTGTTGCGCGGGTCCATGCGTCAAGCGGTGTCGAACGTTCCGGCAGAGATCGCCGCGGTGCGTGGAGTGTTGACGGATGCGCAGTGGCAGCAGATGCCGGAGGTGGTCCGGCAGGCCCTCACCCCCTGAGGGACACCCCGATCTCCCTGAGCTGCTTCTCCGCCTGCTTCACCCACCCGCGGTTGGCCATCGGACTGGCCGGCGACGGATGCAAGATCGCGCCGACCGCCACGTCGGCGCCATCTACGACGCCGCGTATCCGCTGCTCCGCGTATCCACCTACGCCGATGACGAATCGCGGCTCGAGGAAGTCCATCGTACGCCGTAGGGCTCGGTCACAAGCCTCGGTCAACGCGGTACGTTCCTCGGGTCGCAACTTGTCCGGCGTGCGATTGCGGCCGCCTTCCTCAAGGAAGAGCAGGGGACAGTAGTTGTGAACGTAGAACCGTGCGAAGAACCGATCCGGCGTCCGGAAACGTTCCCTCGCCCACCCCCAGAGACGCTGACCGCTCACCTCGCTCCGATGACAGTCGAACCCTGTGACCGGACGCTTGGGGTGCTCGGAAGCCGGCTTGCCGACTGCGCATTCGATCCCCATCCAATCGCGCACCAGCTGGACTTCTCCGAACGGCACGCCGGTCTGCGCCATGCCCCAGGGGCCGGGATTCATGCCCACCAGCAGGGCATCGACCCCGGGCTTGGCAAAGGCGAGGTACTGACGGTGTGACTGCCAGGCATAGTCGAGGGGATTGTAGACATACGCGACCGGCTGGGCGAACGCGAGCTGATCGACGGCGCGCTTGAGATCAGAAGCGATTCGGGGAAGACTCATGGGCGTTCGAGATACTCGCGGAGGGCGAGGGCGTTGTTGTACTCGGTGCCTCGCGCTCCGTACACGAGAGTGACCCGACACTCCCGCGTCATCACGCGTAACGCTGCGAGCGTATGGGCGGAGGTGTCGAGCTCCGCGTGATACCGGCGGCGAAACTCGTCCCACTTCTCGGGATCATGGCCGAACCACTTTCGAAGCGCGGTGGTGGGGGCAAGGTCCTTCATCCAATGGTCGACGCCTGCGCGGGCCTTTGACAACCCCCGCGGCCACACCCGATCGATGAGAATCCGTACGCCGTCGCCGGCGTGCGGTGGTTCATAGACGCGCTTGACCTGCACCCGGTATGTCGTCTGTCTCGCGTCTGTTCGCGCTGTCATCTCGGCGGCGGCTGGCGTGGTGAGGTGTCTCACGAATCGAGATACATTGTCGAGTAGATGCGAAAGTATACACAGTTGTGGAGCATGAGATGGGCGTCTGCCCCTGCCCCCTGGCCGACGCTGTCCGCCAGCCATCGCCCAAGGAAGCTCTGAACAAGGTCGGCGGGGGTCGCGAAGGCCGCGTCAGGGAGGGTGCCCTCGTGTACGCAACGCGATGTGTTCTGCTCACGGCAGCGGCTGGAGCGACTCCCCGACCGACTTGTTCAGAGCTTCCCCTAACGAGTCTGAAGTTGAGGAATACCATGACGGCGCACCCGAAAGCCCACGAAGTGACGAGATGGCTGGAATCCAAGTTCCCCGACACGCACGTGGCCGAAGGCGAAGACGTCGAGCGCGGCGCGTATCTCTTCAGAGTGCATCGCAATGAAGGTATTCCTCTGGAGCTGGACATCACGGCAGACGCACTCGAACAGATGCCTCCCTCCGATATGATCCAACGCCTCGAAGAGGAGCGAGTTCCCGCTCGACTCGAGAAGGATCCCACCGTCCGCCTCACGCTCCGCTCCTCCGGCGAGGTCTCTGACGTCGAGCAGCGCGTCATCGAATGCGGCGGCGAACAGTATCGCATCGTCCGCGATCGCGACCACACCGTCCGCGTTGTTGCTCCCAACGGCGATCCAATGGAGAACATCCCCGAACATCGACGCGTTCTGGCCTCGTCGGTCTGGCACCGCACCCACAAAGACTGGTGCGCCGACATCGGCCGTTGACTCCACCCTCCTGCCGCCCATCCCGAAATCGTCGATGCCGTAAGCGGAACTTTGCGGTCAGGGCAGTTTATATTGACTATAGTTGAAACAACCATATACTACGGTGCCTCTGTGCCTCTGTGCCTCTGTGCCTCTGCCTTTCGAGACCGATCGATGCCTTTCAACGCTGAAAATCACTCTCCGCTCAAACCCGTCTTCTTCATGATCCTCCTGGTCCTGCTGGACGGCGATCGCCATGGCTACGGCATCGTCAAGGATATCGAGGACCGCACGGACGGCTCGATGCGTTTGGAACCCGGAAACCTGTACCGCTACATCAAGAAGCTGATGGAGTTGGAGTACGTGACGGAGACGGACGACCGCCACGCCCCGGACGCCGAGGACGAACGGCGGCGCTACTATGCGATCACGGCGTTGGGCCGCGAGGTGATGGCGAGGGAAGCGGCGCGCATGAAGGCGCTGGCCGCCGCCGCGCAATCCAAACTGCGGCGCCGGGGGTCCCGCGCATGAGCGGCCGGACGAAGGCCGATCGCGCGTGCGACCGATATCGCGCCTTGCTCAGAGTATTCCCCCCGGAATTCCAGCACCGATTTGGCCGTTCCGCGGTCGAACTCTTTCGGGACCGATACCGGGAAGCCGCGGCTCACGGGCCCGCGGCCGTCATGTGGCTGTGGGGTCGTACGGTGGTCAACGTCGCGATCCACGGCGGGCTGGAACGGACGGCCACCGCCTGGAAGCGGTTGCTGCGAATGCGCACGGGTATGTGGGGAGATGTGCGGGCCGCCTTGGCCGGCGCGCGACGTGCCCCCGGGTTCGCCACCGCGGCGATCGGGTGCCTGGCATTGGGGATCGCGGCCTCTGGAGCCGTCCTGACGCTGTTTGCCTCGGCCATCCTCCGCCCGTTGCCGTTCCCCGACGCTGAGCGTCTGGTCAGAATTTGGTCGGAGGACCCGGGGCGTGAATTGCGCGGCGAGCTGTCGTATCCCGACGTCCAAGATCTGCAACAGAGTGTCACCACGCTCGATCGGCTCGCGGCCACCGCGCGCGCGCGACAGTACCTGCTGTCGGTAGACGGCGCGCGCCGCGTAGAAGGAGAGGCGGTCACCCCGGAGTACTTTGAGCTGTTGGGCATAAGGCCGTACATGGGGCGACTGTTCGTGAGGGACGATTTTGCGGGTGACGCCGCTGCCACCATGCTGCTCTCCTACGGGACGTGGAATGCATACTTCGACGCCGATCCGGACATTATCGGATCGGTCGTCAACACCGCGGATCGGGACTATACCGTGATCGGCGTGCTGCCAGCCGGGTTCTACGGAACCATTGAAGAAGACATCCCGGATCTCGAGTTCTGGGTGCCCATCGCGCATGAGCTGACAGCGAACCAGATGGTGCGGCGGGATATCGCCGGCATTTGGACCTTGGGCCGGCTGGCCCCCGGGGTGACGCTGGAACAAGCTGCATCGGAAGTACGCGCCATCGGTGCGCGATTGGCACAAGCATTTCCGGACACGCGCGGACCCTATGAATTACGCATCGAACCCATGGGGGCGAATTGGCGCGAGGGGCTGCGACAGCAGAACTATCTGCTGTTGATCGCCGCCGGCCTTCTGCTCGCTGTGGCGACGGCCAATGTCGCGGGTCTGCTGATGACGAGGACGTTCGACCGGCGCCGTGAGCTAGCCCTCCGCGCCGCGTTGGGCGCCGGTCGCGCCCGCATCGTACGCCAGGTGTTCATCGAGACGCTGCTCCTCACCGTCGTTGGCGCCGCCGTGGGACTGGGCCTCGCACCCGGGATTCTGCGCGCGTTTCTGCGTATCGCGCCGGAGGAGGTACCGCTCTACGTGAGCATGTCGCCTGACGTGACCGCGCTGCTGTTGGCCGCCGGCGTGGTCACGGTCGCGGCGCTCGTGGCAACGGCTGCGCCGGCGGCCGTCGGACTTCGAGTGAGTCCCGGGCACGTGTTGCGAGGCGGCGGTCGTGGAGCGACAAGTGCGCGGAACGAGCGCCGCGCCGGTGCGGTCCTTGTCGGGGCGGAAGTTGCGCTCAGCACGGTGGTGATCGTCTTCGGCGGGCTGTTGCTGCGATCCTACCAGTCGATGACGAGTGCGGACTTGGGGTTCCGCAGCGCCGGCATCCTCATGATGGCGATCTTCCCCACGGAACGGGACGTACCGGAGGCCCAAGATCTCCCCGCATTCAACGAACGGCTCCGAGCGACCGTTCTGGCGGAGCCCGGCGTCGAGGCGGTGGGTCTCATTTGGCCTGCGCCCCCGCCAAGCTTTGGCATCCAGACACGCATCTTCTTCGACCGAATGCCCGATGACGTGCGCGAGCACGGCCTGGGTGTCGACATCCGTGGTGCCGATCCTTCATTCTTTCCGGTCATGGAGATCCCGCTCCGTGCGGGACGCAATATTGAGGACGGCGACCGACAGGGTGAGGCGCCGGTGGTGGTGGTGAGCGAATCTGTGGCGCAACTGATGGGGGGCGCGGAAGCGGCCGTCGGACAAACCATCGAGACGAGGTTCGCGCCACTCAGGATCATCGGCGTCGTGGCCGATGTCGTCTTCACCGGCCCGGTGGATCGCCGGCCGCGTGACCTGGATATCTACCTGCCGTTGAGCCAGATCCCCGAACGCATCGTCTCCATGGTCATTCGCACAGCAGGCGATCCGAATCGGTTCATCGCTCCGCTGCGCGAACGGCTCGTCCGGCTAGCGCCAAATTCACCGCTGGACTGGGTCAGTTCCATCAACACGGAACTGGCAGACCGTCTGGAGGGCCGCATGTTCTACGTCGTGCTCTTGGGGGCGTTCGCCTGGAGTGCGCTCATGCTTACGGCCGTGGGCATCTTTGCCGTCCTGGCGAACCAAGTGGCGCGTCGATCCGGGGAGTTCGGTGTCCGGCGGGCGCTAGGAGCGGGCCAGACTCGCATCATCATCGACGTGATGCGAAGGGGCATTCTGGTCTCCGGGGCGGGATTGCTCATTGGAGCGGTTGGTGCCCTGGTGACGGGCCGACTGCTCCGGTCGGCCATAGCCCAAATCGACTCGTTCGACCTCGTTGCATTTGGTGGTGGGGCCGCAGTTATCATTGCGGTGACCCTCGTCGCGAGCTACTTGCCCGCGGCTCGGGCGGCCCGTGTGGCGCCCGTGGAGGCGTTGCGCTCCGAGTAGCCAGACCGTACGATTCCTCGTTGCGCGGGTCTAAGGGTAATCACCTATTACCGAATGGGTCCAGCTTACGAATACTACGGGCATCCACCAATTCGCAGCGAGTAAGACGTCCTGATGTCACGCATTCTGGTGATCGACGATCAAGAGATCGTCCGCAACCTCGTGATCCAGATGGTCGAAGCCCTTGGACACAAGTGTGAGGGGGCGCCGGACTGCCAGACCGGGGTCAGCATCTGTCGCGAAAACCCCCCGGCGTTGGCGTTTGTCGATGTCTTCATGCCGGCCAAGGACGGCGTGGAGTGTATTCAGGAGCTGCGCCAGGTGAGTCCGGACACCGTCCTGGTGGCGATCACCGGCGGCGGAGCCTACGGGAACGTGGATATCCTCAAGGTGGCCGAGCGGCTGGGCGCCGCCCGCACCCTCCAGAAACCGTTCGCGTTGGGACAGCTTCGAGATTTGCTCACGGAGTTGTTGCCTCAGAGCTGAGTGCCGCCACGATGATCCGATGCGGGAGGGCAGGCGCGCCGCCTTGATCGCCTGACGCCCCAGCAGCCCCCCGATGAGCTGCTTGTCGTTGCTGGCGGCCCAGAGGTATCGCGTAGGCCGCGTAAGCTCGACACCACCGCACGATTTCGTTTTTCTCTTCAGCAACCTGCTAGGTAGCGTCCCGTGGCAATTCGCGCACGTACACCGTGCGGTGCGGGAACGGAATCTCAATGCCTTCCGCATCAAAGCGTTTTTTGATCCGGCGTAACCATTCCCGGCGCACCTCGAACTGCTTGCCGGGTCTGGTGCTCGCCCACGCCCGAATCACCACGCCGCTGTCGGCAAGCTGATCGACGCCCAGGACCAACGGCTGTTCCACGAACCGGTTGTGCCATTCCGGATCGGACCAGAGTTCCTCTGCCACCTCTCGCATCACGCCGAGCACGCGATCGACGTCTTCCCGGTACGCCACGCCGACGTCGACGACGACACGGGCCCAACTGCGCGTGAGGTTGCTGACGCTCGTGATGTTGCCGTTCGGGATGATATGGAGAACACCCTGGAGATCCCGGAGTGTGACGACGCGCAATGTCATATTCTCGACGACCCCGGCCTTGTCTTCAATGCGCACGATGTCGCCAACGCCGAATTGGTTCTCCATGAGAATGAAGAAGCCGGTGAAGACATCCTTGACGAGACTTTGCGCGCCGAACGAGATGGCCAGACCGATCACACCGACCCCGGCCAGCAACGGTCCGATATCTACGAACAGGTCGAAAATGGTGAGCGTGGCCGCAATGCCGAGGGCCACGCCGGCGGCGTTGTTGAGCAGCTGGGTCAGTGTTTGGGCCCGCTTCTGCTCGATGCTGATGGTGTCAGTGTCAGAAGAGACTGCTTCGAACCGCCGCTGCAGCCGTTTGGTGGCGATCTTGAGTACTTGAAATCCCAACCATGCCACGAAGCAGATGACGACCGTTGCCACGGCCTTCTCCACCGCCTGCGACATCTCGATGCCGAAGAACTCTGCTATTCGTCCGGGGATCTCAGTGACTTGCATTTGCGTCGATGTTCTGTTGGACGTGAACGCCGTACACTAGTTGAGCGTTCGACGTCGCATCCGTTTGCGTTCAGGGCGGGAGAGGCAGATGCGGTAGGAGAGGCAGCGGTCGGTCGCCGCAATCTGACGATCAGTCCCCTCTGACTCGCCTGCCGCCTCTACCTGTACCCTCCATTGGAACAGCCGCGTTGGCCAGCCATCGGCATCCTACTCAATAATCACCTTCTGCTGCGCCGAGACAAAAAGGACATCCCGTAGTTTGGGGTGCTTCTTGAACAATTCCGGTCCCTTGTCCGCCAGGCGCTCCGCGGTGAATCCCAGAATAACGAGGTCTGCCCCGGCGGATCGGGTCTCGACCAGTCGATCGAAGTCGACACGATCGGTGGTCGGGATGATCCTCAGGTTCTTTCGGCTGATGGGCAACCGACCCGACGCGATCATCTCGTTCAGTCGCGCGCGCTGCTCTCGCACCTCCGCCTGCGGGAACGCGGCAAAGATGCGGATCTCGGCATGATGCCAGTCGGGATGGCCGAGCAGGATGTACGCGAGCAGAATCATCAGGTTGGCGTTTTGGTAGTCGTGCCAGGTGAGCCAGATGTGCAGCTGCGAGCGGGCGCCGAAGAAGTGTTCGCCGTGCCGCAACACGAGACTGTTGATCCGCGTGGCGGCCGCGGTCGAACATCCCTCGTGCACTTCCGACAAGACGTCCGGTGCATCGTACTCAGTGAACTCGAACAGAATGACGTTGTTCTCGACGCCCGAGACTCCCGGGAGTTGAAGCGCTTGCGCGAGGGCGGAGCGCATCGACGGGGATATCATGGTGTCCACGTAAATCGCACTCCGGCGCGCATGGATGACGTCGATCAACCGCTGGCGCAACGCGCGGCTCTCTTGGTACCGATCGGGATCGAGTCGGCCGGGGATGAAGTGAATATACGTCCCTACTCCGTACCGGTGGCAGAGCCACGAAAGCATTTGCAGGTGCGCCGTGCGGTTGAACGTGCGTCCATTCACCATGATGATGCTGGGCCGCCACTCGTCGCTCCGGTCGCGTGCGCTCTTCTGGAGTTTGACCTGTGAGTACCGGGTTGCCTGCGTGAGTACGCCCTGAAAGATGGCGGCGACGTCGTCCGTGTCACGATTGGCTCGGATCCACCGGTACAGGACGACCATGATGACGACGGACAGGATGGCGTAGAAGGGGTCCATCTGGAACATCAGGAACACGCACATCAGGAACCCGATCAGGCTCAGATACCACTTGGATCGGAAGCTTGGCCGATAGCTGGGGCGGGCGGCAAAGTGTTCGAGTCCGCTGATCGCGCAGAGGGCACCATAGGTCACCATGAAGAACATCGAGATGATCCGGGCGACCACATCGATGCCGCCCATAGCGACCGTGACGAGCGCGATGACGGCCGTGACGGCGGTGGCGTTGCGCGGTTCGTTGGCGCGGCCGACGCCGGCTGCCAGGAAGGCGTTCAGTCGGTCGATGGGGATGATGCGATCGGTGCCCAACGCCTGCAGCGTGCGCGGCGCGACGAGGATCGATCCAATCGCAGACGAGATGGCGGCACACCCCAGCCCAATCGGGACGATCGGTTCCCACACCGCAATGCGGGCCATGATGAGATCGTCAGACGCCAGGGTCTCCGGCGTCGCGGACAGCGCGAGTTTTACGGCGACCCCGACATATATCAACATGCCAACGACGGTCGCCCAGATGACGCCTTGCGGGATCGACTTGCGCGGATTGGCCAGATCGCCTGACAGGCCGACGCCGGCCGCCATGCCGGTGAACGCCGGAAAGACGATGGCAAAGACGAAGATGAGGGAGTCGGGGTTGTCGATTCTGTCGAACAGACGAAGGGTCGCGGTGGCTCCCGTCTCGAGCGGAGAGCCAACCCAAAACAGAACGAGCGAGACGGTGATGACGACGAAGACGGCCCACAGCGCCTTGACGCCAATCAGGGCCCCCCGGGTGGCGACCAGGATGCCGAGGGCAATCGTCCCGGGAACCGACACGAATCGCGTCTGATAGACGATCCCGGTCACGGACTCGAGCCACGGGCCGATCGCCCGGAACGCCTCGGCGAACGCAATCATGTAAAACGCCACCGAGATCGCCTGTGACAGAAACAACGCGATCCCGATTGCGCCACCGATGGTTGTTCCGAACGACCGCGAGATGATGAAATAAGCGCCGCCGCCTTCCACGCGCCGATTGGTGGCGATCTCGGCGATCGCGAGGGCGGTGGGAATGGTCACGAGGTGGCCCAGGATGATGATGAGCAGCGTGCCCATCAGGCCGGCGTTGGCCACGGCGTAGCCAAACCGCAGATAGAGGATCGCTCCCAGGATCGTCGAGAGGCTGGCGAGAAAGACCGGCGCCGTGCCGAATCCGTGTCCCGCAGATTCAACGGGAGCGGAGGTCTCCGGCGCTTTGGGAGGACCGGTCATGATCCTCCGGTTTCGAGCGCGGCAATGTTCGCCACGGCATCACCGCGGTGGACGAGCGGGTCCCGCGTCAAGCCCAGGACAAGGCCGTCGAACGGAGCGCGCAGCGTTGACATCTTCTCACCGAACGCGTCACCGATGATGCCAATAGTCTGCCGGCGCTGCACGCGGTCTCCCAGCCGAATCCGGAGTCGTAACACGCCGCTCCGGCGCGCCCGGATCCACTGCGTCTTGCGGATCTCAATGGGCGTGGCGAACGCGGGGGGCGGGGCCGCGTCATGCATGCCCAGCGTCTGCAACATCCGCAACACGCCGCGTACCCCCGCGTCGATGGCGGTGCGATTGAACCGGTGAGGCTCTCCCGCCTCGTAGAGCAGACACGGAATCCCCAGCTGCGAGGCAGCCTGCCGCAACGACCCGTCCCGGGAGTGCGCATGGACGACCACCTCGGTCCCAAACGCTCGGGCACATCGGAGGGTCTCCGCCTCGTCCAGGTTCGCGCGAACCTGCGGCAGGTTGGCGCGGTGCAGGGAACCGGTATGCAGGTCGATCCCGTGGGTACTGCGACCGACGATCTCGGTCATGAAGAGGTGGGCGAGCTGAGCCGCCAGCGAACCGTCCGCCGAGCCCGGGAAGCTGCGATTGAGGTCGCGGCGGTCGGGCAGATACCGCGATCGGGAGATGAAGCCGAAGACGTTGACGACGGGCGCGGCGAGCACCGTGCCGCGCAGCTGCGTGGCATCGAGGTTCTTGACGGCCCGTCGAATCACCTCGATGCCATTGACTTCGTCGCCGTGAATCGCGGCGCTGATCCAGACGGTCGGGCCCGGTTCGGCGCCATGCACGACATGAACCGGAATGGACATCGAGCTGCCGGTCGGGAGCCTCGCCACCGTCAGTTCCAGGCGTCGCGTCGTTCCGGGGCCCACGTCCACCCCGCCAATGCGCAGCGAGGCGATCAACTACCCCTGCACCCGATCTTTGGTCTTGTTGGGGGCCGCGTTCTTCTCGACGAACGCGATGATCTTGGATGCCACGTCCAGTCCGGACGCGCCTTCGATGCCCTCGAGCCCCGGGGACGAGTTGATCTCCATGACCACGGGCCCGTGATTCGAGCGGAGCATGTCCACACCGGCGACGTTCAGACCGACCGCCCGCGCCGCGCGGACCGCAATCGAGCGCTCTTCCGGCGTTAGCTTCACGCGATCGGCCGTGCCCCCGCGGTGCAGATTCGACCGGAACTCGCCCTCGGCCGCCTGTCGCTTCATGGCGGCGACCACGCGCTGTCCGACGACGAAGGCGCGGATATCCATCCCGCCCGCTTCCTTGATGTATTCCTGGACCAGAATATTGGCATCGAGCCCTCGAAACGCCTCGATCACGGACTCGGCCGCTTTGCGCGTTTCTGCGAGCACCACGCCCAGACCCTGCGTCCCCTCCAGCAGCTTGATGACCAGCGGGGCACCCCCGGCGATCTCGATCAGCCCGGCTACGTCCTTGGTCGAGTGCGCGAAGCCCGTGACCGGGAGCCCGATTCCCTGGCGCGCGAGGAGCTGGAGGGTGCGCAGCTTATCACGCGACCGGGAGATGGCCTGCGAGGTGTTGACCGAATACACGCCCTGCATCTCGAATTGCCGTACGACGGCCGTGCCGTAGAACGTGTGCGTGGCGCCGATGCGGGGCACGACGGCGTTGAACCCCTGCAAGGCCCGTCCCTGAAAGATCACCTCGGGCTTATGCGACGTGATGTTCATGTAGCAGCGCAAATAGTCGATGACGCTGACGTCGTGCCCCCGTTCTCGCCCCGCTTCGGCAATGCGACGCGTAGAGTAGAGTGAGGCCTTCCGGGAAAGAACGGCGATCTTCATCAAGCTCCCTTTCGCCGGCGCCGCCGTTTGAGCGGCCGCCCGGCCAGGTAGGAGTGCGATGGGTCGATCAACGCATGTCCGCTCAATCCCTGGCGACCAATCAACATGCGAAACGACATGGTGTCGGGACGGTCGGCCAACGTGAGGTCGATGTCCCACTGCCAACCCGCAATCTCGAGACGCGTTTCGATGACGATGCGCAGTTCCTCATGGCCGGCGGAACTGCGCACCATGCGTTCGTCCGCCACGGGCGCCTCCGCGCGCACGGGTGCGTCGTCACCCGTCAGATCCGTAATCGCCACGAAGCGCACCCACTCGTGCCCCTCGCGCCTGAACGTCTTGGGCGAGCTGACGTGGAGCGACGATGATCTCGCGCCGGTGTCGAGCTTGGCCTTCACCAACGGCACCCCAAGGTCGGGCAGGGCGACCCATTCCCGCCAGCCCAGGACGATGGCGGGCCGTCGCGGCTCCGATCGCGTCGATTTCCTGCGTGTCATCGCGTGCGCGGCTCCTGATGGGTCAGATCCCGTCTTACCGTTTGAGTACCCGCCACGGCTACGCGCGGTGGAGCCGCCGTCCGCACCAGGGACAGTTGCGCCAAAACTCGGGCAAGACGTCCCAGTCGCACCGACCGCAGCGGTCGTGGGCGCCTTCGATCTTCCAGCGCCGCCGGACCTTGGTATTGCACCACGGACAGTATCGCATGAAGGGCATTAGCTGCCGCCGCCGGCATCGGGTGTTTGCGCAGCGTGCGGCATATCGCGCGTCGGGGTATTCGCGATCGCCCGGGTCCTGAATGGCGCTGCCGTAACACCACGCACAGAATCGCCAATCCCGCTTGACGCCGCGCCCGCACCGTCGGCAGCGACCCGGAAACGTCGTGCTGCCTTTGTACACGCGCCGGTGCCTTCCGCACCACGGACACCACGACATGGTCTCCGCGACGGGCCCGTTGCACCGTTCGCAACGGGCGCGAGTTGCGAGCTGGGTGCCGAATCGGCGGCGGAACTGACGGCGCTGCACCTCTTTCCAATGTTGATCTCCGGTTCGGCTCGTCTTGCGCCGGCGGCGGGCGGCATGTTGCACCGTGCGTAGTTTGACCCGCTCGTAGGCCTGTTGCATATGCACCGCGTCACGGTAGCGCTTGCGCTGGTCGACTTCCAGGGCCCGGCGAAGAAACGTGACGAAGTCCGGGTGCATGTTCTGCCGCAGGCGATCGAACCCGACGAACGGCCACTCGTACGGCCAGTCCGGTAGGTCCCCGGCAAACATCCTGTAGAGCACCAGACCGACCGCGAAGACGTCGGATCGGAGGGTCGGTTTGCCGAAGGCCTGCTCGGGCGCCACATACCCCAGCGTGCCCGTACCGCCCGCAGTCAGCGTCCGTGTATGTAACGCGAGCTTGGCGATCCCGAAGTCGGTGAGTCGCAGCCGGCCGTCGGGAAAGAGAATGAAATTCGCGGGCTTGATATCGCAGTGAATAACCCGATGTTCGTGGGCGGAAGCCACCGCCTCCAGGATCTGATCCGTAAAATCGAGCGACGTGCGAATCGACATCCGCCGCTGGAGCCGATCCTCCAATGTCCCTGCACCCAGGGGATAGACGACGACGAACAGGTTACCGATGAAGCTCGCGTTCTTGAGCGGAAGAATGTTGGGATGATCCAAGCTGGCGGTGACCCGCACCTCTTTGCGAAAATCGTGGAGCGCCTGCTTGTCCATATGGCTTTGATGGGGGATCTTGAGCGCCACCGAGATGCCCTCGATCGTGTCGTACGCCTGGTATACCGTGGCGAACCCCCCTTCCGCCAACCGGCGTTCGATACGGTACTTCCCCAGCTTTTGGCGCGCCTTGAGCATTCGTAATCGATTTCCTGTACGGTGGGGCAGCGGCCCCGAAGGGCCAAACGGTGTGCAAGATGGGTCCGAGCTATGAACCGAGGCAAGCAGGGCCACGACGCGGGCATGCCGGCTATCGGGAACGCCGTGAACGGTATTATCATGCTCGCGCCGTGAGCGCGATCTCCCTCCTCAGATGAGCATTCCCGGCGTCGTCCGGATCATCGGGGTCCTTCTCTTCGCCGCCTCCCTCGCAATGGTGCCGTCGCTCGTCCTCGGGGTCGGCGAAGGACTCACCCTTCCATGGCTCGGATCCATTCTCACCACAGGCAGCCTCGCGGCGGGGTGCTTCTTTGCGACCAATCGGCGGGCAGTGCTCGATCAGCGCGGTGGACTCCTCGTCGTGGGCCTGGGTTGGTTGGCGGTGGTGGCCGCCGGGAGTCTGCCGTTCATCCTGACGGGAGTGGAAACGGACTTCGCGAAGGCGTTCTTCGAATCCACGTCCGGCTTCACCACCACAGGCGCCACGGTGTTCCCGGCTATCGAACCCCTTCCCGACTCGATCCTCCTGTGGCGCAGCGTGTCGCACTGGCTGGGCGGCATGGGCATCATCGTGCTGGGCGTGGCCATCCTGCCGTTTCTCGGAGTGGGCGGAGCGCAGCTCTTTCGCGCCGAAGCCCCCGGGATCTCGACGGACCGACTGACGCCGCGGATCGCCTCCACCGCGCGGCTGCTCTGGGGGGTATACGCGGGCTTTACGCTCCTTCTCGGTGCCGTCTACGTCCTGTTGGGCATGTCGGTCTTCGATGCCGTCAATCACGCGATGAGCACACTGGCCACAGGCGGCTTCTCGACGCGCACGGCCTCGATGGCGGCATTCTCCCCGGCCATTCAGTGGGTGACCGTGCTCTTCATGTTCGTCGCCGGCGTCAACTTTGCGCTGCACTACCGGATGATTGCCGGACGCTGGACCGCGTGGGCACGGGATATAGAATGGCAAGTGTATTTCCTGTTGGCGGTGGGAGCCGCCGTCGTGTGCTTCGGCTCGCTCATGAGAACAGACTACGCATCGTTGGAGCAGGTGATCCGGGAAGCAGTCTTCAATGTCGTCGCGGTGCACAGCACGACGGGGTTCGCCACGGCCGACTTCGCGGCGTGGCCCGTGCTCTGTCAGGTGATCCTCATTGGGCTGATGTTCGTGGGCGCGATGGGCGGGTCCACCGGCGGCGGATTCAAAGTGGTTCGCGCCATCGTCCTTGCCAAACACACGGTGGCCAATTTCCGATTGGTGATTCACCCGCGGGCGGTCATCGTCCACCGCCTCGGGGGGAAACCCATTGGCGAAGACATCCTCTTGAATGTCGTCGGGTTCTTCGCCCTGTACGTCGTCACGCATGCCGCGGGTACGTTGCTGCTGGCGGCCATGGGGTATGATTTCGTCACCTCCGCCAGTGCAGCCATCGCGGCCATGTCGAGCATCGGACCGGGCTTGGGGCTGGTCGGACCGGCGAGTCACTATGGAGATCTGCTGCCTGGCGCTCATCTCGTGCTGAGCGCACTGATGCTGCTGGGTCGCCTGGAGTTCTACACGCTGCTCATCCTGTTCATCCCCGAGACGTGGAAGCTCGCGAAGGCAACGCGATGACCCGGTCGGCGCCCCGCGGTGTAGCATGGTATGGTCGGAAATGATCGCGGCGCTGGGCTCTTCTGCAGAGGGTGTATGACGCGAAACGTTGTTGGTGGAGTCGTCGCATTGTGGTGCTTCGTCGCGGTGACGGCACCGCTGGCCGCACAGCAGCGGCCGTTGGCGATCACGGCCGTCGAGCCGGAAGGATTTGATCGGAGCCGGGCGCAAGCGGCGACGCTCCAGCACGTACGCCGTCTCGTGGCCATCGATACGCGCAACCCGCCGGGCAACGAGCTCCGCACGGCGCGGTATCTCGACGCCGCGTTGCAGCGCATACCGGGTGTCGAGACCGAAATCATCGATGCGGGGGACGGTCGCGCGCATTTCGTCGCGCGCTTGAGGGCCGTGCGACCGACGCGACCACCCGTGCTCATCATGGGACACATGGACGTCGTGGGCGTGCGCGAGTCCGCTTGGACCACGGATCCGCTCCAGGCCACGGAGATCGATGGCTATCTCTATGGGCGGGGGGTCATCGACGACAAAGGGCCGCTTGCCGCCAGTGTGGTGGCGATCGAGTTCCTCGCCGAGCACCGAGATCGATTGCAGCGAGACGTCATGTTGCTCGGGACCGCCGCCGAGGAGGGGGGCAGCGTGGGCATCGACTGGCTCACGGATCACCGACCCGATCTGTTCGATGAGGTCGAGTTTGCGTTGAACGAAGGGGGACGTGTGCGCACGACCGACGGACGCGTGCGAACGGTGAACGTACAGACCACCGAGAAGGTCCCGTACAACGTCATCGCCCGCGCGACCGGCCCCAGCGGTCACGGCTCGGTGCCGCTTGCGGAGAACGCGCTCGCCGCACTGGCCCGTGCCGTGTCGCGCGTGCATGCGTGGCGCGCCCCGGTGCATCTCAACGAAACGACCCGCACCTACTTTGCACGCCTGGCCCGCGTCGAACCGGATACGGCGATGGCCCGGGCGATGCGGGACCTGTCATCCTCAACGAATGAACGAACCATTCGCGCCGCGGCCGACGTGCTCTCCGCGGACCCACTGCACAACGCCGTCCTGCGGACCGGAATGTCCCTGACGATGCTCGACGGCGGGATCCGATCGAACGTCATTCCGTCCGACGGCACGGCAACGCTGAACGTCCGCGTGATGCCGGGCGAAGACGTGGGCGCCGTGGTACGCGAGATGAACGCCGTGGGGGCTGAATCACAGGTCGTGTTCGAACTGGACGGCGGGGCGCGTGCCGACCCACCGCCGTCTCCGATCGACACGGAGTTGTTTCGCGCGCTCGAAGCCGCCGCCATCGCGATGGCGCCGGACGCCGTTGTCTTGCCGTTCATGTCGACGGGAGCCACCGATGGTGCGGTCTTGCGCAGCCGCGGGATTCCGACGTACGGCGTGCTGCCGTTTCCATTGGAGATGGAAGACGAGCTGCGCATGCACGGTGACAACGAACGCGTCCCGGTGGCGGCCTTGGGATGGGGAGCGGAGTTCCTGTACCGAACCCTGGAGCAGGTGGCCCGTTGACGGCCGGGCCCACCATCGCCGCCGATTGGCCGGCGCCCCCCCTCCGGGCGCGTCAGCGCCTGGCCATTCTGGCGGTGGGACTGGCCACGTACGCCCTGGCATGGGGGCTTCAGCGAGTCCCGAGTGTGGTCGAGATCGCGTACAGTGGGTTCATCGGGCCGTTGATCACACAACCCCTCTCCTTCATCACCGGCATCGTACCGTTCTCCGTGGCCGAGTTCGTGTATGTGGGATACGCGGGATACGTCGTGTGGATGGGGGGGCGCGGTCTCCGGGAGATCCGCACGAAACGCCGCTCCCCCGCGCATGCGCTGGCCGGCGGGGCGCTCCGAATCTGCCGGGATGCGGGCATCGTCCTGGTGTTGTTCTACACGCTGTGGGGGTTCAACTATTCGCGCCCGCCGCTGGAAACCCGAGCCGGATGGCCGGCATGGGACGGCGTCGAGCCGAATGAATTGGCGAATCTGACACGCCAACTTGTCCGGGCGAGCAATGCGGCGTATCTCGCGTTGCATGGTGTCCAAGATACCGGTGTGCCGACGGAGCCACCGGAAGACATCGCCGCCGTGCGGCGCGCGCTCGGCGAGGGATGGCGAAATGCCGTCGGCCTGCTGGGGCTGCCATCGCACATGGACAACCGGTACGGACGGGTGAAGTGGCTGCTCTCGACCCCTGTGTTCGCGCGGTTTGGCGTCACGGGGTTCTATTTCCCGTTCACCGCAGAGGCGAATGTTCGATACGATCTTCCCGCGCTGTCGCTGCCCCACGCCATGGCGCATGAGCAGGCCCATCAGCGTGGCATTGCCGAGGAAGCCGAGGCCAACTTCTTGGCGTTTTTGGTGGGTGGACTATCTCCGGATCCGCATCTTCGATACGCGTGCCTGGTGACGGGGCTGCTACGAATCGCGCAGGCACTCGTCCAGACCGATCGGGAGAAATGGAATGAGATCGCGCCGGAAGTGTACGCCGGGGTGCGGCGCGATCAGGAGCATCAGGCGGCGTTCTTTCGCCAATTCGTTGGAGTGGGGACCACGGTGGGAAGTGCCGTCAACGATCGGTATCTGCGGGCCAATCGCGTCGAGGGCGGCATCGAGAACTACGGCCACAGCATCCGTCTGATGATCGCGTTTGCGCGGCGGAATGCGGGTGATGTGGTGCCGTAGCCCTGGATACAAACTCGTGTCGAGCTAGATCTTCATGAGCAGAAGAACTGGGCTGCATGGACAGCGAGGCACAGAGGGCCCGGAGGCACGGGGCATAAACGCATAGGGGATGGGTCACTAGCCGGAATGTCATCTCCACCCTGCTAAACGTCACGACTACTCGAGCATGATGACCAGGGGAGTGCATGGAACACTACGGGATTGCTTCGATCCTCCCGCCACTCGTTGCGATCGGGTTGGCCATCAAGACCAAGCAGGTCTATCTCTCCCTCGGTCTCTTTGTATGGCTCGGCTGGACCATCATGAACTCGTGGAACCCCCTCGCCGGGCTCGTGCAGGGTGTCAACGCGTTCATCCGGGCGGTGACCGAGCCGGGCAACGCGCGCACTTTGATGTTCAGTGCGTTGATCGGAGCGATCATCACGTTCACCCAGACGTCCGGCGGAATGGAGGGCTTCATCCGCTCGATCGAGCGCATGCGTCTGGCTACCACGCGCCGCGGCGTGGGGTTGCTGGCCGGATTCGTGAGCATGGGTCTGTTTCTCGAGTCGAACTTCGGCCTGCTGGTATCGGGTTCGGTCGCGCGCCCGCTCGTCGATAAGGCGAAGATCTCACGTGAGAAACTGAGTTATGTGCTGGACGCCACGTGCGCGCCCAAATGCATTCTCATTCCGATCAACGCCTGGGGCGCATACGTCGTGGGCCTGTTGGTGGCGCAGGACGTCGAGAATCCGGTGGGGCTGGTCGTGACCGCCCTTGGCCTCAACTTCTACGCCATTTTGGCCATCTTGCTGGTGTTCTTTGTCATCATCACCGGGTGGGACATCGGACCGATGCGAACGGCAGAGCGG
>Ga0302046_10001638_pt1 | contig 20999 bp, 20 predicted proteins | sample RVTome_11_FD_200261 | JGI IMG/M metagenome (GOLD analysis project Ga0302046, IMG submission 200261) | Soil microbial communities from uranium-contaminated site in the Upper Colorado River Basin, Wyoming, United States - RVT147D111 (version 2) ...
GCGCTCACGACGGCCGAGGAGCAGGCGGTGCTCGACGTCTTGCACGCGGAGCGGTTCGTCGACCAAGCGCCGGCGGCGATCCACGCCACGCTGCTCGAGGAAGGCGTCTACCACTGCTCGGTGCGGACGATGTACCGCCTCCTCGCCGGATGAATCGAGTGCATGCGGCGTTCATGCGCCTCGAATCGAGTACGCCAATGGTCGTGGAGATCATGCCCGAATGAGGCGGGTACCGCCACAGCGCATTCCAATCGACCTTGATAGAGTCTGGCATCGAACATGGTCGCTCGGGTCGAGCCGCGGAGGCGCTGTGGCTCGCACCAGAGCGGCCAGTTGGGCAGACGACGGCCCTGCCAGGACCCCGGGGGGCTGGCTGTGGTGCGGCGGGGGGCCAGGCGGATAGGATGATCCCATGAGGCTTCGGATCTACACGGACACCTCGGTCTTGGGGGGCTGCGAGGACGACGAGTTCCGCGACCCATCCAGCCGGCTGCTTGACGCGTTCCGGCGTGGGCACCTCACGCTGGTGCTGTCAGAAAGAACGGCTACCCGCTTCTTGAGATACGAACACCACGGGAGGTTCCGGGCGATGACTGATCGGACTGCGAAGGCATTCGATTGTGTACAGAGCATGCGGCAGGCTCGAGACAAGATCAGTGCCGCGATCGAGGGAATGAGCTACGACGAGCTCGTCCAGTGGCTTCGGCGCCATCATTACACCGATCCGCTCCTGCAACGGTTGGCGGAGAAGGCTGCCCAACAAGCCGATGCAGCGGACCGGCCTTCAGCCGACCGCTGATCGGCATGGCGTTAGCCAGAAGCCGAGAGGAGGAGTAGAGAAACCTCACCAGGCGTCGAGGCGCGAAGCGGCACCTGAGGAACGAGTTCACGGCGGTGATCGAGCGCGATGGTGAGTGGTTCATCGCCGAGGCGGTTCCCTTGTGACGGCGAAGGAGGACACGCCCTACCTCCTGCACATGCGCGACGCGATGGATCGGATCGACGCGTACGTTGCGGCGGGCTCTAGCGCAGGAGCTGCAGGACCGCGGTCGGGCCGATCCGGCGGGCGGCGTCGCGGCAGGCGAGCGCGAGCGCCAGCATCGGCGGGTAGACCGTCGCAGCGGCGCCGCAGGTCGAGCACGGGGGGCCGGTGGGGCCGGTCTCGTCGGTCAGCTCGGCGACCACCAGACCGTGCTCGGGGCAGCGGACCTCGATGCGGACGCTCGCGAATCCGCCGTCCGGTGCCGCCGCCTCGTAGGCCGTCGATGTCGCGTCCGCGTGCATCCGTGCTCTCGGCGGCACCGCCAGCCGGTGCGCCGTCCGATCTGGATATCGGCGGCGGCGGCGCCGAGCTTGAGCGGCCGGCTCGCGCCACGAACCTGACACCCCGGGACGCGCCGGGCGGGCTACCTCGTCTGAATCAGCTCGACCTTGTAGCCGTCGGGATCCTCGATGAAGGCGATCTCGGTGGTGCCGTGCTTCATCGGGCCGGGCTCGCGGACGATCTTGGCGCCGCGGGCGCGGAGCCGGTCGCAGGTGGCGTAGATGTCGGCGACGCCGAGGGCGACGTGGCCGTAGCCGGTGCCGAGGTCGTAGCGGTCGGTGTCCCAGTTGTGGGTGAGCTCGAGCACGGTGTGGTCGTGCTCGTCGCCGTAGCCGACGAAGGCGAGCGTGAACCGGCCGCCGGGGTAGTCCTTCCGCCGGAGCAGGCGCATGCCGAGCAGCTCGCAGTAGAAGCCGAGCGAGCGCTCGAGGTCACCGACGCGCAGCATGGTGTGGAGCATTCGCATCGCGCACCTCCTTGCCGTTGGCGGTCACGATACCACGGCCCTCGGTGACGGCGACGCGCCGGTCGGCGGCGACGTCGCGGACGACGTCGACCCGTCCAGACGGCCAGGTGATCTCCAGGCGGTCGACCGCGGTGGCGTCGCCGAGGCCGAAATGCTGGACCAGGCTGCCGCTTGAGAGATACGAGCTGCCGGCGCCGACGACGCGGAGCTGGCGGCGGTCACCGGTCACGGCGACGATCCGGGCGCCGACCGCGTCGCGGTTGCTGGCGGTGCCGGTGAGCTTCACCTGCAGCCAGTGCCGCCGCGGGCCCGTGCCCCGCAGGAGCTCCGCCGGCTGGCGGTAGTTGCGGATCAGGACGTCGAGGCGGCCGTCGCGGTCGTAGTCGAGGATCGCCACCCCGCGGCCGTCCTCGATGCGGTCGGCGCGGTTCACGTGGGCGACGTCGCTGAACGTCCCGTCGCCGTTGTTGCGGTGGAGGACGTTGCGCTCGTAGCCGTTCAGGCTGTTCTCCCCGACATCCACCATGAAGCCCTCGGTCTGATCTCGGCGCCGACCGACGCCTTCGAACATGTCAATTCAGACGTCGTGCTCGCGCGGGCCGGAGACGAACCCGTTGGTGGCGTAGAGGTCGAGGCGCCCGTCGTTGTCGTAGTCGAGGAACTCCGCGCCCCAGCCCCACTGGCCGTCGCGCACGCCGGCCGCGTCGCTGGCGTCGGTGAACGTGCCGTCGCCGTCGTTCAGGAAGAGCGTGCTGCCGCGCGTGATCTCGTCGGTGACCTGGTGGATGCGCTCGACGAACGGTCGCAGGTACCACGGCACCGGGCGCGGGAAGTCGGGATGGAAGAGGAGCCAGCTCGAGTTCGCGAACATGTTGGAGGCGTAGAGGTCGAGGTCACCGTCGCCGTCGACGTCGCCCCAGGCGACGCCCATCGTGGCCCCGCGGTCGGCGGTGCCGCTCGCGATCGAGACGTCCTCGAAGGTGCCGTCGCCGCGGTTCCGGAAGAGCTTGTTCGGGCCGAACTCGTTGCCGACGTAGAGATCCGGCCAGCCGTCGCCGTCGTAGTCGCCCCACGCGGCCGCCAGGCCCCAGCCGGTGCAGGCGACGCCGGCGGCGGCGGCGACGTCGGTGAAGGTGCCGTCGCCCTCGTTGCGGTAGAGGGCGTCGGCGATGCCGTTCAGGGCGTCGTAGTTCGGGTTCGGCGGGATGCGCTCGTGGTCGCCCATGCGGGTGACGTAGACGTCGAGGTCGCCGTCCCGGTCGTAGTCGGCGGCGATCACCATGCTCGACCAGGCGGCGGGCAGGATGCCGGCGGCCTCGGTGACGTCGCGGAAGACGCCGCCGTCGTTCCGGTACAGGCGGTCGCGCGGGCCGATCGAGGCGACGTAGAGGTCGGGCCAGCCGTCGTTGTCGTAGTCGAAGAGCAGCGCGCCGGTGCCGACGCCCGGGAACGTCGCCGGCAGGCCGGCCTCGCGCGTCGCCTCCGCGAAAGTGCCGTCGTCGCGGTTCCGGTAGAGCGCCAGGCGCGAGGCGCTCACCAGCACCGCGTCCTCGTCGCCGTCGCCGTCGACGTCGCCGACGGCCACCCCCGAGCTGTTGTACGCCCCGCCGATGACGCGGAAGGGCGGCGACCCGGTGGTGTCGTGGACGTCGGCGATGGCGGCCCGCGCGGTCGCGGACTCGAACGCGGGACGATCCGAGGAGACGAGCTGGCGGTGCTGGACTTGGGCGCGCGTGATCTTCCACGGGCCGTCCCGCCGGGCGATCCAGAGCGTCATCTCCTGCTCGAGCTGGCGGAGCGTCGGGCCGTCGCCGCCGCGGACGAGCAGGCGCGCGTCGGTGCGGAGGCCGTCGGGGCCGGGCTCGTCCCAGTGCACGCGCAGGATGCGGAGCTCGGCGCGCTCGACCTCGGGGAAGAGCGCCAGCACATGCTCCCAGTGCGCGCGCACGCTGCGCGCGCTCGGGGCGGCACGCCAGCGCACCACGCGCTCGTCGAGCTCCGGGGCGACGACCTCGCCGCCGTCCCAGGCCTGATCGAGCAGCTCCGGACTGGCGTGCAGGGCGACCAGCGCCTCGAGGTCGTGCGCGGCGACGTGACGCGGCAGGTGCTTGTGGAAGGTCGCGTTCAGCGGCTCGACGACGTCGCGCCGCGAGGCCTCCCAGCGCTCGATGCTCGGTCCGGCGAGCGCGCAGCCGGCGACCGCGGCCAGCGCGAGGAGAAGAGGAAGCGGATGCCGCACGGTCCGACGGCGCACGCCCGAGCGCGTACCACGCCCGGCGCCGGCGCGCCACATCGCGAGCAGCCTAGCTACGGTCCACTAGTCCGCCATGCGGACGCGGAACTGCTTCAGCAAGTCGGCGAACGCGTCGCGCGTGCCGGATGCGGGCACCTCGTCGTGGTGCTCGCGCATATGGGCGGCCATGCGGTCGGCCTCCGGGTCGCCGATGTGCGGCGCCCTCACGACCGAGCGGTGACAGGACTCACAGACGACATCGTAGTTCACGGGACCCCTCGCATGAATGGAATTGATCGCCCCGGTGTCGGGGGGCTCGCGGCCCCGTTCCGACGGGCGCCGCCACGCGGCCTGGCGACCGGCGGAAGCCGGTGCGCCGCCGCGGGGTGCGCACCGGACCACTTCCTACTACGGAAAAGTCCGTACAATGTCCAGGGAAAAGTTCCTACGGCCTGCGGTCGGTGCGGTGCGCCTCGAGCAGGACGTTGGAGAACAGCAGTCCCTCGCTGCTCGGGTGCACCGTGACCGCGAGCCCGTGGCGCTCGAGCTCCGCGACCAGCGCCGACGCCGGCCGGAAGCAGAGCGTGGCGCCGCGATTCAGGCGCAGCCAGCGGCCGACGTGCTCGAGCGCCGTCGTGATGCGCGCCCGCCAGCCGGCCTCGAAGTCGAGGTCGCGCACGTAGAGCGTGCCGCCGGGCGCGAGTGCGGCGGCGGCACGGGCGAGGAGCCGGTCCTGCTCGTCGATCGGGTGGTAGTGCAGGACGTCGATCAGGAGCACGGTGCCGGCGGTGCCGGGCGCGAGGTCGACGGCGCGGACGTCCGCGCGCTCGTGCGTGAGGCCCGGGAGGTCGCCGGTGGCGCGCCGGGCGGACGCGAGCTTGGCCTCGTCCCAATCGACGCCGTCCAAGCGGAGGCCGGGCTGGACGAGCGCCAGCAGGACGCCGGTCTGGCCGCGGCCGCACCCGAGATCGACCGCCGGCATGGCGAGGGGACAGCGCTCGGCGAGCTGGCGGTAGACCGGGTCGTGCTCGAACTTGCCCTTGACGTAGCCGCGGGCGAACCGTCCCTGATCGCGGTAGCGCTCCGCGGCCGCCTCGAGGTGGGGGATGACCGGATCGGGGGGCAGCGGGTTGCGGCGCCGGTACGAGGCGACCGCCGCGTACGTCCCCACCCCGAACGGGATGCCGAGGAACGCTCCGAGGAGGACGGACCCGAGCAGCCAGGCCTTGCCCGTGTCCCAGGGGTCGAGGTTGCGCGCGGCCTCGAGCGTCAGGGGCAGGAACTCGCCGTGCAGCGCGAACGTCCCGAGCTGCACGCTGCCGAGGCCGAGGAGGGGCGCGAACGCCGGGCTCGGGACGTTGGCGGCGAGGTAGGTGATGGTGCGGTTCAGCCGGAAGACCGTGCCGACGGCGAGGGCCATCGCGAGGTGGAAGCCGTAGAGCGGGGTGGTCCCGATCAGCACGCCGACGGCGACCGCCCAGCCGAGCCGCGCCGGCGACGAGCGCTCGTGGAGAATCTGCCACGCCATCGCGCGCACGCGGGCCCAACGGCCGCGCGCCCGCGGGCGCGTGCCGGCGGCGCGCTCGAGGGCCCGGTCGGCCGAGCGCGCCGCGGACTCGTGGAGGAGCTCCGTCATGACGTCTCGCCGGCTAGCATAGCGTCCGCCCCGGCTCGGAGGCGAGCGGGTGCACCGGCGCGAGCCGGGCGCTCGGCCGCGGCCCGCGCTTCGACCCGGCCGGCGCGGCGCGGTCGCTTGACGCACTCGCGGCCGTTCGGTACGCGCAGGCGCGGAGCCGCCAGCGGCCCCGGAGAGGGAGGACGACGATGGGACGATCGGTCGCGGCGTGGGTCGCGGCGGTTGCAACGGTGATGGTCGCGGGGTGCGCGAGCCAGAGTGCGGCGCCGCCCGAGCCGGCTCCGGCCGCGGCGTCCGAGCCGGCGGCCGTCGATCCCGCGAGTGTGCCTGTGCCGCCCGAGAGCCCGCTCGCCAAGGTCCAGAAGGGCATGACGATGGGCCAGGTGGCCGAGCAGCTCGGCCAGCCGACCGACCAGCAGCAGTACGTCACCGGGAAGGCCTTCATCCCGTGGTATTTCGGCGACGACGTGTCGCGCGTCGCCTGGCACTACAAGGGCATGGGACGGGTCGTCTTCACCGGCGGCGGCGCCTTCGGGCAGGGCGGCGGCGTCGTCGAGTGGGTCGAGTACGACCCGAGCGAGACCGGCTACCGGAAGTAGACCGAGTAGAAGGCGGGTTCCTACCCGGTGACCGCCGTGCGGGTGCCTGTCGGGCGCGCCGCCGGCGCGGCAGGGTCGGCGGCGCCCGGCGCGGTGTCCGGCCAGAACGGCTCGAACTCGAACCACTGCTCCGGGAAGCGCCGGACGAGCGCCTCGAAGTCGGCGACGATGCCCGCGAGCACGTGGTCGACGTCCTCCACCGAGGCCGCGCGCGGCACCTGGCGCTCGGGGCCGAGCACGATGCGGTAGGCGCGGCGGCCGATCCGGACGACGAAGACCGGGAAGACCGGGGCCCCGGCGATCCGCGCCAGGCGCAGCGCCCCGCTCTGGAACGACGCCGGGGCGCCGAAGAACTCGACCGCGCGCGCGCCCTCCGGCGTGCGCGGGCGATCGAGCTGGAGCGCCACGACCTCGTTGCGCTTGAGCGCCCGCAGCATGTTGAAGGGGCTGAAGAACGAGGTGTCGGAGAGCAGCACCCTGAGCCCCGCCTCCTCGCGCGCGCGCCGGACGTAGTCGGCAGTGGTGGCGTTGGCCTCGCGCGCCATCACCAGGTTCACGCGCGCGCCGAGGTCGGCGAAGCCGCGCGCCGCGACGTCCCAGTTGCCGAAGTGGCAGGTGACGAGGATGGCGCCGCGCCCGCGGGCGAGCGCCGCCGAGATCGGATCGCGGAGCGGCTTCTCGAAGCGCATCGGCTGGGGGCGCGGGCTGAAGTACTCGAGCGTCTCCGTCAGGCAGCGGGCGAACGCGATGAAGACGCGGAGGCCGTGCCAGTAGTCGCGGACGACGCCCTGGCCGCCGAGGACGCGCCGCATGTTGGCGACGGCGCCGCGCCGGTTGCGGCCGGCGCAGAGGAAGATGATGAGCGCCACCCACGGCGGCGACCAGCGCTTCCACCAGTCCGGCCAGTAGACGCTGCCCTGAAAGGCAAGCTTCCGCCACCAGAGGCCGTCGAAGCGCAGGGCGTGCAGGAGGGAGCGCAAGCGCACGACGGGCGGAGTCAGGAGGCCGGCCGGGGGGCGGGGACGGCCGGCAGGCGGCGGCGCTCCCGGCGTCGCGCGGCCGCGCCCGAGACGTAGGCTCGGGCGTAGCCGAGAAAGCGCGGCACGTAGCTCGGCTCGGCGGCGAACGCGCGCGCGAGGCCGAGGAGGACGCGCGGCCGGCTGTAGAACGCGCGGTAGCAGAGGTGGAAGGAGCGCTCGAGCTCGTCCTCGCTCAGGCCGTGGGGGATGAACGTGAAGTTCATCGCGTTCATGCGCTCCCAGTCCTCGCGGAACGCGCCGTGCGTGCGGATCGTCGGGTACGCCGGCGTGCCGGGATAGGGCGTGAACTTCGTCACCTGCGCGATGTCGAGGTCGACGTCCTTCAGGAAGCGCCGGGTCTCCTCGAGGCTCGCGCGGTCCTCGGTGGGGTGGCCGAGCATCAGGTAGCCCTTGGCGCGGATGCCGGCGGCCCGCGTCAGGCGGAGCGTCTCCCGCAGGCGCGGCAGGCGGACCTCGCGCTTCACGTGGTCGAGCACCCGCTGCGACCCGGACTCGATGCCGTAGGCGATCTGCCAGCACCCGGCCCGCTTCATGAGGCGCATGGTGTCGAGGTCGAGCAGGTTCGGGTGGCTGTTGCAGCTCCAGGTGAACGGCAGGCGGGCGCGGATCATGGCCTCCGCGAGCTCGACCACGCGCCGCTTCTTCACCGTGAAGAGATCGTCGTAGATCAGCACGTGGCGGACGCCGCGCCCCGCGAGCGTCCGGCAGAGCTCCATCACGTACTCGACGCCGTGGTAGCGGCCGCGCGTGCCCGAGGTGGAGCGGTCGCAGAACGCGCACGAGAACGGGCACCCGCGGGAGGTGACGATGCTGGCGACCGGGGTGCGCCGATAGTTGAAGATCGACGGGCCGAAGCGGTGCGGGAAGGCGTCGCCGAGGAGATCCCAGGCGGGTAGGGGCAGAGAGTCGAGGTCCTCGATGTAGGGCGCGCGCGCGGCCGCGCGCGGGATGCCGTCGCCGTCGCGGCCGACGACGCCGGCGAGGCCCGCCGGAGAGCGGCCGGCCGCGAGCGCGTCGAGGAGCGGGGGGAAGACGCGCTCGCCCTCGCCGACGACGCCCCAGTCGAGCGCGGGGAAGCGGCCGAGCGTCTCCTCCGGGATCGCGCTCACGTGCGGGCCGCCGACCACCGTGACCAGGTCGGGAAGCCGCTCACGGACGGCGGCGGCGATGCGCGCCCCGTTGGTGATCGAGATCGTCGTGGCGGAGATGCCGAGGACGTCGGGGGCGAGCGCGGCGACGCGCTGGGCGGCCTCGTCGAGCGTCACGCCGCCTGCCTTGGCGTCGACGATCGCGACGTCGTAGCCGCGGTCGCGCAGCACCGCCGCGAGCACCAGCACGCCCCAGCCGGTGATGCTCTCCTCGCCCGCGCGGATGCGGTCCATGGCGCGGTCCCAGAACACGTACGGCGGCTCCAGGAGAACGACCCGCGTCATCGCGCCCGTCTAGCAGAGCCCCGGTGGGAAGTCGACGCGGGGCGCGCCGGGGCGGCGCTACGCGTCCTCGTCGGCGACGATCGCATCGGCCTCGATCTCGACCAGGACGTCGGGCGTGATCAGGCGCCGGACCTCGACCATGGATGTCGCGGGGCGGACGTCGCCGAAGCACTCGGCGTGCGCCTTGCCGACCCGCTCCCAGGCGTCGATGTCGACGACGTAGATGCGCGTACGGACGACGTCCCGGAGGCCGGCACCGGCCGCCACGAGGGCGCGCTCGACGTTGGCGAGCGCCTGCACGGCCTGCGCGTACGGATCGCCGCGTCCGACGATCTCGCCGCGGGCGTCGGTGGCCGTCGTGCCCGAGACGTGGATCGTCGCGCCGACGCGGACCGCGCGCGAGTAGCCGACGATCGGCTCCCACGGCGTGCCGGACGAGACGTTCTGGCGGCGCACGGCGCGATTAGAGGCCGCGCGCCAGGCTGTGTCCATCCCGGCGGCGCGCCGACGCGCGTCGCTCCGGTCGTGGTCGGGGACGGGCGATCGGGCGCGCCGTCGAGGACTTGTCTTGTCGGCCCTACCTCCCTGTGCGATTGCTCGCCGATGCGCGCTCGCTTCCTCGGCCTCGCCGGCGCCGTTGCGCTGGCCCTCGCGCTCGTGCCGCGTGCCGGCGCGGAGGTGCGCTACACGGTCGACGCCGTCCTCGCGCCCGAGAGCCGGACGATCGCCGGCACGCTCGCGATCACGCTCCGGAATCCCACCGGCGCGCCGCTCGCCGACGTCGCGCTCGTGCTCTATCCGAACCGGTTCGCGGGCGAGGATCCCGGCGTCGACGACCTGACCCGTCCGTTCGTCTACCCGCGCGAGGAACCGGTGCCGGGCGGCATCGCCGTCGAGGAGATCGCGGTCGTCGCCGGCGGCGCGACGACGCGGCCGGTCGGGCAGCTCGGGGCCGTCGGGCCATGGCCGGAGACGCTGCTCCGCCTGCCGCTCGCCGCGCCGCTCGCGCCCGGCGCCGAGCTGACACTCCGCCTCCGCTTCCGGACGCTCCTCCCGGTGCGCTTCGGCCCCTTCGGCGTCGTCGACGGCGGCGTCACCGCGCTCGCGGGCTGGATGCCGTTCCTGCCGGCGCTGGCGGCGGACGGCGCCTGGGACCCGGCGGGCGCGCCGCTCGCCGGCACGGTGGCGGGCCGGCTCGAGGTGCCGGCGGAGGCGCTCGTCATCCTCGACGCGACGGTGCACGAGGCCGCTCCGGCGGCGGGCGGGACGCGCGTCGTCGCCTTCGCGGGGGCCGCGCCGCCCGGCCCGGCGCTCCTCGCCGCCGGCGCCTACCGGCTCGCCCGCCGCGAGGTCGGGGCGACGGCGGTCGTCCTCGGCGAGCTCCCGACCCGCCGCGCCTTCAGGCTGCCGCGCCCGCGCCCGCACGCCGACGTCGTCCTCGACGCCGTCGCGCGCATCGTGGCGGCGCGTCCGCCCGAGCTCGCGGTGCCCGCGCGCCTGGTGGTCGCCGAGGCGCCGCTCCGGCTCGAGCTGACGGCGCCCGCCGGAAACGGCGTCGCGGTGGTGTCGGACCGCGTGCTGCGCGTCCACCGGCTGCTCCACGAGATGCACGAGCGCGACCTCGCCGCCGCCGTCTACGGGGCGATGGCGCGGGAGGCCATCGGGCGGCGCGAGGCGCCGGACGACGTCGCCTGGATCACCGAGGGGATCGGCGCCGTGCTCGCGGACCGCTACCTCGCCGAGTCCTACCCCGAGCACCGCACCGTCTACGACTGGATCGGCATGTTCAACCTCTTCGCGATCGTCGACCGCTTCGAGTCGGCGCCGAAGATTCCCTTCGGCCGGACCTTCTTTCCCGACGCGCGGCACGCCGAGGAGCTGCGCGACGGCGTCGAGGGCCTCGGGCGCGACCGCCCGCCCGGGCGCACGATCTTCCGGAAGCTGCGGAACACGCTCGGCGAGGACACCGTGCGGGCGGCGGTGGCGCGCTACTTGGCGGGCGACGAGCCCCTGCGCGCGGCGCTCGCCGCCGCCCACGGCGCGCCGGTCGACGCGCTGGTGGCGCAGTGGACGCGGCCCTATCCGGCCTTGAACTACCGGCTCGCGGAGGTGGCGCCGATCGCGGGCGGCGTGCGCGTGACCGCCGAGCGGGCGGCGTCGCGGCCGGTGCGCGAGGCGGTCGAGATCGAGGTCCAGGGACGCGGCGACGAGCGCGCCCGCCTCGTCTGGGACGACGACCGCGCCCGGGCCACGTTCGAGGTCGCCACCCCGGGGCCGCCGCGCCGCGCCCTCCTCGACCCCGAGCGCACGCTCCTCGAGGACACGCGCGTCGACAACGCGCTGCCCCCGCCGGCGCAGGTCGTGCTCGACAGTGCCGACGTCACCGTCACCTCGAGCGAGTTCGGCATCTCCGGACTCTTCGTCGCGCGGCGGCGCTACGATTACACCAAGGACGTCGGGCTGGTGGCGTTCTTCTCGGACCGCGGGGTCGGCATGCACGTCGGCCCGCGCGTGCACTTCGGGAGGCGGATCGACGCCACCCGCTACCGCCACAACGTCTACGGCTTCTACACGCTGACGGCCCTCCGCGGCGACTTCACCGACGACTCGCGGCCGGGGTTCCGCACCGACGGTACGCTCGCCGGCGTCGGCTTCCGCTACGACTACACCGACGTCTTCGCCTTCGACAATCCGTCCAGCAGCACCGAGGTGCGGATCTTCGGGGACTGGTTCTCGCGCGGGCTCGGCGGCTCGTTCGACTACCTGGACGGCGGCGTGCGCGCGAGCGTCGTGCGCCCGCTCTGGACGTACCGGACGCTGCTCGCGGCCCAGGTCCTGAACGCCTTCAGCACGCCGATCGACGGCGACCGGGTTCCCAACCAGGGGCGCTTCAGCCTCGGCGGCGACCTCGCGATCCGCGGCATCCCGGTCGACGAGCGCCTCGGCGAGAACGTCGTCCTGCTGCGCACCGAGCTCCGCCAGACGGTGTACCCCGAGGTCGACCTGAGCCTGCTCGACTGGCTGGTCGTGCGCCGGGGCCAGCTCCGCCTCTTCGTCGACGCCGGGCGGGTCGAGAACCGGCGGAGCTCGCTCTACCGCGTCTCGGACTTCGCCGTCGGCGCCGGCGTCGCCCTCGCGGCGGTGTACGACTTCATGGGCTTCTATCCGACGGTCGCGTACGTCGCGGTCGCGCGCCGCCTCGACAACGAGGCGGGCGCGACCAACGACGTGCAGTTCCTGTTCGGCACGCGGCAGACCTTCTGATCGCGCCCCTGCGGGGCACGAGGCTGATCGTGTCCCCGGCGGGCGCGAGGCCGACCGCGTCCCGGCGGGGCGCCGGGCCGACCGCGTGCCGGCGCGCGGCTACGGCATCGGGCCGAACGTGCGCTCCTTCAGGTTCGGGCGTGCGAAGAGGGCGGGGTCGAAGTCCTGGCGCGTGACCTCGACGAGCTGGCTTTCGTGCGAGACCGTACCGCCACGGATCTCCTTGCGGTTCACCGGATAGCCGGGATAGCCGGGCTTCTCGTCGGCCATGGGGATGGCCTGCGCGGGCTGGCCGAACTCGGAGCTGATCTCGCGGAAGTACTTGGCGGCGTCGAACATGATCTGGAGATCCGCGCGCGTGATGCCGAGCTCGTCGAGCTCGGTCGCGCACACGCGCTCGCCGACGGCGCCGCCGCGCTCATAGACGTCGCACGTCCACTTGCCGACGCTCTGGCCCGTCGGGCCCGCCTTGAACGGGCCGCTCGGCCGCGCCGGCGCGGCGGGCGGAGCGCCCATGGCGCCCGGCTTGCCCACGCCCTGCTGGCGCATCATCTCCTCGACCATGGCGCGCTTGTCGGCCGGGACCTTGGCGAGCGCCTCGGCCATGGTGTCCTCCATGGCCGCCATCTGCGAGTCGACCTGCTTGCCGACGGCGCGGGCGGAGCCTTTGTCGAGCGTCATGAAGCTGTCGCCCTGCACCATCCACGCGACGTTCTGGTCCTTGCGGTAGATGAGCGAGTGCGGCCCGGTGGTGATGCGGGCGGCCTCGGGCGTCAGGTACATCTTGGTCGTGGTGGTGGCGGCGCCCGGCGTCGTGTTGGTCTGGACGATGAGCAGGCCCGCCGTCGCCGGCGTCGCGGCGAGGGCGACCGCGAGCGACGGGGCGAGCGCGAGCAGTCTACGAAAAGTCATGAGCTCCTCCTTGTGTGGTCGACGTGAAAGCCAGGGCCGGATGCCCGACGTCCACACCCGCGAGCTCGCGGGCGTAGACGTCGCGGATCGGCGCGAAGCGGAAGTCGTGCAGCAGGCGTTGCAGGCGCGGTCGGACGCGGGCGCGGCCGACGCGCTTCCAGAGGCGGACGTGGCGCGGCGTGCCGGGGAGCGAGCGCGGCACCGGGTCGAGCTCCCACGGGTGCGCGTACACGACCGCCGATCCCTGCGTGGCGGCGTGGAGGGCGAGAAAGCGGCGGACGGTGTCGTAGGGCAGGAAGCGCAGCATCGCGCCGCCGCCGGCGTAGGGCAGGTTCCAGCCGCCGAACGCCTCGGCGGTCGGCAGCGGGAACTCCCACACGCCGCACGGATGGCGGTAGGGCGTGCGCGGGATGTCGCGGCCGAGGTACGGCATCCAGCGCAGCGGCATGTAGCTGGCGTCGTAGCGGATGCCGAGCTCGGCGAGCACCTCGATCGCCCACAGCTCGCGCGGGCTGCGGATGAAGTAGGGGGCGCGGTAGCCGCCGATCGCGGTCCCGACGCAGTCGGCGAGGGCGTCGAGCGAGGCGCGGACGTCGGCGGCGAACTGCGCGCGCGACTGCGTCCTGACCGGCTGGTGGGCGAAGCCGTGGCTCGCGATCTCGTGACCGGCGGCGGCGATCGCGCGCACCACCGCGGGCTGCCGGTGCGCCACGTCCCCGAGCACGAAGAACGTCGCGCCCGCGCCGGCGGCGGCCAGCATCTCCAGCATCTGCGCGACGTCGTCGCCGACGGTGCTCGGGAGGTCGTCCCAGTCGGCGCCCCGCTCCGAACGCCAGTCGTCGTGAAACCACTCCTCGACGTCGATCGTGAGCGCGTGGCGGATCGTGGCGGCGTCCATCGTCGGGTCGTGACCGCGGTCGCGGGCGATCGCAAGATCTATACGTCATCGCGCCACGCCGCGAAACTCGGGGCCCCGCGTGGACGCGCCGCCCGATTAGGGCTAGACCGGACGCGATCGTGAGCGCCCCGTCCCGCACCTACGACGTGGCCGTGATCGGCGGCGGACCCGCCGGGGCGACGGCCGCGAGCCTCCTCGCCCGCGCCGGCAAGCGCGTGCGCGTCCTCGAGCGCGAGCGCTTCCCGCGCTACCACATCGGCGAGTCGCTGCTGTCGGCGACGCTCCCCATCCTGGCGCACGTCGGCGTCCTGCCGGCGGTCGAGCGGGCGGGCTTCGTGCGGAAGCCCGGCGGGACGTTCGTGTGGGGGGCCGCGCGCGAGCCCTGGACGTTCTGGTTCCGCGAGGACCCCGGCGGTTACGCGCACGCCTACCACGTCGTGCGCGCCGAGTTCGACGCCATCCTGCTCCGCCACGCGGCGGCCGAAGGGGCCGAGGTCACCGAGGGCTGCACGGTCGAGCGCGTCGACGGGGACGGCCCCTTCCGCCTCGAGGCCCGCTCGGCGGCGGGCGAGCGCGTCGTCGTCGAGGCGGCGTACGTGGTGGACGCGAGCGGGCAGCACGCCCTGATCGGCCGGCGTGCGGGCCTCCGTGAGCTCAACCCGTTCTTCAAGAACCTGGCGCTCTGGAGCTACTTCGCCGACGCCGGGCGGCTCGACGCCCCGTGCGCCGACAACGTCTTCTCGGTCGCCTGCGACGAGGGCTGGTGCTGGTACATCCCGCTCCACGACGGCACCGTCAGCGTCGGCGCCGTCGTCGACGCCGTGCGCTGGCGGGCGCGGACGCGCGCGCCGGACCTCGAGCGCACCTACGCCGCGTTGCTCGAGGGGTGCCCTCCGGTCGCGCGCCTGCTCGCGGGCGGCCGGCGAGTGGCGCCGGTGCGCGTCATCCGCGACTACTCGTACTCGAGCCGCCGCTTCCACGACGGCGGCGCGCTCCTCGCCGGAGACGCCGCCTGCTTCATCGACCCGGTGTTCTCGACCGGCGTGCACCTTGCCTGCCTCGCCGGCCTGCTGGCGGCGGAGGCGCTCGAGCGCGCGCTCGCCGGCGAGCCGACGGCGCGCGCCTTCGCGGACTACGACGCGGCCTATCGCCGCGCGTTCGAGCGCTACCGGCGATTCGTCACGTTCTTCTACAACCACCATCAGGATACCGACTCGTACTTCTGGCAGGCGCGGAAGCTCGTCGATCCCACCGAGCGGCTGTCGTTGCGCGAGGCGTTCGTGCGCCTGGTCGCGGGGACCGACGATCTGTCGAGCACCGCCGAGGACGTCGATCGCGTCGACGCCCGCTGGCGGACGAGCCTGGCGACCGAGCAGCCGGGGCTGGCGCCCGGCATGCACCTGCTCCGGGTTTCGTCGACGCTCGCGGAGATGCGGCGCGCGGAGAGGAGGACGGAATGAGATCGCTCGCACTACCGGCGGCCGTGCTGGCCGTCGTGCTCGTGGCACCGCTCGCCGGGGCCGAGGATGGCGCGGGAGAGAAGGTCGAGAGCGGGATGGAGCGCGGCGGTGAGGCGACCAAGGACGGGCTCGAGCGCGCCGGCGACAAGACCGGCGGCGTGATCGAGCGCGGGATGGACGCGACCGGCAACGGCCTCGACCGCGCGATGAAGGCCACGGGCGACGGCCTGCACAAGGCCATGGACGCCACGGGCAACGCCCTCGAGAGCGCCGGGGAGTCCCTGAGCGGGGACGACGCCGGCGACTGAGTCGTGAGCGTGCGCTCGGCGACACGGCCCGGCGACCGCTGGGAGATGGTGCGCGCGGCGATCGAGCGCGCGCGCGCGGCGAGTCCCTTCTACCGGCAGCACCTGGCGGGGGCCCGTCTCACCGGCGCGGCCGACCTCGCGGCCCTGCCGCTCACGCGGAAGGAGCATCTGACCGCCGCCAGTCCCGTCGGGATGCTCGCCGTGCCCCCGGCGGAGACCTGGCACTACCACGAGTCGAGCGGCACGACCGGGGCGCCGATCTCGACGTGGTGCGGCCTCGCGGAGCTGGCGCAGATGTCGGTCACGATCGCGACCATGGTGCCCGAGCTCGGGGCGTCCGACGCCATGGTGCTGAATCGCTTTCCATCGTTCTCGCCGGTGCACTTCCTGCTCGACGACGTGCTCCGGCGTACCGGCCGCTGTCACCTCGCGGTCGGCAGCACGAGCTGGGACGTGCCCTTCGAGCGCGCCATCGGGCTTCTCGCGAGCCTGCCGGTGACCGTGCTCGCCACGCTGCCGCTCGAGACCGTCATCCTGCGCGAGGCGGCCGAGGCGATGGGCGTCGATCGCGCGCGCGCCTGCGGCGCGCTCCGCATGATCCTCCTCGGCGGCGCGGTGCTGCCGGCCGCCTTCCGCCGCGCGATCGAGGCCGACTGGGGCGCGCGCGTCGTCGAGATCTACGGCTCGAACGAGACCATGCTGCTCGGCATCGGCTGCCCGCGGGGCGCGCTCCACCTCGCGACCGACCTCTACGAGGCCGAGATCCTCGACCCGGGGACGCTCGCGCCGGCCGCCGCCGGCCAGGCGGGGCTCCTCACCGTCACCAGCCTGGTCCATGAGGTGATGCCGCTCGTCCGCTACGTGACCGGCGACCTGGTCGCGCTCGGCGCCGAGCCCTGCCCGTGCGGCGCGCCGACGCCGACCGCGCAGGTCCTCGGCCGCGCCGCGGAGGTGGTCGAGATCGGCGGCCGGCGTGTCACGCCCTACGCCCTCCTCGACGCCTGCTACGAGCTCATCGGCGCCCTCGGCCTCCGGATCTTCTTCGCCGTCATCCTCCGCCGCGGCGTCGTGGTGCTGGTCGAGGCGCCCGGCGGGAAGCCGGCGGGCGCGGTGGCGGCCGCGGCCCGGATCCGGGAGGCGCTCGGCGTGCCGGTCGAGGTCCAGTACCTGCAGCCGGGCGACGTCATCGACCGCACCGCCCTCTTCCGCGCGCCCAAGATCTACAAGCCGAGCCAGGTGAGCGACTGGCGCGGCGACGGCCGCAAGGCGATCACGCTCATGGAGGCGCTGCTCGAGTGGCCGCAGTTCGGGCCGCGCACGATCGCCGGCATCGTGCGCCGCGAGATCCGCAACCGCCGCCGCCGCGCGCGGCTCGCCGCCTCGGATCGCCCGGCCGGATGACCCTCGCCCGGCCCGTCCGCCACGTCATCTTCGACATGGACGGACTCCTGCTCGACACCGAGCCCTTCTACACCGAGGTCACGCAGCGCATCGTCGGCCGCTTCGGCAAGACCTTCGACTGGTCGGTGAAGGGCAACATGGTCGGCCGGCCGGCCCTCGAGTCGGCGCGCTACCTGGTCGAGACCCTCGGAATTCCCCTCGCCCCGGAGGAGTACCTGCGCGAGCGCGAGGCCATGCTCGAGGAGCTGGCGCCGGCGAGCGTCCCCCTGCCGGGCGCCCGCGAGCTCACGGCCACGCTCGCCGCACGCGGCATCCCGCTCGCGCTCGCCACCAGCTCGGCGCGCCGGCTCTACGACCTCAAGACCGCGCGCCACCGCGAGTGGTTCCAGGTGTTCGCCGTCGTGATCAACGGCGACGACCCGCGTCTCGCCCGCGGCAAGCCCGCCCCCGACATCTTCCTCCTGGCGGCGCGCGACCTCGGCGCCGACCCCGCCGGCTGCCTGGTCTTCGAGGACGCCCCCTCCGGCGTCGCCGCCGCCAAGGCGGCCGGCATGCAGGTCGTCGCCGTCCCCGACCCCGCCAACGACCCCACCCGCTTCGCCGCCGCCGACCTCGTCGTCGACTCCCTCGCCACCCTCACCCTCGCCGACCTCGGCCTCGAGTAGCGCGAGCCCCCCCCGGGAGGGTTCCCGCAGCGCTCTGCGGGTCTTGCGTGACGAGGTGGGCGGTGTGGGGCAGTTGCCGGAGGGCCGCAAACCGCGCTTCGCGGCCCGACGCCCATGGCACTGCGTGACAAGGTGGGGTGGCGTGGGGCCGGTGCGGGAGGGCCGCAAACCGCGCTTTGCGGCCCGACGCCCATCGGAGCACGGCGCCGCAGGCGCCGCGCGCACGGGGGCTAAATGCAATAATTCTCGATGGCGATGCCGCGGTCGAGGTGCTCTCTCAGAATCGTCTCGAACGGGCGCTGGTCGATGACCTCGAACTGGCTGGCCTCGAGCGGGAAGCGCGCGCCGTCGGCGGTGTAGGGCGCGACAGCGGACGAGCCCGCCGAGAGCACGCTCACGATCGGCGCCAGGCGCTGCTGGATCTCGTGCGGCTCGCGGGTCGTCACCACGAGCTTGGCGGCGGGGACCGTGAGGGCGAGGAGCGCGATCAGGCGGACGAAGTCGTCGTCGCCGACGCCGTGGCCGGCGCCCCCGCCGGCGACGCGCCGCAGGCGCGGCGTCGACAGGTAGACCTCCATGCCGTGCGCCAGGAGATGGCGCACGTGCAGCGCCGCCGCCACCATCTCGAAGGCGACGTCGCGGCCGAGGCCGAGGAGGACGCCGGGATTGGCGACCCGCAGCCCGGCGCGGCGGGCGCGGTCGAAGTTCACCAGCCGCCGGGCGTAGTCGCTGCGCGGATTCTCCGGATCGCGGCCCATGAAGCGGCCGTAGCACTCGGGGTCGTAGGTCTCCTGGAAGGTGCACATCGTCAGCTTGGGCACCACCGTGCCGTCGGGATGCCGGGAGACGCCCTCGAGCAGCACGGGAAACTCGTCGTCCTCGATGGAGCCGACATTGACGAGCACGTGGCGGAAGCCGAGCCGCTCGGTCGCGCGGAGTGCCGCGTTGACGTAGCGCATCGCCCACCCGCGCCGCGCCGCGCGGTACTCGCCGGTGAGCACGGCGACGGCCTGCATGCCGCGCGCGAGGAGCGTCGCGAGCTGCTCGTCGATGCGCGCCGCGTCCGCGGTCTCGCGGACGAGGGCCGCGTTGTCGGCGCGCATGCCGCACATCCGGCAGGCCGCGTCGCAGGTGTTCGTCAGGTAGAGCGGCGAGAAGGTCTCGAGCTTTGCCGCCCGGGCGCCGCGGTGGGCGCGCGCGCGCGCGTAGAGCTCGTCGGTGCCGACGCCGCGGTCATACCAGAGCGTGGCCGCCGCCGCGACGTCGAGCGGCACGCGGTCGAGCGACGGGCGCGCGCCGGCGCGAGCCGCCGCCCGGGCGCGGTCGAGGAGGGCGCGGATCTCGGCCGGGTCGAGTCGAAAGTCGCTCACGGTGGCCTGGTGTTACCCGGCGCGGGTGGGAGCGTCAACGTGGGGTGGATCCGACGAGCGCCGTGCGGCGCTCCTCCGCCTCGCGCCGCGCGAGCGGGCTCTCCGGGGCGAGTGCGAGCACGCGCGCCCACGCCCGCGCCGCCTCCTCGTCGTCGCCGGCGTCCTCGGCGAGCGCGGCGAGCGCCGCCCAGGCGCGATGGTCGTCGTCGCGGAGCCCGATGGCGCGGCGCAGCAGCGTCGCCGCCGCGGCGTCCGATCCCTCGGCCGCGTGCGCCGCGGCCTCGCGCCGCAGGCGCGCGCCGTGCCGGTAGCGCGCGAGGGTGCCGTCGTCGCGCATGGGATTGGCGGCGATGTCGCCGCGCCGCTCGCCCTCCGCGGCGTCGACGCCGCGCGCGAGGCGGGCCGCGAGGTCGATCTGCAGATAGCGCCCGAGCGTGTGGGGGCCCTCGGAGACCCAGAGGCGGCGCGCCGTCAGGTCGGCGACGACCGAGTGCGTCGCGACCAGCGCGTCGAGGGCGTTCCGGTTGCCGAGCGGCAGCTCCGTACCGCCCGGCCCGGCGCGGTCGCGCAGGATGGCAACGGCGCGCCGCGGATCGATCGCCGCCCGGCCGCCGTACGCCCGCACCAGCTCCCGCATGCGCGCCTCGCGCGCCAGGGTGGAGGTGGTGTCGCGAACGCGCGCGTCCGCGGGATCGTCGCGGTGCGGCGCCGTGCGGTAGTGGTTGGCGAGCGTGGTCGTGCGCTGGCTGCGGATCATGCCGAGCGGCAGGTTGGGGGCGCGCGCGACGATCGCCGACTCGCCGGTCTCGCCGTCCGCGAGCAGCAGGATGTGGGACGCCATCGGGGCGTCGCGCGCGATTACCGCCAGCGCCTCGTCGAGCGAGCGCGCCTCCTCCAGGACCGCGCGCGCGGTGAAGACGACCGGCACGCCCGCGGGGTCGGGCGCGCCGGCGCGGCCGCCGTTCACGCTCACCCAGATGCCCTCGGCGTTCATGCCGGTCACCACGCCGCTCATGCCGGGCCAGCTCACCGACGCGAACGGGATGCGGCCGACCGGCGCGACGATCTCGACGACCTTGTCCTCGTCGAACCAGGGGTCGACGTCGAAGTCGAAGTTGCGGCCGACGATGGTGTGGCCGTCACGGGTCGCGGTCCCGGAGGCGACGAAGGCGGTGCACGCGAGCAGCGGCGAGTGCTCGAAGGCGAGGGCGATGTCGTAGAGGGCGTGGAGGTAGACCAGCCGCTGGTAGGTCGGGAGGAACCACGCGAAGCGGTCGGCGTAGCCGACGCTCTCGCCGAAGAGCTCGGCCCGTCGGTCGGGCGGGAGCGCGTCGTCGAGGTGGCGGTAGCGGGCGCGGACGACGGCGGTGATCAGAGCCCGGAGCGGCCGCGGCGGGACCATGTCGGCGAAGAGGTCGAGCATGCGCTGGTCGCCGGTCGCCATGAGCGGGGTCTCGAGGCGCCCGCGCTGGTAGCCGAGCGTGCGCGGCTCGCCCGCGAGCTGCAGTACCCAGAGCGCGCCGCGGCTGCTGAGCGATGCGTCGCCGACGCGCGCGGTCGCGCCGTCGCGGGTGAGCGGCGCCGGCGGCGGCTGGGTGAGGTCGGGGGGATCGATGCGCGTCGCGCGGTCGAAGAACGCCCACCCGGCGTAGAGCGCGAGGGCGGCCAGGGCAGCGCGCCGAAGCCAGCGCCGGAGCGCGTCCCTCTCCTGCCCGCGGAGCACGCCTGCGGTCTAGCAGGTCGCGTGCCCGCGGCGAAGGCGGGCGGCCGACGTCCTGCCCGCGGGCGGTAGGGGGTCCGACGCCGGGTCGGACCCCTACCGGACCGCTACGGACAGGTGCAGTCGGCCTGGCACTGTCCCGAACAGGTCGGCGCGGCTGCGCCGTCGCACTCCTCGACCGGGAGGTCCAGCACGCCGTCCCCGCAGACGGTGTTGATCGACGACGGGATGCAGAACTCCCGCGTCTTGGTCACGCGGACGGTGTCGGCG
>Ga0302046_10001639_pt1 | contig 20972 bp, 21 predicted proteins | sample RVTome_11_FD_200261 | JGI IMG/M metagenome (GOLD analysis project Ga0302046, IMG submission 200261) | Soil microbial communities from uranium-contaminated site in the Upper Colorado River Basin, Wyoming, United States - RVT147D111 (version 2) ...
CGTGGGCTCACCACATGTATGCAACAGGCATGTCATTTACTGAAAAAACTGTATTCATGGTAGGAACCTTGGCAGCAGTTCCAGCATCTGCAATGCACGTCTTCAACTTTTTAGCTACGATGTGGGGCGGTCGAATTAGGTTCTCAACCCCAATGTTATGGTCAATTGGTGGAATTGCTCTATTCTTCTCAGCAGGAGCAGGAGGAGTTGTAAATAGCGCCATGCCACTTGACTTTGTAACGCATGATTCCTATTGGGTTGTAGGCCACTTTCACTTGTTTGTATTTGGAACAATTGCATTTGGTTCAATTGCATTTCTTTACTACATGTTCCCATACGTTACAGGAAGAATGTATCACGAAAAATTGGGACAAGTCCACTTTATCTTAACATTCATAGGAGCTGTGATGGTGTTCTTTACACAACACGTACTTGGACTATTTGGCATGCCAAGAAGAATTTATGACTATCCGCCAATCCCAGAATGGATTGCAATGAATCAAATTGCATCAATTGGTGCAATGATAATTCTAGCTGGCATGGTAATCTTTTTAGCTAACATGATCTACAGCACTGGAAAAGGAAAGCCAGCTAACATGGATGATCCATTTGGGCTTGGTGGCAAATACTATTATCCATACCAACAAAAGAACCCACATCATTAGGTGATAATATTGAGTCAAGATCCAATTTACAGAACATCAGGCGAAAGAACTGTCAAAATGATGGCAATAATTGTTGGTATTTGTGTGGTTGGAGGTGTAATATTTTTTGGAATGTGGGATTACTGGATTTCATCACCTGCACCTGTTGTTAAAATGAAAAGTGAAACACTAGAGCATGAAGTTAAAGTTGCATTTACAGGAGTTCACATCCCAGTTTCATTGTCATTTATAGAATCAAGTGACTTTAGAACCATGGCGTTTAATTCATTGCCTGGAGAACCAAACCACAACCCACCAATTAGTGCAAATGTCGGTGATGAAATAAATTTTGATGTTGTTAATAGCGGTAAATCATTTCATGCCTTTGCTGTAACTGCTGAAGAGGAAGGTACTGGTGGTGTTATTCCAACAAGTGAAGTTGGAACCGCAAGCAACCCCCTCAAACCAGGTGAAGGTGGAAAATCATCATTTGTTCCAGGGGAAGAAGGAATTTACTATTACATCTGTACGGTTCCAGGTCACAGAGAACAGGGAATGGTAGGACAAATTATTGTAGGCGATGTTTCTGAACCTACTGGTTCTGCGATGCCTGTTCCAGAGCCTGGATTTGAAGAGGTTCCTGAAATGATTGTTGAGGAAGAACCAGCAATAACAGTTACTCCTCCAAAAGTAGAATCTCCTCCTGCAGCAATGGTTCCGTTCACTGGAACAATTTCAGTTCCTGAGGGTTCTGGTGTCCCAGGATGTGATGAAACAAATGAGTGCTTCACTCCAGCTGATGTTACTGTAAGTGTTGGCACAACAGTAACATGGTCAAATGATGACACTGTAGCTCACACTGTAACAAGTGGCACACCATCTGGACCACCAGATGGTGTATTTGATAGTGGTCTATTCATTGCAGGAGCTAAATTTGATCACACATTTGACGAAGCTGGAACATACGATTATTTCTGTATGGTTCATCCATGGATGAAAGGAAAAGTTCAAGTGAATTAGTTACAAACGAAGAATTTTGATTTTAAAATATCTCTCATTAACATCTCTAATAGTTTTGTATTCGCTGATGTTTATTGGCGGCTATGTTTCAGCAGCTGGTCTTGGGCTTACATGTCCAGATTGGCCTTTATGTCCAAATGGAATTTTTCCAGATGAAGAATATTTTATAGAATGGACTCATAGATTTATTGCAGCTTCTACTGGAACACTGGTAATTGCAACAACAATTGGATGCTGGATTACAAAAAACGCTGATTGGAAAATCAAACTCACTAGTTCTTTGGCTGCAGTTTTTGTGGTAACACAAATTACACTTGGCGCAATAGTTATTGATCTGAAACTTCACGCAGTCCTAGTAGCGGTTCATCTTGGAATTGGAATTTTACTGTTTGCGATGGTTCTTTTAACAACCCTGTTTGCTTTTAGACTATCAAAGGCTTCAATTCAAACTAAGATTTAGAAATAAATTTCAAAATTTTTGGCAGGTAAATATAGCCCACAACTATTGCAAAAATGGTTGCACCAATAATTATGCTGATGAAAAAAATGTATCCAAATGGACTTTGTGTACTCATGTTAAATGTATAGGTAAGTACTGAGTTTGAGCCTGGCATATCATAAAGATCTACCTTAAAGATATGGTTTCCTGGCTTTTCAAAAACAAAATCAGCAGTCCAATGTCCTCCCTCATAGGATTTTGGCTGAAATGCGTGAACTTGTTCGTCGTTAAAAAAAATTCGAACACCCATCGTAAATCTATCAACCTCGTTAAAGTCTGCATTCGTAACTCTAAACAAAATCTGAGAGTTTTCTCCAACGTTTGGAAACTCTGGAAGTGTTGCAACCTGTACTCTATATCCACCCAAAAATTCTTCTGCAGAGTTAAAAAGAGAATGGGCATTTGCTTCTGAAACTGCGATCGACAAAAACATCAAAAACAAAACTGGAAACAATAAACGATTTATCATTTTCATAAAATTATTGATTTTTGACGAATATATTGTAAAGGAATATCTAATTGAAAAATTGACAAAACCTTTAAATCCAGACCGGCAAAACATCCAAACGTTGACCGTCGTAAGCAAATCAATTGACATCAAAGTTCCTGTTGATACGGTCTTTACCTATTTCGCAAGACCAGAACACGTCTCAGATCAAATGACTGAAAAGGGCGTTGGCATGACAGTAATTCCAATGGATATCAAGGAGGGAATGGGCGTTGGTACAACATTCAGAGTTATTGGTGACTTTAACGGAAAAAGATTAGAATGGGATTGTGAAACAACCGAATTTATCAGAGATCAAAGAATCTCTGCAAAAATGATACAAGGGCCATTTAAGAGATGGCAAATTACAAATGAATTCAAATCACTAGGCGATAATCTTACCAAAGTTACAATGACAGTTGATTATGAAATGCCTTTTGGACCACTAGGAAGTATTTTGGACAAGGCAAAGTTTGCAAAATCAGCCGAACGAGGAATGGAAACAGCTCTTTACAAAGTTAGAGGTTTGCTAGAAGGAAACGGTTCAATACCGGTTTACATAACACTTGATGCATACCAAAAACTTTTAGCTGAAAAGAAGAAAATGAACAACGTTCCAGTTTCAACTGTACTTACAGCAATTTTAGAAAAGTACGGCGAAATCGAAACAAAAATTACAAATTAGAATTTTTAATTTCAACTCAACGTTAATAACGAATCTAGAGTTTGCTAGTTTTATTGGGTCTATGGCTCAGCCAGGTAGAGCACCGGACTCTTAATCCGGCTGTCGTGGGTTCGAATCCCACTAGACCCGCTAATCTTCAGAATCAAATCTCCAGAGTACTATGAGTATTTTTTCTTATATTTCTCCCAAAAAAGTAATCTCATTTCACTAATAAAAAGATCAAACATACTATCGATATCAACGCCATCTTCCTGATCAATAATAAGAGGTTTAATTCTTGGCCCATAGATTGAATCATATTTTTTTACAGTATTGTGCCAAAATGTGTAAATGCCTCCTGTTGGATAGAAAAGATCAGGAAATTTTTGACGCTGAAAATATTTTTGAAAATCGGATTTGAATGGCTTTAGATATTTTTTTCCATAATACCTAAATGAAAAATAAGGATGAGTTTTGATTTTTGTTACAGAAATAACACATGAAGCTCTTGATTTTTTCAAGAGAATAATTGATCTATCAATCATGCCTTCTTTTCTAATGGGCGAGGTGGGTTGTAAAATAATTACTATATCCGGAACATAATTTTCTTTTGAATATAGAACTTTTAATGTATGTTTTACATATTCTATTGCTGGCGAATTACTTTTAGCTATGTTTTTTGGTCTAAGAAAAGGAACTTCAGCCCCTAATTTTTTTGCAGTCTTTGCGATACTCTCACTATCAGTACTTATAATTATTCTATCAATTTTTTTAGATTTTTTTGCTGTTTGAATGGCATACTCAATTAATGGTTTTCCAGCTAATTTTTGAAGATTTTTTAATGGTATTCCTTTCGAACCCCCTCTAGCAGGAATAATAGCAAGAACGCGCACAATTATTCAAATAAAAGATTACAAATAAAGCTCATGTTAAGTCATATTAAAACAGATAAAATGTTGTTAAGGACATGAACAATAGAATTAAAATAATTGATAGGTACGTTGGAACAGATTTTCCTCCTTTAGTAATAGCTGAAATAGGAATTAATCATGAAGGTAATCTTAACAAAGCCAAAAAAATGGCTAAAGATGCATATGATTCAGGTGCTGAATGCGTAAAATTTCAATGCCATATAATTGAAGATGAAATGATAAAAAATGATATAGTTCCTGCTAACGCAACAGAATCTATTTGGGATATTATGAATAGATGCTCTTTATCACAACAAGAAGAGATTGAGATTAAAGATTATGTTGAAAAGCTAGGAATGATATATCTTAGTACGCCATTTTCTCGTGCCGCTGCAGACAGGTTAGAAGAAATGGGAGTTTGTGCATACAAGATTGGGTCAGGAGAATGTAATAATTATCCACTTGTAAAACATATTGCGTCATTTGGAAAGCCTATAATTTTGAGTACAGGAATGAACGATATTGCTAGTATAAAAAAATCTGTTTCTATTTTGGAAAAAGCAAAAATATCTTATGCCCTATTGCATGCTACCTCAATGTACCCAACTCCATACGAAAAAGTTCGTCTTGGGGCATTAACAGAACTTGGTTCTCATTTTCCTAATGCAGTACTTGGATTAAGTGATCACTCTTTTGGAAATTATACCTGCTTTGCAGCGATTCCCTTAGGCGCTTCAATTTTAGAAAAACATTTTACATCAGATAAAAATTGGCCTGGTCCAGACATTCCAATTTCTATAGATCCAACAGAATTACGTGATTTAATAATTGGGAGTAAAGCTATACATAAAGCACTGGGGGGAAAAAAGACAATCCTAGACGAAGAAAGACCAACAATAGATTTTGCTTACGCATGTGTTGTGACTATAAAAGATGTTAAAAAAGGAGAACCATTCACTGAAGATAATATTTGGGTAAAAAGACCTGGAACTGGCGAGATTAAATCAGAAAACTATGATAATATTTTAAACAAAAAAGCAACCATGGATATTAAAAAAGATACTCAACTAACGAGGACAATGATTGATGAATAAGAAAAAAGTTGTATTCTTGACTGGAACAAGAGCAGATTTTGGAAAATTAAAGCCATTAATTGAAAAAATCGAAAACTCTCCACTTTTTGATTGTTACATATTTGTTACTGGCATGCATACTCTATCAAAATATGGTTCAACTTTTACACAAGTGCAAAAAGAAGGATACAAACATGTATTTGTTTACATGAATCAAACCCATACCACTGATGCTGACATTATCTTATCAAACACCATAACTGGGTTCAGTAATTTTGTTAAAGAAATAAAGCCTGATTTGATTGTTATTCACGGAGATAGAATAGAAGCATTAGCTGGCGCTACTGTTGGTGCATTTAATAATATTCTTGTTTCCCACGTTGAAGGTGGTGAGCTATCAGGAACTATTGACGAAATAATTAGACATACGGTAACAAAATTATCACATCTACATTTTGTTGCTAATAATGAAGCAAAGACAAGACTATTACAAATGGGAGAATCTGAAAACTCAGTTTTTGTAATTGGTTCTCCAGACATAGATGTAATGAAAAGTAAAAAATTGCCTTCTCTTAAAGAAGTTAAGAATCATTATGGTATAATTTTTACAAATTATGCAATTTTAGCATTTCATCCAGTGACAACAGAATTAGATTCTTTGAAAGAACAAATTAATCATCTTGTAAAGGCCGTAATACAGTCTAACAGAAATTATGTTGTTATCTATCCAAATAATGACGTCGGAACTGATATAATTCTAGATGAGTATAAGCACTTTGAATCAAACAAAAATTTTAAAATTTTTCCTTCAATTAGATTCGAGTATTTCTTGACACTACTTAAAAATGCAGATTTTATAATTGGGAATTCAAGTGCTGGCATAAGGGAAGCAGGGATCTATGGTATACCTGCCATTAATATTGGTACCAGACAGAAAAACAGAACTAAAAATACTAACGTAAAAAACATTCCAAGTAATCTAAACACAATTCAAAATGCTATCATTGAGGCATGTGACAAAAAAATTCAACCTAGTTTTGACTTTGGGGATGGAAACAGTAGTGCTAGATTTTATGAAATTATAACTGAGAAAAACACATGGAAGATACCACTACAGAAACAATTCATTGATTTATCAAGGGAATAACAGTATTAATCTTGAATAATATTTACATTAAAACAATATAATAGACTGATCCTGATGCTAGAACAATCCAAGATGAGATTTGGAATTATTGGTTACGGAAGAATGGGGAAAGTATACCGCAACGTCCTTTCTTCTATGAATATTGAATTAGATTTCATATGTGATAAGGTAGAATCACACACCGAAAAAAACGTAAAACACTTTCTTGATTACAATGAAGCATTAAGTGAATCAAAAATAGATGGTTTGATAATTTCCACACATGCTCCATCTCATTATGAAATATTGAAGACTGCAATAGAAAGAGAGATAAATTACATTGTATGCGAAAAACCATTTACGACTTCTCTGAAACATGCAGATGAAATAGTTGAACAATTAAAGACATCAAAAAGCAGATTAGTAATCAATTATTCTAGAAGATTTTCGAACCTATATACAAATTTAAAAAATGATTTATTTCAAAAAAATATTATCGGCAAACCACGTTCTGTTATCATCACTTGTGGGGCCGGAGGGCTATCAGCTGTTGGAACTCATTTTTTTGATTTGTGCTGTTTCTTACTTCAAAATAAAGTTAAATCAATTTATGCTAACTCTGTAAACAGAAATTGGCCAAATCCACGTGGCAAAGAATTCAGTGATCCAGGTGGTTATGTTTTACTAAATTTCGAAAATGAAACAAGAGCATACATAGATTTAGGAGATGATCTTGGTTTAAAACCATTAATTGAAGTTGTAGGTGAATATGGAAGAATTTTGATTGATGAACAAAACAAAACGATATCAGTAAGCTCCCGTTCAAAAGAAGATAGAAAAAAGCCCATGCATCTTTATGTTTTACCAAATCCGACAATTCAAAATGGAACTTTTAATTTAGAACCAATGACCGAAATGATCACAATAATGATTCAAAACTTAATTTCTGATTCTGAAATTTTAATGCCAGCTAAAATAGCAAAGGAAAAAGTTGAAATTTATTCTGCTATAAGAAAATCATTTGATACACACAATCCAGTTGAATTGCCTTTAAAAGATGAATATTACTACAAAGAGTTTATGGTAACTTGAAAACAATTTTCATTGGACTGGGAGATATAGCCCAAAAACACATTGAAGTTCTAAAAAATATAGATTGTAAGGTTGCAGGAGTTTTAACACGAAATTACGAAAAAACACTTGAGAAAGCAAATCAGCTTGGAATTGAAAAAGTGTACAAATCTATAAATGAAATATCTTCTAACGATTGTGATTTTTTTATGATTCTTACCAGTCCAGAAAATAATGGAACCATATTGAAAAACATCCTTCAATTTAAAAAAGCCATATTGGTTGAAAAGCCTGTAAGTTTTAGTTCTAAAGACATTGATGATATTATAGAATCTAATACAAAGTATAAGACACCAATAATGGTTGGTATGAATAGACGATTTTATTCTGTTTTTCATAAAGGATTAGAATATCTAAAAATGAAGGACAAAAAAATTGATTCAATCGTAATTGAGGCACCTGAAAAAATTGAACAAATTAAACAATCACGTAAATTTAGTAAATTAGTTATAGAAAATTGGATGTTTTGTAATTCTATTCATTGTATAGATTTAATCAGATTCTTTGGAGGTGATGTAGAAAAAATAGAAACTAACTCTAATCCAACTAAGAACGTGTATAACGCTGTAGGACATTGTGAAAAAGATATAGAGTTCACTTACATAAGCAACTGGTACTCTCCTGGTAGCTGGTCTGTCACTTTATATGCTGATGATATCAGAATCACGTTTAATCCATTAGAAAAAGGAATTATTCTTAAAAACAACATTAAAGAAGAGATTTTTCCATCGCCAGAAGATATTAAATTTAAACCTGGATTTTATGGGCAATTACAACATTTTATGAAAAATGTAATAAATAATAAAAATTCATGGCCATCTTCAAATCTTGAAGATCATAGAGAATCAATTAGGCTTGTAGAAGAAATTTATCAAGTATGATATATGTACTAGATGCTAGTTCTTTTTAAAAATTGCATTTAGCTTCATTCCCATACCAAGCTCACAAATTTTTTTAGGATCAAGTAGTTCAAACATAAGAGGATTATCCCCAAACTCAGGATTTCTAAAGTTTAACCAATTTGATAACCAGTTAAGTTCAGAAACATACGATTCTGCATGCATTAACTCATAACCTCTCATCAAGATCTTGAGTTGCTCAATTCCATAATGCATTGTATGATGAGGCCCAATGAAATGTGGCGAATAAGCATGCATAATTCTATTTGAAAGACTATCGCGGTTATTTATTGCGTAAAAGAAAACACCTCCTTTTTTTAGATATTTACTTAGATTTTTTATGACTTCATGAGGATTCAACACGTGATCAATATAGTCCCAACATGTAATCAAGTCAAACTCTCTATCAAACTGAACAGTTTCAAGGTCATCACCTAGCACAGTATGACCCTTTTTTTGACCTACCTTACGTAAACTTTCGTGGTATTCATGCCCGATAATTGTATATTTTTCACTAGCCCAATCCAAAAAGGTGCCAGCCTGACTACCAAAATCAAAAATATTTTCAATTTTTGTGAATTTTTCTAGTTGCTCAAATACAATTTCAAATTTTTTTCTATCAAACTCATTAACTGTTTTATCAGATTTGACATTACCATAGGTTTCCCCCTCTTTTCCTACTTCCAAAAAATTAATTTTTTTTCGATCTAAAACCTGTAAAGTAAATATCAAATCACATTTCTCACACAACATATGATCAAAACCATGCTTTGTAAACAAATAACTAAAATTTTTTGAAAAACATAAAGGACATTCATCCCTAAGCGTTCTTAATTCACTTTTAACTTTGTCAGTATATTGATCAATATACTTCATAGGTTCTTGCTTGTGGGATAAATCTATCTCTGTGTAATTTGTATATCGCGCAATCATCTCTTTTCTAGTCATTTTACTAGAAAGGGAATAAATTTCATCTAATTTTGAAACTTGCATGCTGGAATTCCATAAAACTAAGTATTTATTAATTTTGTATAAAACCATAACGGAAATTAACTAAACTCCATAATTTCATAATTTATAGTAATAAAAACCTCATGAAATAACAAATTAAATTTACTAAAAATTATATTTTCATATATTAATACATTTGATTATTGGCATTACATACCATTAAGAATTTTGTAAAATCTCGTCCTGCACTCTATTCTATATGGGTAAGTTACAAGCAAATTTTACACCCATATGTCAGAATTCTTAATAAACAATTCCTAAAGATTATTGACTTAAGAATAGATGAAAAAAAGCTTATGATAAACATAGGTGGTGGTCGTTTTTCACGTAGACATTGGAGAGTAATGGACTTTTCTCATGAACATTATAGCTACAAAATGGGAGTTGTAGATTACAATTATGATTTAACTAGCATGCTTCCTTTTCCTTTAAAAGATAATCAGGCATCATTTTTTTATTCAATTAATACAATTGAACATATTCCTCAAGAAAACTGTCAACATGTTTTTAATGAAATTTTTCGTTGTCTCAAACCTGGCGGCGCTGTTCGTTTAGTAACTCCAGATTTTGATCTTGCAAAACAAGCATTTCTTTCGAACGACCCAAATTTTGCCACTAAGTGGTATGAAGGAACAATTGAAAATAGATTTTTGTTAACGTTCGCAAAATATTGCACTGTTATTGATAAAATATCAGCTGAACACATTCGAGAAAAATTAAAAACTATGAGCTTTGAAGAATTGGCTGATTGGCTTACGAATAGAATCCCAAGAGAAGTTCAGAAGAAAAATCCTGGATGGCATATAAATTGGTGGAATTTTGAAAAATTAAATAAAATGCTAAAAAAATCAGGATTCAAAAATGTTTATCGAACGTTACCAGGTGAAAGCAAGTTTGAAGAAATGCGTGGAGGAGGAGATATACGAACTGCATTTGATACCAACCATGGAGATATTTCAATATTCGTAGAAGCTGTAAAGTAATCTAATTAAACCATTAAATCTTGTAAATAAAAAAATTTTTCACAAACAAGATGATTTTTACTTAATAATGTAACATGGAGTCATAGCAAATGGAAGCTTTTTAATTTTCACATTCTTATTTCGAAAATAATCATCAACAGCTTTAGTTTCTCCAGGAAATACTCCATAATCATCAAGAATTAAAATTCCACCCTCGGAAATTCTTGGATAAAATTGTTCCAAAATTGTAACTGCTGGTTCATAGATATCAGTATCTAAATTTAAGAGAGATATTTTCAAATTAGGATTTGTTTTTAGATATGTAGGAACAGTCTTTGTAATATCGCCTTTTACTAATTCTACTAATCTATCAATTCTTTTATGTTTAAGAACTCGCTGAAGTTGAGATACTGAAATGCTTGATTCTCCTGCTTCATCTATGAATTTTTTTCTTAGTTTATTGTCTTGTGAAAATTTAGTTTTAGGAAATCTTCCAAAAACATCAAAACCAATAATTTTTTTTGATAATGAATTTCCAAACAAATCCCTAAATATAGCAAATCTAGCAAATGATGCCCCTTTAAAAACTCCACACTCAACTATTTCTCCAGGTATATTTTGTGTCATTTTAAAAAGCTCATAATGCGCAAGAATTTTTTTAATACGAGAAATATCACAAGATAAATAGAAATTATTTTCATATTCAAACGATTTTTTAAAATTTGGAAGTTTAATCATTTTTCAGTAACTTCAACTCTTTTAATTTAATAATAAATCTATTATTCTCTTGCTTGCCATTCCATCATTATAAGTGTTAAATTTTTTCACAATGTTCTCTTTTCCTTTTTCAAATTTTTCGAGATATTTGTTTTCAACTAAGATATCTAATATCATTTTTTCTAGTTCTACATAATTTTCTAGATAAATTGAGGCGTCATATTCATGAAAACGTTCAACATTGGAAAAATCTTCCTTTGAAAAGTTTATCGTAAGTACAGGTTTACTTAAAAGATTAGCTTCTATGCAGACGTTAGAAAAATCAGTTATAAGAATATCTGATGATGAAAGCAATGTGGTAGTATCTATATCATATGTAATTATGAATTTTTGATTTTTACAATTATCTTCTATTGTTTTAATTTTAGATGAGCTCAAATCATTCATTATCCTCTTGTAAATAGGATGAATTTTAATCACAATTTCAAAGTTATGTTTATTACAAAATTTAATGATTTTTGACATCCAGTCTTCATCATTATTATGCCATCGTGACATAGCAATGACAATTAATTTTTTTTCTTTGTTAATCTGATGCGTATCTTCTAAAAACCGTTTTTGTTTCTTTTTTTCAATAGTATTAAGATGATCAAAACGTGGATTTCCTGTCAAAAAAATATTTTTTTTATTATATCCTAACTTTTCAAGTGTATACATACCATGTTTTCCATAAACACATAGTTTATCTGTTTTATACAAATCACTAAGTAATGGATCTTCACTTAAGATTTGGGTTAAAATTGAAAAGTTTTGGATATTATGTTTTTTTGATGTTGCAATAACTGCATTACCATTTCGTGTTGCACCAAAAGTAATAACAATTGAATTAAAATTAGCATAATTAAAAATTTTTTCACAAACTATCATGATGGCAATAGACCTTACCACTTCGTCGATTATGAAATTACAAAATTGTTCAACATCAAATAATAATTTAGTTTTTGTTAGTTTTTTTATTTCCTCACAAAGTATTTTTATTTCTTCATTTTTTTTAATACTATCACATATTAGATACGATTCTTCAAAAAGATCAATAAAAGATATTTTTTGTTTAGAAAGAATAGAATTTGTCATCATATCAAAAGAAAAAATCTGAATTGGAACTTCATTTTTTTGAAATTCATCTATTATATTATAAATTGGTTTTAACAAATCATTTCTTTTTGATGTAATAAAAAAAGCACATCTCGCTTCATTTTTTATGGAGAAATTATGAATTTTTTTCTCAACTTTTTTTATTAAGTAGCTTGTTGAATCAATCTTAAATAATTGGAAAAATTTTATGCTTAAAATTTTTAATGAAAGAAAAAAAATTTGAGAAAACTGTGCCATTTTTATTGGAAAACTTTGAAAAGAATTGATTTTTTCAGATATTTCAGATTTTAAATTGATTTCTTTGTCACTATGTGAATTATTGGTTTGATACAGATCTTTATTTTTCTGTGTTTTGTTAACTGGTATGGTTTTAAAATAATCATATTTTTTTCTAAAACTTAGTTGAGAAATTTCTGTTTCTTCATCGATAATTTTTGTGGTATTTCCTAAAGATTGATAAATTTTTGAATCAACCTTATCGTAAAATTGTTCTAATGCTAATTTCAAAATGGTAAAATAAGAATTAGAAAACTCATCAAAAATAAATACGATGTTCTTTTTTTTCTCGATAATTTTTTTTGCTTTTTCTAATAAAATTATTTCTTTCAGTATTTGATTTTCAATTGAACTAAAAATTTCAATACCACGAAAAGTCAAATCACTAAAAAGTTTTCTATAATCATCTAAAATTCTTCTTCCATTCATATTAATTTCATAAGTTCTAACACCAGCTTGAGGAAATATTTCTCCCATCCAATCCGAAATAATTTCTTGATTTTTAAGGAACTCATTTAGTTTTTTGTTCGTTGTTATGATTGCACAATTTTGTGGAATTTTTTTTAATTCAGAAATTATTCCATCCCGGTCATTTTCGTTTAAATAAAAGAAAATTTTACAGAACATTTACACGGTTATTGTTGATCGAGATATAAAACTATCAAAGTCAATAATTAAGAATTTTGAATCAATACAACTGTTAATTTGTTAATGTTTAAGGTTTTATATCATTATGTAGAAAAATTGAACTTTCAGGTTATTAATTATGTGTTAAAACTAATTGTTAGATGACATCCTATTGGATACGTAGACGCTGGCTAGATTTTAGACATGGTCACAGTGTGTATTTAATTTTCATGCTTTCATTTGCAAATTTTATTTTAATTTTTCATAGACTTTTAATTGAAAGAATAGAATTTCTTGATGAAATTTTTTCAAACTTATGGGTTTTTGCAGTAGTATTCATAATTATTTACATCCCTGTAGCCATTTTAATTGGGAGGTGGCATAGGATAAGTCAGATAAAAATTGAAACTGAGCAAACTTTTAGAAATAATCCATTTATGGCAAGGAATTTTAGAATGGTTATTGATATTATGGAAGGTAAAGCATCTAAAGGTGATATTGAGAAATTTAGAAAACTTCTAAAATCTATTGAAGAAGGTAAAGGCTCATCATCTTTGGACAAAGAATAATTCCAAGATACAGTTTTGTCTACATTTCAAAATATGTCTAAACAAAGAAAATTTAATGTTTTGAAGTGATTTATGGTTTACCATGTCATTTAAAAAAAAGTTAAGAAAAAAAGGGAGAGAATGGTTAACTCAACATCCTAAATTAAATCCCTATAAAATACTCAGACCTGGCTTCTATCGGGCAATTACTTCTCCTATACGAACATTGCCAGATTTTATTATTATTGGAGCTGGTAAGTGTGGAACAACTTCATTATACAATTACCTAATACAACACCCTGGCGTTTATCCTGCATCTTGGAAAGAAATTCATTACTTTGATCTTTTCATGACAGGCTGGTACAGGTCAAATTTTCCCACAATTTTTTACAAATATTATATTAAAAAAATTAAAAAACAAGATTTTGTAACAGGAGAAGCTACTCCATATTATCTGTATCATCCTTTAGCAGCAGAACGATTGGTAAAATATATTCCTAAAATAAAACTTATAGTATTATTACGAAATCCTATTGATAGAGCATATTCACATTATAATCATACATTTCGAAATGGGGATGAAAATCTTTCATTTGATGATGCCTTAAAAAATGAAAAAAACCGTTTGCAGGGAGAAAAAGATAAGATACTAAATGATGAAAATTATGTTAGTTTTGCCCAACGTGCTTATTCGTACATCGAAAGAGGGATGTATTATGATCAGCTTAAAATTTGGATGAATTATTTTCCTAAAGAACAATTCCTTATACTAAAAACCGAAGAATTTCAAAAAGACGTACAAAAATGTTTAAACCAAGTATACAAATTTTTAGGAATCAGTAAATACGAATCTACCGTTCTCAAAAAACATAATGTAGGAAAATATCAAGAAATGAAACCAACTACTAGAAAATACCTAAATGATATATTTACAAATCCAAATAAAAAATTAAATGAACTTTTAGGCAAAAATTTCGAGTGGTAATAATAATCTTAATCATTCAGTAATTCTTTAAGAATTGACTCAGGATTTTTTTCTGGAATATTGTAGAAATCCTTAATCGCTGATAGGCAATTTTTCAAAAGCTTTTCTTTACTTTCATTATTTTGAAGAACTTTCAGAATATTTTCAGTCAAGTGCTTTAAATCAGTTTGAATAACAACTTGTTCATATTCATCAAGCGGTGAAGAATAGGCATCACCAAATTTAATCTGTATTACAGGTTTTTTCATACATAATGAATCAAACATTGTAGTAGAAAAAATTGATATAACAACTGAACTAAGATAAATCAATTCAAAAAGATCACCCTGAATCACCCTTGCATTAGAAGCGTTGTATTCATTTACAATTTTATTATAATTTAATGGGTTTTCTAATGGATGAGGCTTTAATATTATAAAGAAATTTTTATTATCTGAAAAATTTTCTAATATGTAGCGCCATGTTTGACTATCATAATTATGTTTAATATTATGTTCTTGGAGTTCTTGTAAACCTGATGTTGTGAACAGAATCACTTTTTTTGTTTTATCAATTTTATATTTTTCAAATAAGAATTTATTTTTTAAATAATCTTGAATTTTATCCAAATTAAAGAATACAGGATTACCCAACACTACTAGAACTTTTTCTGGATAACCCTTTTTTATTAACAACCTCCTTGTATAATCTCCATATAAAAGAAGATTATCGGGTAGTGGAAAACCATAAGGATCCTCTTTAGTGGCAAATCTATCATGAGAGTAATTAATATGAAATTTATGAATAAATCCAGTTTGAATGCCTAATGTTGTAACATTTGTTTTTCTGCATGCCGCAATTATAGCTAGAGCAAGAGGCCCAGTTTCATATGGTAAGAAAACTGCCTTAGGTTTGTTATTAGAAAAAAATTCAGTTAGTGAATCAATTAAATCAATCCAGAATGGGATATAGGGTGAATGCCCCATCTTCTCGAATGTATTTTTTAATTGATACCATAACGAGATACCTTTGTATGAAAATAGATTATGAAAATCTTCTAAAGCAATAAGATTTTCATAATTTTTTAAAAATCTATTTTTTTTCTGTTTATTTTTATCGTTAAATAATAACTCTGGCGGAAACCAAGGCATTTCAGAATCAAGTCTTTCATTTAAAATCATATCATTTTTTCGTAAATCACTTTCAAGATCAATTCCTATTATCTTCTCATCTTTATCAATAAGACGAATAACATGATGAATTAGATGTTCTCCTCTTTCTTTTTTATTATTTTCAATAATTAGAGTCTCCTGTCTAAATCTGTGTGCAGCTGCAAAAATTATTGAATTTGTTACCTGAGGAATAGCTTTTTCCTTGTTATAAAATATTTTTTTCCTTTTACTAATCCTTCTTTTGGATATTATTTCCATTGCTGAATTTTTTAATCGTTGTTTAATTTGTTGATGTTTTTGATATTTAAGATAATTTAGTTTTGAATACTCAATACCTATTTTATTCATACGACAAATTTGTTCAATAACATCTAATCTAGCAAACTGATCAACTACTTTAATAGAATCGGGATTCGTGTTTTTTATAAAATCAGAAAAATTAGTTATAAAATCAAGTGTTTTTTGTAATTGTAAGAACATCTGACGATAAATGAACCACCACAACGAAATGTCATAATATCCTAATAATTCAGGAATAGATTTTTCATCTATTGATAAACTCTTTATTCTATTAATTTCATTAATTGTTATATTTGTTGATTCATCACCATGTCTAGGGCTCTGAAAATCTTCTTCTTTTACAAAAATTATATCACCTTTCATATCTATTTTCTTACCAAAAATTACTTTTTTTGACATGTGCTAATTCAGGATATTTTTTCAAATATGAAGTTATAATCAAAAACTACTGACAATCTTATCTTATTATTTTCTAGTCGGGGCGTATGAGAATTTCGTATTGTTTTGTTTAGCTCAAATATTTCCATGCCGTAATGTTAGATCCATACTCGTCCTTTTTCCCTAATGTTTCAATCTTGTATCCATATTGTTCAATAATATGTGGATAAATCGTTGTTTGATGAATTTCATATGGATTACCATATTTATCGTGTTGAGGATAATTACCCCAAGGTGTACCAATAACGATGAGATGTTTAGTTATAGATTCTAATTTTTTTAGAGTTGGTTCAATATCTTTTTCTGGAAGATGTTCTATTCCATGCCAAAAAAACACTACATCAAAATCTTCAATTTGAAGATTTTCAATATTCCTAACATCTCCCTCTATAACATTAAAACCATTTTTCGACTCTAATCCCATTTTTTCTTTTAAGAATTGAACATTTTCATGAAAAGCCTCAATGATAACAATTCTAGTGTAACCTGATTCTTCAAAATCTTTTAAAAATTGTTGGCGCGTTGGATTTGCACCAACGTATAAAACGCTCTTGTATTTTCCAGAAAATAAATCTGGCATATATTTTCGAACATATTTTTGACGTTCTTCAAAAATTGGATCCTTTCCAAGATATTTCCTCATAAACCTTTTAATTAGATTCATGGTTTTGAATGAATTTTTTTGAATTTAAAGTATAACTTTGAATTAAGAAAATAAAAACTGATTTCAAATTATTTTGAATGTCTTAATACCTTGAAAAATCTTTTAATTATTTTCGATTTGAGAACATTTTTCTGAGATTTTCTTACATATTTTCGTAATTCAGGTTCATACAAATCATCGTAATCCGACATATACCCACGAAGCATATGAAATGATCCCTTTGGTTGTTTTATGAAAAACAGTAAGGCCTTTCCAAGAGTATACGTACCACTATATCCTAGCGCCTTCAACGCTATACCATAATAAAAATATCTTGAAGAATCAAACTTGCTTCCCGTTTTTCTTTGAGTTTGAAATACAATATCCAAATAGGTTTTCACCTCATATCCCATACTCTGCGCTTTTAATACCAAGTATCCTTCCCAACCAAAATTTTCAGGATACAAAAAACCTAACTTTCTCCAAAAATCACATCTTACAATTCTTCCACCACCTCTTGGCTCAATTGAAAATTCTCCTTTTATTGTTCCAGACGCTATTACAATTTTTGGCTCTTTTTTCATTCTACTAATTAATTCAGAAAGGTAATTTTTTGGTAAAATAATATCTGCACCCATCATACACACAAACTCACAATCTTTATCAGAATGTAATTTATGCAACCCATCATTGATTGTTCTTGCTAACTCTTTTCTTGCAAGATAATTTTCTTTTCTTTTTTCTTTATTAATTACTTCTACTTTTGAAAAACCTGAAGCAATTTCTCCAGTTCTATCAGTTGATCCATCATTAATTACTATTATTCGATAAGGCAGTAATTCTTGAGATAAAATCGCAGAAATTGTTTTTGAAATAACCTTTTCTTCATTTCGTGCATTTAAAACGATAGCTACTTTTGTATTAATATCAGATACCACTAAATTTTTTTTATTTATACTTCTTTTAAGGACTTATACTTAAGCAATTCTTAGCAATTACTTAACATGCCATAAAGTGGAAACAAAAACAGAGGATATATCATAATTTAATGTTCACATTTACAAGGAACCAATTTTGTATCAAATGTACAGTCATGAGGGCCCTCTGATTTGCCATCTACTGGGATCTCTTTCATACATTCATCGTGTCTGCCTTTTTTGCAAAACCAACAGATTTCTTGTGAATTACCGGCAGCACAGGATTCCATTTACAATTTACCTCGCGGTTTTGTGTGTAAAAAGCTTACACACTAGATGTAAGTGAGCCAAGAAAGGAACCTTTCGTCTTTGCCCATTGAAACATTGGTAAAGGATTTTTGTAATGCTTTAGTAATCTTTCCTGGCTTTGCATTTCCAATTTTAATGCTGTCTATTTGAGTTACTGATTTTACTTCAGCTGCAGTACCTGTCATAAAGACTTCATCTGCTGCATACAAGTCCTCTCTTTCCAGATCTGTTTCAACTACATAGCCACCATTTTCTTCAATGATTTGAATTACACTATCTCTAGTAATTCCTTCTAATGCTCCACAAGTCAGAGGAGGAGTCATGATTTGATTATCCTTTACAATGAAAATGTTTTCTGCGCTGCCCTCAGCAATTTTTCCATCAGAATTTAACATGATTGCTTCATCATAGCCATTTTCCAAAGCTTCCACTCGTGCTAAAGCAGCATTTGAATAATTTGCAGCGGCTTTTGCTTTCATTGGTTGCGATCTTGAATCAATTCTAATCCAACTTGATATTTTGCATTTTGCGCCAGAGACTTTTCCTGCCTTTGATTCTCCCATCTTCCATTCCCAACAAGCAATGGCAACATCAATGTTGTCAAGAGGTGGAGTCAAGCCAACTGCGCCATATCCACAATAAGCAATTGGTCTGATGTAACACTCTTTTAGTGTGCTAGTCTTTACAGTTTTAATTATTGCATCTGAAATTTGTTTTTTTGAATATTTCATTTTCATCGAGTACAATTTTGCAGATTTAAAGAATCTATCAACATGTTCTGGCAATCTAAAAATTGCCGAACCATTGCTAGTATTATAGCATCTAATCCCTTCAAACACTGCCGTAGAATAATGCAGTGCATGAGTTAGTACATGTACTTTAGCATCCTTAAACGGCACAAGTTTTCCATTCATCCAAATTTTTCCAACTTCTTGCATACGAGAATGAAAAAAATCATTGTAATTTAAAGAATTGTCTCAGTTCCAGCCTAACATTTCTGTAAACTACATATGCTTTCAAAATCAATACTTGATATGGATTGGATAATGGGTGGAGTCGCAATTGCGTTATTAGCTGTGGGACTGATTGGTCAAGGCTTTGAAATGAGAAAAATTCGACACACAATTTACAGAGATGAAGAACTTGCATCATCAAAAATTTTTGGTAATAAAAAAAATTTCAAATGGTATGCAATAATTGCAATAGGAATAGCACTATGGTTTATCGCTGAGCGTATCTCTTGATATTCTATATAGATCAGGTCTAAATATCATAAAGGTTCAGTATTATTAGCGCGTGTTTTGGGTAACGCCGGACTGATTCATGATAAAGGTCCAAGAAAAAACCCACCTTGGTACTTCTGGTTAAAAACCCGAAGGGCCATGGACAAATATTTCTAAAACCAATCAAACGAATTTAATTTTTGATCTTTCTGCATGAATTGCTTCAATTGCTTTTTCAATATTTTTTTCAGAGTCTTCTACGACAATAATTATTCTTGATGTTTCCTCTTGTGCATCCATATTCAAAATATTAAGACCAGCTTCTCCAATTTTTGCACTGGCTTTTGATGCAATTTGTTGAACTCGCCACATTTCATCACCAATTAGTGTAATGACGCCTCTGTTGTAGGTGATGGTAGCAAGAGAATCAAATCCTAGCAAATATTTTTCATTTCTTTTGACATAATCGCCGTCAAGAAACAAAATTCTAGTAAATTCTACCCCATCTTTCGTATAAGGTGAAAGTATGATAAATTCACTGTACCTTTTATTATTTTCAAGAGAATCTAACAGTCTTTCTGCAGATTTTGTCTCAATTCTAAAAATGGCACAATTTCGTTTTCCTGTAACTATTTTCAATGGGTGACCATTTCGGTCATCCAATTTTCGTTTAATTGTAGTAATTTTTTTTGGGTTTTTCATATTTGTAATAATTATGGGCATGTCTACTCCATGTTCTAATATCTCCTTGATGACTATTGGATCTAGAATTTTCATTCCAAACATTCCTGCTAATCTTGCTTCATTGTATGATAGCTGTTGCACTTCACTTAATCCATCCCCCACTATTTTGGGATCTGCTGAAACAACGGCACTGTCTTTTTCAAAATCAATTAGTGTGTTAAATTTTTTATGAAGTAGAATTCCCAAATCTGCTGCAGTACGATCTGAACCACCACGTTCGTAAGTTGTAATGACTCCATCTGGGGTTTTTCCAATAAATCCGCCAATTGAAACTACTTCATTCTCAGCTAGTAATTTTTCAAGTTGTTGTATTCTCTCTAAAGATTCTGATGCCAGAAAATTTGTGGACTCTATATTGTGATCTGTAATTATTGGCCAAGCGTCCAATTCAATTGAAGCAGATTTGATTCCCTGCCCTCTCATTATGTAATTCATGACCTGAGACATGAGTACTTCACCAGAATATGCTAATGCTTTTGAACGAACTTCATTAGCAAATTCTCCTTTTTGCT
>Ga0302046_10001640_pt1 | contig 20972 bp, 26 predicted proteins | sample RVTome_11_FD_200261 | JGI IMG/M metagenome (GOLD analysis project Ga0302046, IMG submission 200261) | Soil microbial communities from uranium-contaminated site in the Upper Colorado River Basin, Wyoming, United States - RVT147D111 (version 2) ...
GAGATGCTGAGGGATTCGGTCATGATGGACCATATCGCCCCCGACAACCAGAAGCGCTCGGTTATGATGGACAAGATGATTTATTACGCGATTGGCGATACTGCGAAAATGACGGAAATGTGCAAGAAGATGATCGACAACAAAAGAATGCTCTCATTCCTCAGGAACATGATCGACGAACGAAATAAATCACACAAAACCAAAAAGGAGAAATAATATGAAACGAATCAAGCTTGTCGTGGCAATGCTCACCGTGGCAATGTTCGCATTGCAGGGAGTTTCGTACGCACAACACGATCATAAACAATCCGAAGAAAAGTCTTCCCCCGACGGGCAACAGGTTAAAGAGTCCTACACCTGTCCCATGCATCCGGATGTCGTTTCCGATAAACCCGGGAAGTGCCCTAAGTGCGACATGACATTGGAGAGGAAAGAATTGTCAACTGCGGACCGACAAGAGAAGATGTCCGCAATGATGGGAAAACCGACGTTCGAAAAGTCTGTTGAAGGCGTACAGGTCCGAGTATGGCTCATAACGCAAGATGAACATAAGAAGATGATGGGAACAATGATGCAAGACAAAAAGGATTCATCCGTGGGTAGAGGCATGATGCATGGAGAAATGAAACACGACATGAGCAAAATGGACCACGGAATGATGCGCACGATGATGCAAGGCAAAAAAGATTCATCGATGGGTGGGCACATGATGCATGGAGAGATGAAAGGGATGGATCACGGAAAGATGGAAGAAGGAACAAAACCCGATATGAAAGACGATGAACATAATAAGATGATGGAAGCAATGATGGCCGGAACTCACCATGTAATGGTCACCCTCACGGATGAGAAATTAAGCCAGCCCGTAGAGAAAGCGAAAGTTACGATTGAGATCGTTGCGCCATCGGAGAAATCGAGCAGTGTTGATTTATCCTCGATGATGAATCATTATGGCGGCGGCCTGACCCTCGATGAAAAAGGAAGGTACATGATTGATGTGAGCTTTCAGAGCGACAATGAAGTCAAACATGCAAGGTTTGCTTATGATGGGCATTAATCCCTCGGTGGAGATGCCGTTATGAAAAAAGACCCTGTCTGTGGAATGATGATTGATGAGGAATTTGCAGCGGGCAGTGCTCTCTATGCTGGTCAAACATACTTCTTTTGTGCTCCGGGATGTCTTCATTCATTTGCTGAAAAGCCTTCAAAATACCTAGAGGCAATGGGAAAGGACGACAGTACGTCGGCAAACGATCAGATGGTGGAGAAATGACGAAAGAGCGATAGTTATAGGGCTAACTCGACAAACGATGGGTCTCTCGTTCGGATGCCAGCGCTAGGCAAAGAAAACATGAAGAAGATCACTGCCTATATCAACACGGTGCGAGTCCACTGGCTCGTTGAAGAGCTGGAGGCCCTGGGAATTACAGAAATCATGGTCACGGAATACTTTTCACCTTCATCCAAGATTTCCCGGATGGAACTTTTCGCCAGGGATGATGCGGTGGAACTTGTTCGGGAGAGCGTACATCGCGTTGGCACGATGGGGGCTGCAGCTGATCATTGTTTCTTTATAGAGGAATACGATCCAGGACTTCAAAGTCAAATCCCGATGGGTAAGCGGACAAGCAAACTGGAGGAATCACGGATCAAGCAGCTCATCAATTTCATGCTCCGTGGCAGTCACAGGAGAATTCGGTCGGCATTTGTGCTCATGACAATCGGTGTCCTCGGTGTCGCAGCATTCATTGGGCTTCGGACTAACGAGATTCAACTCACCGCAAAAAGAACAGTGGAAACCGTCCGACTTCTTTCAGAGGCGTCGAGTGCGATGGAAAGCGGCGTGCTTGAGGAGATGTTGGCTGTAGAACGCTTCCACCGCGGAGAGGCGACTGATGCCCTGAACGATTTCAAGACAGCCCGTGTCAAGGTCATCGATGCGGTTTCAGATCTCGAGGAATCACAGGCTCTGTCCAAGTCGACTTTCGACGTGCTTACAACTCTTGAGCATCGTTTCCATCTGATCGCAGGTGGTATGTTCGACATTGTGGAGAGGCTGTCAAATGAGGAGAAGCGGAATCATCAGCAAGAGAGGGCGGAAACAGGATATAACGGGTTCGCCATTCCGCTTGCAGCGGGAGCGCTATATACATACGGTATTTTGCTGAGTCCGGCATTAGGGGCCGTTTTGATGTCTTTCAGCACTGTTATCGTGGCAATCAATGCGAGATTCTTGAAAATAGAGAAAAGCAATGAGCAGGCAGTTGACTTACGCCGACGGGAAGGGCAAGTATAGCCCAACTTCATACGCAACCAATACTCACCATCAAGGAGGATCTATGCAACGAATCATCAAGGCCTGTCTGATTGTCACCGCCGTCATTTATTTTTCCGGGACAATGACTGCTCAGGAGAAGCACACCGGGCAGGAAAAAAGGGAAAGGACGAAACAGGCGAAGGAGTTCTACACATGCCCGATGCACCCTGAGGTGCAGTCTGACAAACCAGGGAAATGTCCGAAGTGCGAAATGAATCTGATCGCGGATGAGGGTCAGCAGAAAGATCAGATGAAGTCACAGAAACAATCGGAAGGCCTCACGGCGAAGGAGAAAATTCAGAAAGCAAAGGAACTTCTAGCTGAGGCGAAAGAGGAGCTGTACTATAACTGCTGCGTCAAGAATCCATGCGACAGATGCGCACTGGATCATCAAAGTTGCGACTGCGCAAAGGATATAGCGTCGGGCAAGGGCATTTGCTCCGACTGTTATGCAGGATGGCAGCTTGGCGAGGGCAAGGATATTCCCGGCATGACGAAAGAAAAAGTGAAACCCAACTTTCACGCCCACAAACACTAAGAACATGGGCTGGGCGAACACTGGCGAAAGGAGATCCGATCTTTCTTCCGTTTTTTCTGCATTCAAGCCATTATTGTTTCGGCCCGCCGCAACAAATTTCATACTTCACACCGCATGGGCACTCGTAGCATTCCTGATCAAGTCGCCGCGTGACAATCGTGCCGCCGCTGTGGCGACAAATACAGCCGTGATGTGCTTCCTGAAGCTGGGCGTACTGGATCACATCGTCACCGCGCAGAATGAGCAGGGCGTTGAACGCTTGCAGGAGGTTTCGGGCAGAGAATTCTTTCACGGCGCCGCCTTTCGAATCTGTGGTGAAGGCTCCAAGGAGGCTGCGACGCCCGTCGGATTCATTCAGAAGGGCGACTTCATAATCCTGATTTGATGAAAGGTCCCGAACAGCAATTGAAATCTTTTCTTTTTCTCGTTGAATCGTGATCACCCCGTGCGACTCCGGCTCACTCGTATCATAGTGATTCGTGATAATCGCCGGGACTGCAAAGGATTGCTCCTGGGCAGGCAACTCGGAAGCAGTCAACATGAAAAACAGGGAAGCGATTATCGAAAATCGTTTCATTGGATTTCCCGCCATGTTTACAAGACACGGTTTACTGTTCACGGTTTACCATTTACTTTCGTCAATTACCCCTTTGCAAGCGCAAGATCGAACATGGTGTTTAATCCTAACGAGGATGGGCAGAAGAAAGGTTCCCCGTAGCGTTTCCCTATTTTCTCCCCATAACTTCTCCCCCTTGCCTCAACAAGTTCAAGGAATTGGGGTTGGCTGAGTTTTGTCTCGGGTTCATTGCTGTTTGGGTTATGGAACTGCGATTCATATGCGAGAACCGCTTTCATCTTTGTTTCCCATGTGTCGGAGACGTCAATAATGAACGAAGGGGTGAATTCGTGCCACTGCATGAATTCGAACCAATTATCGGGCCGGTGAGGTAACTGGTTCTTGCCCGAGTGTTGGGTTGGGATTTTGGCGAGGCCGGAATAAAACCATGCTTCCCTGCAAAGCTGATGCGCATGCATGTGATCGGGATGGCGGTCGAAGGAATGCGGAATGATCAGAATGCTTGGTCTCACGTCTCTCAGGAGACCAAGGACCTTGTGAAGATTCGTTTGGTTCCGTTCGATGTTGCCGTCCGGAATGGCGAGATTCCTGCGGTCATTGACGCCCAAAATCGCGGCTGCGTTCTGTGCTTCCCGCACACGGACATCCTTCGTCCCTCTGGTGCCGAGTTCCCCCTGGGTAAGGTCCGCGAAAACAACAGAACGCCCCTGCCGTATCAGCTTCGCGATTGTCGCACCGCAGGAAAGCTCAAGATCATCCGGATGGGCCCCAATTGCCAAAACTTCAGTCATAGAATCCTTTCGTAAAAAATATCCGTCCAAAATATAACGAATCGTACTCGTTATTCCAATCTGACGCATCCTCCATGATCACCCATGAATATCACAGTCCGCAATCCGCAATCGACCCACCCGGACCTGCCCGACTTGGTTGAGCCATCAGGTCAGGCGGGCGACCGTGAACGAATGCTGGAGTTCGGTGGGGCGGGCAATCCGAAATTCCCATTGAATCTCTCCCCGGCGCTTCCTACTTTAGGTGCCATGATCCCCGATGTTCAGCCCTTCGATAAAAGAGTTCTCTCCGTTTCGGAATTGACGAGAATGATCAAACAGTCTCTTGAGTCTGGGTTTTCGCGAGTCTGGCTGCAGGGCGAAATTTCGAATTGTAAACGTCACTCATCCGGACACTGGTACTTCACTCTCAAGGATGAAAATTCTCAAATTTCCGCCCTCATGTGGAGGAGTCGCGCTGAGGCCCTTTTATTTGTCCCAACGGATGGGATGAAAGTGCAGGCCCGTGGCGCAATTACGGTCTATCCGCCACGCGGAAATTACCAGATTGATGTCGTGCAGCTTCTGCCGGTGGGCGTTGGTGAGCTGCAGATGGCTTTTGAGCGGTTAAAGCTAAAACTACTCGAAGAGGGTTTGTTTGATCAAAGCCGAAAAAAAGGACTCCCCAGATATCCCGAACGCGTCGGAGTAATAACGTCTCCAACAGGAGCCGCGTTACAAGACATTCGAAGCGTCCTCCTGAGAAGAGCTCCTACGTTGGAAGTGATTGTCATGCCGGTAAGAGTCCAGGGGCCGGGCGCCGCAGAGGAAATTGCCGGCGCAATTGGAGCGATGAACAAATTTGGAGGGATCGATGTTCTCATTGTCGGAAGGGGCGGTGGCTCGCTGGAGGATCTCTGGCCTTTCAATGAGGAAGTGGTTGCGCGGGCAATTGCAGCATCCTCAATTCCCGTCATCAGCGCTGTAGGCCATGAGATTGACTTCAGTATTGCGGATTTCGTTGCCGATCTGCGCGCACCAACACCGTCCGTGGCGGCTGAGCTGGTGATTCAGGACCGCGTCGATCTCATTGAAATTGTTGGCAACATTCACTATACTATCCAGCAGCGGGTGCAAGACCGTATTGAAACCTTGCGGGAGCAGATGAAGCGTTTGCTTTTAAGCTATTCGTTCAACAGGCCGCGGGACCTTGTGCTGCAGTGGTCCCAACGGATGGACGAGCTCGACAAGAGTCTTTCCCTGGCCGCCACCCATCTCATTGAATCCGCACACGAGCGCCACGTCTCCTTTGAAAAACGGCTCGAGTCCCTGAGCCCCAGAAACGTGGTACAAAGGGGGTACGCAATCGTCAGGAAAGAACATCGCATCATCACAACCGCAGGCGAATTGTCGGAAGGGGACCTTGCAGATATTCAATTCAAAGATGACTCTGTTGCCGCGCGAGTGGAAAGAAAATAATGTCTAAGAAACCGGGAAAACAAACGTTCGAGACGGCGTTGAAACGCCTTGAAGAAATTGTTGACCTTCTCGAGCATTCGGAAACCCCGCTGGAACAAGCCATCGACCTCTACGAAGAGGGGTTGGAACTGTCCCGCTTCTGTGCTTCAAAGTTGAAGGGTGCAGAGGTTCGATTCAAGAAACTTGCCAAATCTTCAGGCGATCAATTTGAATTATCGGATTTGGACTCTTAAGGATTCTTATGAGTGATTCGCCGTATCGATACCTGGACACCATCAATTCCCCGGCAGATCTCCGGGCGCTGGATGTAAAGGACCTGAGGGGGGTTTGTGCGGATGTCCGGAATTTTCTCGTTGATTGTGTCTCGAAAACAGGCGGACATTTTGGGGCGGGACTCGGAGCCGTCGAGCTTGCCGTTGCCCTGCATTATGCGTTTAACACGCCGGAAGACAAACTGATATGGGATACCGGGCATCAGGCCTATCCTCACAAAATTCTCACGGGCAGAAAAGACCGGATGGAGACCATCCGGCAACTGAATGGGCTGAGCGGGTTTCTGAAACGCGGAGAGAGTGAGTACGATGTTTTTGGAGCGGGGCATGCAAGCACGGCGATCTCAGCTGCGCTCGGAATTACCACTGCAAGAGATTTCGACGGAAAGGATTTCAAAGTTGTAGCCATCGTAGGCGACGGGTCACTTACCGGCGGCATGGCGTATGAGGCAATGAATAATGCCGGAATCCTGAAAAAGAACATGATCGTTGTTTTGAACGACAACCAAATGGTGTCGCTCTCGGCCCTCAACCCCACCTTGTGGTCTTTTCATGACTACTTTTCCGAAGTCCTGACCCATCCGACCTATAATAAGTTCAAGGCAAATGTCTGGGAACTGACCGGCAAGCTCGATAATTTTGGAGACCGGCTCAGGGTCGTTGCGCAAAAACTTGAAAAGGGGGTCAAGGCTGTCGTGACTCCTGGGATGCTGTTTGAAGCGTTAGGGTTCAGATATTTCGGTCCGTTCAATGGCCACAACGTTGTGAAGCTGGTCGAGATCTTAAGACATGTGAAGGACTTAACCGGGCCGATTCTGATTCACACCATCACGCAAAAGGGGAAGGGATATGCCCCGGCGGAAAAAGAGGCGACACGGCTGCACGGTGTGACGCCGTTCGACAAGATTACAGGCGTTATGCACAAGAGTGCTGTGGAATCGCCACCGCTCACAAAGGTCCTTGGTGGTGCGCTCGTCGAGGTCTGCAAGTCAAACCCGAAGGTCGTTGGTATTACAGCGGCAATGCCGGATGGTACCGGGCTCTCCATTCTCCAGAAAGAAATGCCGGAGAGGTTCTTCGATGTAGGGATTGCCGAGCAGCATGCGGTGACTTTCGCGGCAGGGATGGCAACCGAGGGCTATATTCCGGTTGTGGCAATTTATTCAACGTTCCTGCAAAGAGCCTTCGATCAAGTTATCCATGACGTTGCCATTCAAGGTCTCCATGTTGTTTTCGTCCTGGACCGCGGCGGACTCGTGGGGGCCGATGGACCGACGCATCACGGCTCACTGGACCTGTCCTATCTGAGGTGCATCCAGGGGATGGTCGTCATGGCGCCCAAAGATGAGCAGGAATTGCGCGACATGCTCTTTACAGCCGTTGAATACAGAAAAGGACCGATTGCCCTCAGATACCCGCGGGCAAACGCTATTGGAGTTTCTTTGCGCGAGGGGTTCCGAATCCTTGAGATTGGGAAAGGAGAGGTGGCCCGGCGAGGAAAAGACGTCGCAATCCTTGCCATAGGCAATATGGTATCTTCTGCTCTCTCCGCGGCCGACCTGCTCTCGAAAGACGGAATTGATGCAGAGGTGGTCAACATGAGGTTTGTCAAGCCGTTGGACGACGAACTCGTGCGGGACATAGCGTCCCGATTCGACGCCATTGTCACGGTCGAAGACAATACCGTTCAGGGCGGCTTTGGTTCTGCTGTTCTGGAGTCCCTCACAAGACAGCGGTGTACCGGAATTTCGGTTCGGATCCACGGATTGCCCGATGATTTTGTAGGCCATGGAACGCCGAAGGAACTTCATAAATTAACCCAACTGGATGGGCCTGGCATCGCACTGGTCACTAAAACGTTCCTCTCATCACGCAAGGGAACATCCACGCTTGAACTCGTGACATCCTGATCCTCATGGAACGCGCCCGTATTGGGATTATCGGACTTGGTACCATCGCTCAGACAATTCACCTTCCTATCCTCTCGAAACTCCACGATGCCGAAATAGTCGCTGTGTGCGACCTCGATCGATCGAAGGCCGAGTTTGTTGCAAAGAAATACAACATCCGTCGACACTATTCTGACGTCGAGGAAATGCTCAAACGAGAGGAAGAAATCGTCGGAATCGATATTTGTACGGCGACGAATGCGCACAGAGACGCGGCCTTTGCCGGCCTGGAAGCTAAAAAACATCTTCTCGTTGAGAAGCCCCTGGCCCGGACACAAAAGGAAGCAATCGAAATTGTTGCCGCTGCAAAGAAGCACGGCCGGAACCTCATGGTCGGAATGAATAACCGGTTCCGTCCGGATTCCATGATTCTCAAGAGTTTTATTGAGGAAAATGAATTAGGGAAAGTCTATTATTCGAAGGCAGGTTGGTTGCGCAAACTCAGCGTGGCCAATCCGTGGCTGACCCGCAAGGAAAAATCGGGTGGAGGAGTTGTCCTGGATCTCGGGATCGTAATGTTTGATCTCGCCTTCTGGATGATGGGGTATCCGGAAGTGAAGGAAGTGCTCGCGGCCAATTATTCTCACAATACAAAAGAGGTGGAGGATTCGTCGGTTGTCTTTATTCGAATGAAGAATGAATCGACCATAACCATCGAATCGAGCTGGTCGTTCGAGTCAGACCAGGACTTCTTTTATTGTGACGTGTTTGGCACTGAGGGAAGCGGATCGTTAAACCCCTTCAGGATCCTCAAAAAAATGCACGGAAGCCTGGTGAATGTTGCCCCCGTGTCGAACGAAACTCCGCAGACCCTCTATCGGAAATCATATGAAAACGAACTCCGGCACTGGATTGGCTCTCTCCGTGGTCTTCACCCTGTTATTTCAACGGGTGAGGAAGCAGTTCACCGGATGAAAATCGTCGATGCGGTTTACAAATCAGCCAAAACAGGAAAAAGCATGCGTCTTCAGTCATAATCGAAGCGCCGGGAAATTGTGAAAACCTTTTTAACGCAGGTCTTCTCTCGCCGGTCTTCTTCCGCTCCATTAGCCCTTCTCACAGATTTTGGCACCACGGATCCCTATGTCGGCACAATGAAAGGCGTCATTGCTTCCATTCATCCCGACGCGACGGTGATCGATATTTGTCACTCAACCGGCCCGCAGAACGTCCTCGAGGCGTCCTACCTTCTTTGGAGTTGCTACCGGTTCTTTCCCCGTGGCACTCTTTTTATCGTTGTCGTTGATCCCGGCGTTGGATCAGATCGGAACATCCTCCTTCTACGTATGGCCTCCCGTTGGTTCCTTGCCCCGGACAATGGCGTTGTCGATTTGGTCATGGGAGATGAAGCGGTGGAATCGACAACTTGCGTTCGAATGACAAATTCCCCTTACATTCTCTCAGCGGTTTCAAAGACGTTCCATGGAAGGGATGTGTTTGCACCCATAGGCGCTTATGTTTCGCTTGGCGTGCTTCCTGACGAACTGGGCGAAAACATTGAAGCCCCCCCGGTACATAACACATTTGTGACGGGAAAGCCTGAACGCATTGGCTTGGTTCTTCATATTGACCATTTTGGAAATATTATTACCAATATCAGATCGACCGATGGAAACCGTCCGGCGAGTGTGTCGATAGGAGGAAAGTTGGTTCGCCGGTGGATAGAGAATTATCAGGAAGCCCCCGCGAAAACTCCTTGTTTAATAATCGGAAGCAGTGGTCTCGTAGAACTGGTCGTGAAAAACGATCATGCGGGAAGGCGTTTACACGCGCGGTCAGGAGAGCGCCTTGGAGTATTATGGCCTTGAGTGAACGAAACGATTTCTTCATGCAGCGTTGCATCGATCTTGCCGAAAAGGGTCGCGGGTTCGTGAATCCGAACCCGATGGTCGGCTGCGTGATTGTGAAGAACGGGAATATTGTCGGCGAGGGATACCACGAACGGTTTGGCGGACATCACGCCGAGGTGCGGGCCCTTCGTCAGGCCGGAAAACGGGCAAAAGGTGCCACCGCCTATGTCAACCTGGAGCCGTGCGCGCATTTTGGCAAGACCCCGCCATGCACGGCGGCACTCATCAAAGCAGGTGTCAGCCACGTCGTTGCTTCATCAACGGACCCCAATCCCTTGATCAGCGGAATGGGATTTGCGAAATTGCGCCGCGCGGGCATTCGAGTTACGACGGGTGTTCTCAGGAGCAGGTCAAAAAAATTGAATGAAAAATTCTTTTTCTTTATGACCGATGGGCTTCCGTTTGTCGCAGTGAAGGTCGCCCAAACCCTCGACGGAAGAATTGCCGATTTGAAAGGGGGGTCGAAATGGATTACAGGAGATTCCGCCAGGGCCTATGGGCATGCGTTGCGTGCCGAATATGATGCTGTGATGGTTGGCTCAACCACGGTACTGCGCGATGACCCGGAACTGACCGTGAGAGCGGTGAAGGGCCGAAACCCCGTCCGTGTTATTCTGGATGGCCGATTTCGAATCGGTGGACAGAAAAAGATTTTTGAAACGAGGAAAGCACCAACTGTGGTTCTTACCTCGATCTCAGCGCTTCGTCACAACCGTGCAAAGGCGATTGCACTCGAGAAAAAGGGTGTGCAAGTGATTGGGGTGATTTCTGCCGCCGGGATTTCCGGCCTCGCTGTACTGAAGGTGCTGTGTGGATTGGGGATAACGTCTGTATTAATCGAAGGTGGAAGCACAACCATAGGTCCTTTTCTTGAAAGCGAGCTGGTGAACAAAGTGCATTGTTTTATTACACCCGGGCTGCTGGGTTCAGGGTTGGCCGGATTCTCCTTCGGCAGGCGTCGTTTGCAAAGGGCCCTCCGTCTTGCCGACATCTCCGTTCGGCCTCTCTCCGGTGACCTTGTTCTTGAAGGGGCTGTCAAGTATCCATGAAAACACTTCTCCTCATGTTTCTTACGATTTTCACGTCGCAGACCGACACCCTCAAAAACCGGATTGCGTCTCGCATGTCCGCCGTTGAAGGAACGATGGCGATGGCGTTCCATGACCTGACGACGGGTGATCAAATCCTGATCAATGAACGGGAGATGTTCCATGCAGCAAGCACCATGAAGACCCCGGTGATGATTGAGCTGTTTCGGCAGGCAGATGAAGGGATGATACGACTGAATGATTCACTCATTGTGAAGAACTCCTTCAAGAGCATCGTGGACGGCTCAACGTATAGCATGGACCTCAGCGACGACAGCGATGACTCGATGTACGGGATGATCGGGGCCAGAATGACCCTGAGGGATCTCGTCTACCAGATGATTACCGTGAGCAGTAACCTCGCTGCAAACATTCTCATCGAGGTGGTCGATGCCAAAAAGGTGACAGCGATGATGCGTGCACTTGGTGCTGATTCTATTCAGGTGCTGCGGGGAGTCGAAGACCTGAAAGCTTACGAGGCAGGGTTGAACAACCGAACAAACGCTTATGACCTGATGTTGGCGTTCAAGGCGTTGGCGGAAGGCGCTGCGGCCAGCCCACGGGCATGTGAGATTATGATTGATATTCTCGACGATCAGAAATTCCGCGATTTGATTCCTTCACAACTTCCGCCCGAAGTGCGCGTTGCGCACAAGACCGGAAGTATCACAGGGGTCGAACATGATAGCGGAATTATTTTCCTCCCGGACGGACGCCGGTACGTTCTGGTTGTTCTTTCGAAGGATCTGAAGGATCGGAATCAGGGGAAAAAAGCAATAGGGGATATTTCAAAAATGCTGTATGAGCATGTAACAGGTCGTTAAAATGTTCACCGGACTTATTGAAGAATTGGGCAATGTCGTGAAGGTCCAAAGAAAAGGACGAAGCGCCGTGTTCTTCATCGAGGGGCGCAAAACTGTACGTTCACTGACGAAGAATGACAGCATTGCCTGTGACGGAGTCTGTCTGACGGTCCTGAGGAAACAAGGACGCGTGTTTCAGGTGCAGGCTGTAGAAGAAACTCTTCAAAAAACCACATTAGGGGATTTGAAGAAAGGAGATGCTGTGAATCTTGAACGTCCGTTGGCGGCTGACGGACGGCTCGGAGGACACTTCGTTCTGGGTCACGTGGACGGGACAGGAGTTGTTCGACGCATCGATCGCCGAACAAACAGCTGGCTCTTCCATATAGGAATTGCTGCCCGGTTCAGGCGTTTCCTTATCTCAGTGGGTTCTGTAACCGTCAACGGTGTGAGCCTGACTGCAGCGGCATTGAAGCCTTCCGGATTTGTTGTCTCCATCATTCCCCATACATGGGCCATGACAACATTCAGGTTCCTGCGTGTTGGCGGAAAGGTAAACATTGAATATGACGTTCTGGGGAAATATGCCTTGAATGCTGTGAGAGGTGGGAAGAGGACATGAGCAGGAGAGTCATCTACAAAATCGAAAACCGGCCGGAGTATCTTATTACCGAGGAAGAGTGGGACGAAGTGAAGCGGCTCCAGCATTGGTACAACAGTGAATTCTCCTGGACGACGGGCAAAATCTCATTCCGGCGTTACCTTGTTTTCCCGAATGTGGAGGAATTTTCGGATCTGGATGGAACAATCTGGAACATTATTGAGGAACGAAAAAATAAGCTGGCAACGCAAGGATTATCGGAATATGAAATCGTGGCTCAACTCGAGAGGGACCATCTGCTTTTTGTGAAGTGGGGAGGGTACTATGATCATTGCCTGGCCAGCGGTTTTACCAGAGTGGCCGACAATGAATGGAATGCGTTCCTCGTGTGCGATTTCCTCCTCAAGGTGTCGACACTTGTCCCGCATGTGGCCATTGGAATTCACGACGAGGGCCGTTTTATCAGAACGAAGCGTCTTTGGTTGCGGGATGGTGTTGCCATGCTTCGCAAAAAACCGAATGAGTTGCCTGAGACCGTCGGTCAGCTCGTAAAGCACAAACAGTTCTTTGCCATTGTCCATCCCGATCGGTACGACCGGCACCCGTCCTTTAAGAACTCGATTCCAAACTTTAACCAACTGAAAGATGCAGATAAGCAGGTATTGGTGAAGGACTGGAACTGGCTGGGATATGGGAATGGTTACGAGGAAACAGGAATTGCAGGGGGTGTGGATCTCAATCAGAAACTGCGTGGCGTCGATTTTTTTTAAGAAACATTGCCCCCGAATCCCTTGCATTTTCCGGGAATCGTTGATATATTATAAGGTAATCCCGCCCAGAGCGGGATTTTTTCAATTCTCGAGAGGGAAGCATGTATACGTTTTTTATAGTTGTTGAAATGATCATCAGTGTCTTCCTGATTGTGGTTGTTCTGATGCAGTCCAGTAAAGGTGGCGGGCTCGCAGGATCCTTCGGGGGCTCGAATATCGGGACCGTCTTCGGTGTCCGGCGAACTTCAGATTTCCTGAGCAAGGCGACAACGATTCTTGCTACCATATTTGTCGGTCTCGCATTGTTTATCAATCTTGTTGTGCTCCCACGTGGAGAACAAGCCGTCCAAAGTGTGATCCAGTCTCAGGCCCCCGCGCAAGGTGCGCTTCCCCCAAGCCCGCAACCGGGAACTCCGCAGCAACAACCGTGAATCGGCGGGCCTTGTGCGAGTCAAGTGAAGTGGCTGACAAGCCTCGTAAACGCGGTTTTTGAATTTGACAATTGAACATTGTCGATACTTGCGCACCCATGGCTCAATTGGTAGAGCAACTGACTCTTAATCAGTGGGTTGAAGGTTCGAGTCCTTCTGGGTGCACAAAGAAATCAATAGCTTAGAGCTGCTGCCCTTCACTGATTCTCCTCTGCTGCAACGGAATTGCTAACAGTTCACCCATGCTTTTGGGTGAAAAAGGAGGTTAGCATGTCCGTATCACGTCAGCGGTTTTCCCTCATCAAGCGGTACAACGGTACCTACCACATCCTCTACTACGCCAACGGCAAGCGTAGGTCAAAATCCACCGGACACACGCAGAAACCGGAGGCTCTCAAGGCCCTTACGAAACTCCGCGAGCTTCTCAGTGAGAGTGTGGGGCATATTTCCTTTGAGGACTTCTCAAAGAAGTTTCTGGAATTCTCTGAGGCAAACCATGCCCGGAAGACCTTTGACCTCTACAAAGCTATCCTCGCGCGGTTTGGGGCATTCGTTCGGGACGCCTGCCTTCTTGAGATCACTCCTGAGACAATAGACAGATACAAAACGAAGAGAATCAGGGAGGTGTCCCCGGTTTCCGTCAACATAGAATTGAGGATGCTCAAGGCCGCTTTCTCAACCGCTCGAAGGTGGAGACTTCTTGAGAGAGACCCCTTCGAGGGTGTAACCTTTGTCTCAGTGCCGGAACAGGCCCCCTTGAATCTAACTCATGAGGATTTCCAGAAGCTTCTTTCCTGCATCAAAGACGGGTGGTTGAGGGACGTTGTCCTGTTTGCCGTCCTAACCGGAATGAGACGCGGAGAGATTCTCAACCTCCGGTGGAGTGACGTTGACCTTCAACGGAAGCTTGTCCATATTCAAACAAATGCCACATGGAAGTCGAAGCAGGGAAGGAGGAGGACAATCCCCCTGAGTGATACAGCCTTTCTTCTGCTCCAACAGAGGAATGGGAAAAGTGCTTCTGAGTATGTTTTCACGTTGAACGACAGGAAGATATACGAGAACTGGGTGACGCACCTTTTCAAGCGGTACGTTCGGAAAGCAAACCTGAGCAACCAAAGAGTGAGATTCCATTCGTTGAGACATTCCTTTGCCACTTGGTTGGCTCAAAGCAAAGTTTCAACGTGGGAGATCCAGAAGCTCATGGGGCATGCCGACATTAAGACAACGGAGGCGTATAGTCACCTTTTGGCAGAGGAATTGCACGAAAGCGTCAACAAGATTACTCTGAACTAACGAGGAAAATGTTGCATAATGAAGGATAAGACAAGCTGATGAGTGTTGAAGTTCTCAAAGAGTTCTTTCTCGATTGCCACCCCCTTCAATTCTTCGTACATTCCAATTGAAGGAACGAAGGTCAAACATATGCGTAAAATACCGTACTGGCTTTCTATATCAACAATTGTCATTGGAGCTATGGCGTGTGGCCCCACCATCCCATATTTCTACAAGAACTACAAGCTAAACGATAGCCTTTCGGTTTCTGTTGGAAATCCCATTCTTGCGTTCGAGGAGGGAGTGTCAAGGGACAACCAAAAAACCGGATACAAATACGAGTTGATTTACAAAGGCGTATTGAATGATGTTATGACGTTGGTTTACCGGGAGTATAGTGTTGGCGTAGAAGCTGATTACATGAAGCCAGCATATTCAATGGAAGTAAGTTATGATTTGACAAAGGGAAGGCAAGTTGAATTCAGGGATTTCATCATTCGCGTTTTGGAGTCCACCTCGCAAAGACTTTCTTTCGTTCTCTTGGAGGAACCGATAGCCTATCGGGGACGGGGTAACATAGGAACTCTTGCTCAAGGTCAGTGGATAAGGATGGATGTTATCGGGGAAAAGAGTGATCTTGACACGGTGCATTTGTGGAACGGCCATTCGTATCTTGGGGAGATTGAGGTTGAGATGACTGACAGGATTGTGTTTCGAGATTTCGGGCGCATGGAAAAAAAGACAATCAGGATAATGGACATAAGTGTTATTTCGCGACGTTCGGGCGTGATAACTCGATTTGTGCGCGACAGCGTGAAGTAAATAGGCACTTTTTATCCGGTCGAATCGCCAACAACAACATTGCAATCCCCTCTCACACTCTGAGAGAGGAACATTTACCCCAACTGGAAAGCAAGGCTTTGGCGAGCCTGACCGGACTGGTTGGGGTTTTGTTTTTTGTGTGAGGTGACAAATGGGCTCTTTTATATTCTTCGGGAAGTGGAACAAGAAAAACGTCCGAAATAAGCTATTAGGTCATGCAAGGCCGAAAGATGCTTTCCTGAAGTTGAAGGATGACTGCCTTGATTCAATGAAGCGGGAGGGAACGGTACGGGAACAACGAATGCTTGACGAAATCTTACAGTACTTCGATGCTATACTGCCTAAGAACATGTCAAAGAATAGTCTCATAACACACGCGAACCTTTTGACTCAGATTATCAATTTATGGGGATTCGGAAAGGAAGGGCAAAGGGATGAAGACATAAATTACTACAATAAACGCCTGAGAGATTTAGGGGTGAAACCGGAATTGCACAATATCATTGAGAAAGCTAAGATCATCTACGACCATCATAACAAAACTGTGCAAGGTATTCAGAGATGGAAAAGAAAGATACAGGCAGAGTACGGGCCCGGAGCTGGGCAATCTGAGGTTCTGTTGTACAATCCAACAAAACCAAAGTACATAGAACGTGTGAAAATAGAGGATGCAAAAGACATTTCTATGAGAGAAGCATTCCGGAGAGCCGGAGGGAATGAGACAGATTATGGTACATACTTAAGGACGAACAACCGGGACAAGAAGAGGAGGCAAAAGCTCAACCTGAGAAAGTAGACACGTGTCTACTGACATAAGAAAGTAGATTCTTTAGTTTGTGGGTGAGTTCAGGAGAGAAATCCTGACTTCACCCAGTCAAAAGTTTGCCGGATCTTAAAGCTGACTGGGCTTTTGGATTCGGCATTTTTATTTTCAGTGGCTACTAAAAGGAGACAGCAGGGCGGACGTTGTTCCGATGAGGAGTCCTGCCCAGAGACCCGCGGTGCTTCCCTTACGGGACGGGTGGCGGTTGGGTTGAGTGACAGGGGCGCAAGGTGAGTGAACCTGCTCCAAGTTGTCCGGGCGACGCGAGCACCCTCGCCAAAATCCTGACCGTTTACCCTAAAACGCGACGACCGACGGGCAAACCGGAAGGTCAAAGCAATGGGCCAAAGCATCGGCCCCACGTAAATGAAACCCACTGATTTTGTTCACCAAAAACCTCAAGCGGGTGAAGTGCGTCCGCTCTGACCTCTGGGCAATTGGGAAGGGATGAGAAATGAACCGAAGTGGTTTGACACGCGAAGAAAGGTTACGGTTGGCGAGGCTCTGGCGGAAGATCCGAAACCGGCGTAGACGCAAGGACTTTAAGATGCAAAAAAACAGAGAGAATCTTTTTTTGAGTCAGTTTTCAAAATGAATTCATTCGAAAAATATGATCTGATTCAATGCAGGATTGCCCGGTTTTACGAGCGTGAGCACGGAGCAAGTGTCGTGAGTATTGGGTTTGCTCCGAAATGGGACATTCGATTTACCGATGGGGCCACGGTTGAAGTCAAAGTGGATGAGCTTGCAGCAAAGACCCTCAACGCGGCCATCGAATTTTGGGACGTTCGCCGAAACATTGGGACAGGCATTCTGGCAACCGAGGCCCAGTTGTGGTTGCATTGTGTGCCACAAGGCGAGGGCCTTCGTTGTTACGAACTGAAAACGAAAACCCTCTTGCGACTGTGTTTTGAAACTGGCTCCGTTCGTGACGGTGGAGATAATGGGGCCTCACGTATGAAATTGATTCCGCTGCAAGAACTTGTCGCCGTCAGTGAGCGAGATTTCATTCTTGAGGTATAAAACTATGAACCGAAAAGAATGCTTAGAGGTAGTGCTCGTTTCTGCAATTCTTGAATCGGATGAGGTGGTGTATGAAAAATTCTGCTTAGGTGAGATTACATTCGAACAATTGCAAAACGTTTACAGCGAAATGAGACAATTTGCCGAGCAGGCCGAAAGACTAATAACACGAATAGCTTGAAATAAATCAATCAAAGGAGAGCTACCATGTCAACGAAAGATCTGGCAGAGCGGGTCAAAAACGAAGTCTCATCATTCAATACGAGAATAACGAACACACCCGGAAAGCTTCAATTCACAGTCCCAAACTTCCGGCAGTTCACCTCAGAAGGTCAACAATCGGAAATCCAAAAAGCAAAGACCCAGATCCGCGCGGAGTCCCGTCAAAAAGCTCTCGACTTGCAGGCCGAAGTTGCGAAGGAAAAAAGGGATGTTACTCTTAAGGTGGGTAAGATCAAATTTCCCAACGCAACGAACACGGACCCCTCCCTTCGCGCGGCAGGTGAGACGCAGATCAACTCCGCTCTCCTCTTCCTGAGTACGCCAAAAAGTACCTCCGCAATCGTTTCCGCTGTCAAGAATGCCTTTGAAATGAACCGCCCTGAGTTTGCCTTTACCGTCACGGACTCCATCCTCACTGAGTACGAGGGAAAGCGGGAGACCGTCCCTCAGAGCCATACTGACAGAGATAAAGCAAAACGCCTGACAGAATCCTTACACGAGCTTGTCAAGACATTCAGCGGGAAGGCCCAACTTGACGAAGTTGAAGCGGAACTCGACGGGTTTAGGCCTCTCGAAACAATGACGGAAGAATTTGTTGAGCAGCTTGACCGGGGCGGGAAGCTGTTGTATTGCCGGAACTCTACCCCCTGTTGAATGATGAAGAACGGGCAGCCATGCTTAAGGATGCCGAAAAGGGCGGCCTCCAAGAGGTAATCGGACTGAAGCGAAGAATCTCTGAGGCTGCGCGAGCAGTCGCCTAAGCACTCATAAATAGCCTTGAACGGTCGAGAAAGTGCATCAAAAATGAAACTAATGAACAAGAAAACACCGCTGCCGGTTCGCAAGATCAGAGTTGGAAAGCTCGATTCTCTCAAGGAAGTGGCAAAAACACAGGGACGCTTAATCAAGAAAGTGTTGAAGGCGGGGGGGGACTGTAATTTCGAGTACAAAGTTACCTGTATGCTTTCAATGTTAGCGAAGACTCTTGAAGGTTCAGACCTGGAAGGACGGATTGAGGCATTAGAAAGGCAAACGAGAAAGGGAATCTGATGGGAATAAACGAACGAGTGAAAAAACTTGAGGCTCCTCTAATGGAGCATGGCCCGGTACTGTTCGTTGACAATGACAGCGACGCGGAATATGAACGAGCAAAAAGGGAATGGGAGGCCAAAAACAAGCGGGCAATCCAGCCTTACGAGAAAGTCATTGTGTTCGTTGGAGGTGTTCCCGATTGATGTTACTTCGTCACGCATTGAGCTACTTGTTCCGAGTCTGTATCGTTGCGTATTACTTTCAAGGCCGTTCTTTACTCGATTCTTGCTCAACGCCCACGCCCTACCCTGATTCTGGACGATGCGGAAGCCATTTTCAGCACCCGTTCAGAGCGATTTGAGGGAATCAGGGCAATCTTGAACTCTGGCAACCGGGAAGTGAAACGCCTTCTTATCGTTCCAGGCTTATGGTATCGCGACGCAACATGACCCTGCCTGTTATGCAGGGGAGAACAGGGGGCTAATTTGATAAGACAGAGGGAACAATATGGCACTTGCGCTTCATAATGGAATGTCTACTTCCTTCCAACAATGCTGACAGGATAATATCCCCACTGTACAACTCTTCCACTTGATGCATCGAAGAGTATTGTAAACATAGACTCAACGACTTGGTGCGAGTAGCTTAGGATGAGTTTCTCTTTGAATTGTTCGAGGGGGATTTCCTTTATCTCCTTGACTGCCTGTTCGGGCTCTGGAACTTCAAGGCCTAATTCTTTGCGTTTCTTCCATTCTTTTTCAGACAAGATTAATCCCTTGTTGTAATAGGAGTGATAAACGAACTTGTCTACAAGGTCGAAATCTGCTCTTGAGACCTCCGCTCCATTGACGTAATATTCTGCTCCTAATGTGGTTTTCTTTATCCAGATCCAGGTTGGTTCGAGAACTGTTGCAGTGTCAAATTGTGAACCCAAATATTTCCAATTGACATACATCAATTGTCCGCTTGTTTCTATCGACTTTTTCGCAACCCAAATCCACAGATTTGTCAGGGTATCCAACATAGCCTTCTTCAATTTCAATTCTTCCAACCTTCTGTTAAGTCCTGCCAAATCAAGGTCGTTGATGTTGTATTTCTCCTTCTCATCCTCAACCTTAGTTACACCTCTCAAAATATCAGAGGGTTTTCCCAGAATCTTTTCAACTTCGTCGTAGGTCATTCCGACTTTGAGGGAATCCCGCCAGTTTATCACAGCCGCCGTCTCTCTCTTCTCTTCTTTTGATGTGCAGGCAGGAATAATTATTCCGAATACAACGAAGATGGGCAAAAGGAATTGATGCGGAACGCTTCTGCGCATAGAAGACCCCCTTGAAGGTGTGCCTGAATCTACAAAGCTCAAACCTGAGATTCAAATGAGAAGCCAGAACCGAGAGCCTCCCGAATTTTCCCACGCCTTAAAAAATGAATTCGCGGACACCTAAAAAAGGGGCGTTTGATTTATGTATTTCAAACCGCACAAATGCGAGAAAGTTGCTAAATAACCCTAACGTTTCCCACGCCGTCTTGATTCTGTTTTCAAAAACAGCATACAAGCGGGAAACAGGGGGCGTGTCCTGTTATTCAGGCAATAATCTACCCACTTTCAGGGGAACTCTATTGAGGCAACGCGGTGGGCTATCTTGCATCGCCCGTCAAAACGAAGTATATTACATTTGCAGAGCAATCGATTCAAAACTTCCAAATTCAAGTGTTATTGAATGCCCTTCGTGTACTGCAAGGCCCCGGAAGTGCCTGAATGAGCGCGGAGGGCGTTCCGTTTCTGTAGTGGAGTGGGTTGCAACAGTTTTGCAACAGTTGACCCTTGAAACTGCAAAGGTGAAGCATCCCAACCTTTGAATTTTGCTTATTTCATGGCTCAATTGGTAGAGCAACTGACTCTTAATCAGTGGGTTGAAGGTTCGAGTCCTTCTGGGTGCACAAATGAAAGCCTGAATTCAATCAGAATTCAGGCTTTGTTTTTTGGGGTTCCCCGAAGTGGGTCATTGGATTGGTGCATCGATCGTTCCTGATCGTGGCATTTTTCGTTCTTATGCTTGCAAAGTTGGTCATCAAGGATGACGCGGTGACGAAGGCGTGACGCGTGCGCAACCGCAGGTCCTTGGCTCAGTCCGGAGAAAGGTTTGCTTGATTTCGGTGCTCGGGGGGTCGTATTGCCAGTGTGCAGTTGATTTCGTAATTTAGACCCCCATAGTGATTGTCCAAAAGGGGTTGACGTTTTTGCAGCCGAAGTGGCGGAATTGGTAGACGCGCTGGACTCAAAATCCAGTCTGGCTTACCCCAGGTGGGGGTTCGAGTCCCCCCTTCGGCAC
>Ga0302046_10001641_pt1 | contig 20966 bp, 14 predicted proteins | sample RVTome_11_FD_200261 | JGI IMG/M metagenome (GOLD analysis project Ga0302046, IMG submission 200261) | Soil microbial communities from uranium-contaminated site in the Upper Colorado River Basin, Wyoming, United States - RVT147D111 (version 2) ...
AATGCTCGTTAGAGGAAAAAAATGGTTTTTCAAAATCCGGCCTTAAACTCAACCATCAATTTTAGCTGCCAGATTTCCACCTTTGTGGACGCTCCACCGTAGTGCGTCCAGACTCGTAATATTATGTAAACTCATTTGAGCCGTGGATGCCTTGCGATCCACGGCTTTTTGTTTTCAACCCTGGATCGCCTCGCCCCCACGGTTTTTATTTTTTATTTAGGAGCGAACAATGATCTTGCTGCGTCTCGACAATGCAACCTTCAGCCATCCCGGCGATTTCGTACTCAAAAATCTGAGCTGGGCCATACAAGCCGGCCAAAAAATCGGCCTGGTTGGTCCCAACGGAGCCGGAAAAAGCACCATCTTGAAACTTTTGACCGGGGATCTGCCGCCCGACCATGGTTTTGTCGTTCGAACCAAAGGCGCCAGCCTGGGATATCTACAGCAGGAGGTCGGGTTCGAGCCGGAGAAAAGTGTGCTGGCCGAGGCCATGACCGCTTCCCCCCGGCTGGCCGAATTGGAAACGGGCCTAAAACAGATCGAACTCTCGCTGGCCGACCCGGCTGTGTACGGTAATGAAAATCGCCTGACCCAAATGCTCAATCGCCAGGAACAAGTATTAGGCGCTTACGAAGAAGCCGGCGGGTTAAAGTATGAAAATGTGGTCAAGGCCACTCTACGCCAATTAGGCTTTACCGAGGCTGATTTCGAGCTTTCAACCGGCGTTTTGAGCGGCGGTCAGAAAAAAATGCTGGCCCTGGCCAAATTGGTGATTAATCAGCCGGACGTGCTGCTGCTCGACGAGCCTGATAATCACCTGGATCTGGCCGGTAAACAGCGCCTGGAAAATTTTCTACGCCACTACCCCGGGGCCGTGGTCATCGTCTCCCACGATCGCTATCTGCTGGATGACGTGATCGATGAGATCGTCGAGGTCGCCGGCGGCAAGTTCGAGTTTTATACCGGCAACTACTCGGTCTATGTGACCGAAAAAGAACTGCGCCGGCTGCGCCAGGTCCAATTGTATGCCGCCCAGCAAAAGGAAATCGCGCGCCTGGAAGCGGCCATTGCTCGATTTGAGTTGTGGGCCAGCCTCGTCGTCGACGAACGGCACATCAAACAGGCCAGAAACAAGCGCCGCCAGATCGACCAGATGGCGAAGGTCGACAGGCCGCATGAGCAGAAAGATATGGGTTTACAGCTAAATGGCTGGCGTGGCTCCGACAAGGTGTTGGAAATCATCGACCTGTTCAAAGCCTTCGGCGATAAACCGGTGCTGGTGGGCCTCAATTTGCTCCTCTGGCACGGGCAGCGGGTCGGGCTGATCGGTCCCAACGGCGCAGGCAAAAGCGTGCTGTTCCGCTGCATCACGGGCCGGGAAACCCCGACCGATGGGATCATCAAGATCGGGCCAAGTGTAAAAATGGGGATCTACACCCAGGAGCATCAAAGTCTTGATTACGGTCAAAATCTCATCGAAACCGTCCGTCACGTCAAACCCATGTACGAAGATCAGGCCGTGGCTTTCCTGGGTAAATTTCTATTTGCGTATGATACGACCAAGCATCAAACCGTGGGCAGCCTCAGCGGCGGCGAACGCAGCCGTCTCCAAATGGCTTGCCTGATGCTTCAGGAACCAAACTTCTTATTGTTGGACGAACCCACCAATAATCTCGATATCCAATCGGCCGAGGTGCTGGAACAGGTGCTGGATGAGTTCAACGGAGCGGTCTTTGTGATCTCGCACGACCGCTATTTTTTGGACAAAGTAGTGGATAAAATTGTGGAGTTGGAGCCAGATGAGGGTGACTTGACCGAATATTTGGGAGGGTATACCGATTATTTAGCCGCCAAATGAGCGCTGATTTGATGATTCGACAACAAATCCATGGTCACTTCCTGTCAGCGCCTGAATAGGGTTCGCCGGATCGTAGCCAACTCGTCTACTTTGACCGCATAGGCCAGGGCCACATAAACCAGGCCACCGATGACAATGCCGGCTGCTCCGCCAAACCAGGTGGGTCCAATCGACCAAACAGGCAGCAGAGCCAATAAGACAATCGCCATCCCCAGCGCGGCCAGGCCCATTTTGCCGATGGCCTGTCCCAATCCCGGCTCGGCCAGGCCCTCCATCTTGGGGCGGAGCAGGATTAGCAAAGCGACCATCTCTACTGTAACGGCGATGGAATTGGCCAGGGCCAGCCCACCATGGGCGGCCCAGCCTAATCGAGGAAAGCCGTTCATAAAGATGAGGCTCAAGCCAATGTTGACCAGCATCGCCACGAGGCCCCAGCCCACCGGCGTTTTGGTATCCTTGAGGGCATAAAAAGCCCGCGTCGTGATCTCGACCACAGCGTGACCGACCAGGCCCAACGAGAAGAACCCCAACGCCCAGGCCGTAATTGTGGTTGAGTGAGGGTCGAATTCACCCCGCTGAAGCACCAGTCGCACAATCGGCTCGCGCAATATAATCAGCCCGACCGCAGCGGGGAGAGTCAGAAATAGCAGGTTGCGCAGTGTCACCCCAAAGATGCGCCGCATCTCGGTGCGTTCGCCGGCGGCGGCCAGTGCGGCCAGGGTGGGAAACAGGGCGGTCGCTACCGATTGGGCGATCACGCCCTGGGGCAGCAGCATAATGATCCAGCCATAATTGAGCGCGGTCACGCTGCCTTCGGCCAGACCCGAAGCCAGCACCGTCGCCACCACAAAATTCAACTGCACCGCGGCCAACCCCAGCACCCGGGGAGCCATCAAGCGGCCGACCTCGTGCAGACTGGCGTCGCGCAGGGCCAGTACGGGCCGGTACTGCATCCGTTGCGGGCCATGCCTCAGTCCGGGCAGTTGGACCAGTAGATGGGCCGCCGCGCCTACCACGACACCGGCGGTGAGACCACGCACGCCCCAGGTTGGTCCCAACAACCACGCTCCCAAAATAATGGCGACATTATAAATCGAAGGGGCCAGCGCCGGGAGCAAAAAATGCTGGTGGGCGTTGAGAATCCCCATGACCACCCCGCTGACGCCAAAGATAACGGTGGAGATCAGCATCCAGCGCATCAACTCGGTCGTCAAAGCCTGCTGAGCCGGGCTGAATTCGCCAAAGAAGGTTTGGACCAGCCACGGCGCAAACAAAGCCGCCAACCCGCCGAGGCCCGACAGAATCAGCACTATCCAATTGATCGCCGCCGAGGCCAATTGCCAGGCCCCTGGCATATCCCGGCGAGTCAGGTAGCCGGTAAAGACGGGAATAAAGGCCGAACCCAGGGCTCCCCCGGCCACGACATAGAATAGAAAATCGGGCACTCGAAAGGCGGCCAGATAGGCATCCATCTCGGCACTGGTGCCAAATTGGCGGGCAATCACGACTTCACGCAGCAAGCCCAGCACTCTGCTGGCCACAAACAAGACCATCACCAGCGAAGCCGCCCGCGCGATCCGTCCCATATGAGTCGGTGTGGTTGGGGTTGCTTGAATCTGGCTCAATTATATCTGCTCGACATCAACCATTCGCCGCCTCAGGGCTTAATCAACTCAAGTTACCGCTCCTGAGAGGGTGAGTTAATTATACCACTAAGAAGCGGTTGGAAAAGTAGGAGTCCAGGGCTTGAACCGAATGCTCTCGCGGCTATAATATTTGCCGGGGTTGCTCTTAAGGTCCGCCTCGACTATCATATCAGGGTAAACTATTGCCTTGAAGGTGCCAATCGATGCTAATTTACCCTGATGATCGGGTGCTTGTCGCCGTGATCAACAATTTAGAGGACTGGCAGCGAGTGCAGGATGAGCATTGGTATCGTATCCCGGCCAAGCACGCGCCAGAGCCGGCGCCCAATATCGACATCCTGGCCTTTTATTTTACCAGGGCCTTTGGGCCGGATAAGTGGGCCGTGCATTACTATGCCCACGTCGAGGGGCACGAGCTTCTGACCCGCCGCGATCTGATCCCGGCGGAACCGGATCACAAACGGGCCGGGCAGTGGTATTACAAATTTGAGCTTGGCCCGTTGCAGCACAAAGTTCCGCCCATTGTCTCCTACAACTGGCGGCGCATCACGTTCATCGCCACCACCGGGGATCGATTTGAAGTAGCCGAAGATATCAACGATCTCTTTGAGGATGAGTCACCGGCCGGGCGTTTGTATGTGACCTTACGGGAGGACGGGTTTCATCCCGAACGGGATTGGCCCATGCGGGAAGCGGGCGTAACCTATCAGGTCGATCTGGCGGTGCCGGCCGGTAAGAAGACATGGCTGCCCATCGTCTTTACCCCCACCGCGACCCCTATCCCGCCGAACGCACTCTGTTTTCCCAGTGATGGCGATCCGGCCGACTGGGTGAGAGCCATTCAGGATAAACTCAAGGATGATTGAGCAGAGGATTGGAGATTAGAGATTGGAGATTAGGGTAAATATCAATCTCCAATTTGATCAAGCCGCGCGCAGGATCGGCCGGGTCAAACAGGTGGGGCCGCCCTCGGCTTTGAGCGAAATCTCCCGGCCCTCGTAGGTCTGTACCCGGCAGCCGGCGGCTTCCAGGCGCTGCTGCGTGATCGGGTTGCCGGCCAGCAGCAAACAGTGGCCGGGCGCTAGGGCCAGCACGTTCGGTCCCATCGTGGGGAATTCCTCATCCGGCGCCTCGATGAACTCGAACCCCCTGGCCTCCAAAACCTGCCAGAACGGCACCGGCATCAGCGGGGGATAAACAACGGCCCGGCTATGATCCACGATGCTGATGAACGACATCAAATGGAGGCAGGCCTCGGGCCCGCCGTGATAGGGCAAGGGCACGGGGATCACCTCAACGTCCAACCCGGCCAAGGCCTGGCTTAGCTGGCCCAGCCCTGCGGCGTTGGTTCGGAAGCCCTGGCCTACGGCCAATGTATTCTCGTCGAGCCACAACAAATCACCGCCCTCAGCCTGGGCCGGGCCGCTCAGCGTGTAATAAATGGGAATGCCCAGCGCCTCGAAGCAGCGGGCCAGCGCCGCTTCCTCTCCCTGCCGCAGCGTCTTGCCCATACGTAGCATGATCGCCCCGCGTTTGGTGATCAGTGCGGGGTCATGGGTGAAAATCGCATCGGCGTGATGGGGTAGATGTTCGTCGTGGTAAATGACCTCTGCGCCGGCCTGCTGCAAGATTTGCACCAGGGCATCATGTTCCTGTTGGGCCAGTGCTAAATCGGGCCGGCCGGTATAGTGCCATTGAGCCGGGTCGGCCCCGGCAAAGGCTTCGTCGGGCCGCTTGACCAGCACCGTCCGCAGCGGCTCAACCATACTCTGGCTGTTGTAAGTCATGCTCAGGTCCTCTGCTCATCGAACTACTGATACGCCAGACTATCGCGCACGCTGATGCGGGTAGCGCCCCTGGCCGGAAGCCAACTGGCCGTGATCGATAGGACGACGATGATGGCCAACCAGTATAGGGCCCCGGTGGGCGTGTATTTGTAAACAATCTCACCCTGAATCGCCGCACCCAGCCCTTGGGCCATCAGGATACCGGCCGGGATGCTCAAAGGCAGGGCAATCAGCCAACTGAGCAAGCCCAGAAGCAGACCCTCGCCGATGAATAGCCGGGCGATGGCCCAGGAAGATGCGCCGATGGCTCGCATCACGCCGATTTCGCGCCGCCGTTCCAGGACACTGAGCGACAGCACGCCGCTCAGGGCGATCCCTCCAACAACGCCCATTACAATTGACATAGTCGCCAGCAAGCTGATGATGACCCCGAAGTTATTGAGGATCTGTTCGGTGATCTGGGTGGCTGTGTCGCGGCCAAAGGGGCTTTGCGGGTTCACCTCCAGCTTGCGCCGATCATAATAGTCACGCAGCACCAGGGCGGCCTCGGCCTCGCCGTCGGGATCAGTCCGTACCGTTTGAATCCAGACCGTACTGGCCTCACCAACGCTGTGCGTTTCCCGCAACAGCACCTCGCGCGGGGTGTGGGCCGAGTTGGTGATGATGGGGTCAAACAACAGGCCGACCACCTGCCACTCTGAATCCCCATAAAGGTTCTGATTGACTACGACTCGATCCCCGACCCCGACGCCGGCATCTTCGGCTAGCTGCTGGTTCAGGACAACGGCGTAGGTATCGCCCGGTTCCAGCCAGCGCCCGGCTCGCATCTGGGGACCGTACAATTCGGTCGGGATGGGCACGCCAAACAGCGTGACCTCCTCATCATCGTTCGACTCAGGTTGGCCGGCAGGGCGGATCGTAGCGCCGCTGAGACTCCACATCTCGACCGCTTTCACATCGGGCTGGGCCAGAGTCAACGTTTCGATCTGCTCGATCCGCTCGCTCTCTTCAAACTGGAGCAGGACGTTAAATCTCAAGATCGAGAAGAGTAGGTCGCCAAAAGTGTAAGTGACCGAGTCGCCGACACTCATCACCATCATGAAGATCAGGCCGCTGATGACCAGAGTCAACTGGGTGAGAATGACGCGCCCTTTATTGCGAAAGGTATTGCTCAGGGTGAGGATGATCAGCCGCGAGATTTGTTCCATCTGAGCCAGCCAGCGCGACACGCGCCCGGTCCGGGTGCTCAAGCCATAGGTGCTGATCGCCTCCCGGACGGTGATGGTCGCCCCGGAGAAGATCGGCACGAGCGATACCAATAATGGCGCTAGCAAGGCGATGGCCGCCTGGGCGACCAGGGCGGTTGGATCGATGGTGAACGGGCCGGGTTGGGCGTTGAAGGTATTCAACATGAACAGCTTCATACCATGGGCGCCAATCGCCCCCAGGGGAATAGCGATCAACAGCGCCAACAGGCCGTAGATGAGGACCATCGACAGATAAACGCGCAAGATCTGTCTCGTGCGGGCTCCAATCGCTTTCATGATGCCGATTTGATCGACTTGTTGGGTGATAATGGCGTTAATGGTGTTGTAGACCAGGAACAAACCCAGGATCAGGGCCACGGCGGCCATAACGCCCAACACCAGGAAAATCCCGTCGAGCACATCCTGGAAGAAATGTTTTTCCGGGTTGGAGACGCGGCCCGGGAAGAAGCCGTTCGACTCTACATCCAGCTTTTCCAGCCGGCGCTGCATTTCGTCGGCCAGCCTGTTGAGGACGGCCTCGTCGTACTCTGCCGCAGTAGCCAGGATGCCGGTAAAGTCAGGGTCGCCGCTCAGTTCACCAAAGCGTTCACGCGTAGTGTAGAATTGGGCGTTGCCTCCAAAGCCGGGCGGCTGGGCGGTGGGATTGTAAATTAGGCCCCGAATTCTGACCGTGCGGTCGCGATCATCGATCCGAATCTGGATCTGCCCGCCTTGTTCGATGCCAAAGGCGGTGTCCGCGCCCTGTTCCACGGCGAATATTTCTTCCCTGGGCCAATCACCGCCGACGAGGTTGAGCCTGGCCAGCGTTTGCTCTTCATAGTCGTCACGGGCGATCAACCCGGCCGGCTGCCACGCCTCATCCGGATTGGCCCGCCATTCGATGTTGGTTTGCAGAAAGCCTTCGACGGCCGTGATTCCCCGGATATTTTCAAGCGACTGGATCGTCTCGTCGTCTATGGTGGGATCGACCGACAGATTGATCATGGCCGGCGACGAGCTGCGCCAGACGTCGGCCATACCGGCGATGATCAAATTGCGGCTGCCGATGATCATGCCGATGGCAAACGCCCCGATGCCGATGATCAAGACCACCTGTAAGGTTCGGCCTTTATTTTTCCACAAATCGTACCAAATTTTATAGCGGATGATACTCATCGGATGGCCTTTAGCGCCCGTAAACAACTACCTGCCAGAGCAGGGTCTGGCGGTGGAAACGCTGTTTCAAACCGTTGGCGTGGATCACGGCTTCGACGGCCGGGGTGGGGTGAACAAAAATGCGGAAAGGATTGCGGGTAAGCCAGGAGACGTTATTGATGATTTTCACGCCGAGCTTCATCCACCATGTCGCCCGGGGATAGACAACACCGTACAGTTCTCCGGCGCGAGCCGATGAAAGCCCGACCAGGGCGGTCATATCGTGATAACAACAGATCACGCGGTCGAGCGTCACGATATCGACCGGCTCGATCTCCGGGGCCAGCTCTACAAAATTGCCGTAGTGATAGCTGACCTGTTCGGCAAAACCGCGCCGCTCGGCCTCCTGTCTGGCCGCATTGAGATAGGCGCTCGAGGCATCGACATTGGTGGCGCTGCCAGCGCCCGCCTGCAGCAGTTCATGCTGGATCGCGCCGACCCCACCACCGATATCCAATAGTGTTTTTCCGGCGACTCCCTCGGCCACCAGCGCCTCGATCAACCAGCGCGTGGTCTTGCCGGGGCCTTTCCGGCGATAGTCTTTCAGTTCTCGAGCCGCAACCTTATCATCGAAAAAACGCTCGATCCCTTGACACTGGCAGCAGTTCATATCAAACACCCAGGTAACTTCTCAGCTATACCCTGACCAGTCATTGGATAGGTATTGGTATTTAAGCCCAATTACCAATAACCAATTACGTCTTAGTATCCGGTCCAACTGGTGCTGCCGACAAACTCGTCGCGGGTGATCTTGCCGTCGGTGATCTCGACCACGCGGGGAACACGGTGGGCCAGTTCTTTGTCGTGGGTCACCATGAGCATGGTCTTGCCCTGCTCGACCAATTCGGAAAAGAGATCGAAGACATCGCCGGCGGTACGGGAGTCGAGGTTGCCGGTGGGCTCGTCACCGACCAGCAGGGGCGGATCATTGGCCAGAGCGCGGGCAATGGCGGCGCGTTGCTGCTGACCACCGGAGACCATGCTGGGTAGTTTTTCGGCTTGATCGGCCAGGCTCACAATTTCCAGCAGGTGCATGGCCCGTTCGCGGCGCTCTTTGGGCTTATACTTGTTGGCGAAGTCCATCGGCAAGATGACGTTTTGCAGCAGGCTGAGGGCCGGCAGCATTTGGAAGAATTGGAAGATGATACCAACGTGTTCCCCTCGCCAGGCCGCCAGTTTATTCTCGCTCATCCTGTGGACCTCGCGCCCGGTCACGATCACCTCGCCGTCGCTCGGGCGGTCGATGCCCGTGATCATGTTGAGCAAGGTTGATTTGCCGTTGCCGGACGGTCCCACTATCGAAACGAACTCGCCCCGCTTGACGTCGAATGAGATCCCTTTGAGAATGGTAACCTCGCCATCACCCACTTTAAAGCTCTTGACCACATCTTTGATTTCAACGATGCTGTGGTTTCCATTTTCTTTGGTTTTGTCATTGCTAAACAGACTCATCTTTTCACCTCCATTGCGCTTGAAGACTGGACAGGTTTGCAAAACGTATCCGGTCTGAAGCAATACTTAATAACGCGCTATGGCCGGCAGGGGCCTCGTTACTCCTCGGCGGCCCAAATCAAATTGACCTTGGGTCGATAATTATCGATATCGTACATCTGCTCCACGTCAACGCCATGGACACCCTGGGTCACCATGTTCAATTCTACGTTGGTCAAGTTATAGCGCTGCTGATAAGCCGTCATGCGGCCAAACTTGTCCTCTTTCAAAAGCCGGGCAGCCAGAATAGCAAAGTTGGTTGCGCCCAGCAGATCCTGCCCATCCGGCGGGCCGGTGCGGAGCAGGTAGGTCAAGGGCTGCCAGACGACCTCTTCTTTGGTCAGATGCTGCAATAGCTCGGCCATGACCATGCCGCTGCCGGCCAGGCTGCTGCCGACCTCGACCACGTCATCCAGGATAAACTCTTCTGCCGCCCGCACTTCCTGGGCCTTTTCTTCCGTCATCAACTGTAAGACTTCCGACTTACTGCGCGGCGATAACTGGGGCGTATACTCCAAAACCTTATCCGGCTCGATGCGCGAACCATCGGACACGGTCACCACGGCATAGTTGGCCGGGGTCAGCCGCTTGTCGCGCAGCACCAGTGTGGCCAGTTTGGCCGGGTCATACGGAACTTCCGGAATGATAGCCCGATCCACGCCGGCCAAAAAGGCCGTCATCAGCGAACTGAGGCCAGAGTTGACCCGGAACGTTTCCACGACGATGATCTGTTCCCGCGAGCCGGCCAGCGCCCGCAGTTCGTGAATAAAGGCCACGCCGCGCGCCAACCCGGTGCTGAAGCCGATGGTATAGTCGGTGCCGTAGATATTGTTGTGAATCGTCTTCGGGATGCCGATGATAGGCACACCCTTCCGACTGAGATAAGCGGCGTACTTCAGCATATCATCATCGCCGATGACGATCAAAGCTTTATACTCCAGCCGCTCGACCACCTCGATGATATGGTCGGTCATGTCCTGTGTGTCCACATCCGGCTGCCACATGACTTCAGGGATGAATTTCTTCGGCGTCTTTTTGGGGTTGATCCGCGACGAATGCAAAAAGGAGCCGGGCGTGCGGTCGATGGGGCGGACGCGAGACTTGCTCAACTCGATAAAGTGATCGCCATAAGTCGTGGGATCGTGATAATCGTATTGGATCAAGCCTGCCCAGCCTTTGCGCACACCAATCGGCTCAAAGCCTTCGTCGATAACACGGTAGACCAGACTCTTGAGGCACACGTTCAGGCCGGGCACATCGCCCCCGCCGGTTAAGATAGCTACTCTCTTGCTCATGGTCGTTTAGCTCCTTATCTCCAATTACCAGCCTACCGCCACGAAAGCATGCGTTCGTCGACGCCGTTGTAGGTCAGGGTCAAGCCGTCCAGGGCTCCGTTCGAGAACATCGGTCGCTGGTCAGACCCATCGGCGTTCATGATCCAGATTTCCCATTGGCCCTGCCGGTCGGTCACAAAGGCAATCTGGCTGCCGTCCGGCGACCAGGTGGGCGCGGCATTGTTCCACCAGGGATTCGCCTGGGGCACGAAGCGCTGTTTGCCATACACTTCTTCGCTGACCAGCTCTATTTTGTCGGCCAGGGCCGGCAGCGGCATGGTGGTCAGGCGGCGGCGGTCGCTGCCGTCGATATTCATCGTATGCACTTCCCAATGCCCATCCTGCCAATACGAGACTGCAATCCGCTGTCCATCCGGCGAGATAACCGGCGTATGATCCCGGAAGTCGGTCGTGATCGGCTGGTCGATTTGGGCGCTCACGTTATTCAGCGCGATACCCCGATTGCCGCGATAGATGACCAGGCCGGCCTGGCTGGGATGGCCGGAGGGACCGTAGCTGTGGCGTTCGGTCAGCAGGTCGGTGAACTCAGCCGTGGTCAGGTTGAGTTGTTTGAGAGTCCAGAAGGCATCGGCCGGGATGGTATACTCCAGAATGCCGTTTTCGACCTCGATCTTTCTCGCATTGGACGGGATGCTAATGGTGTCATCATCCTGCGCGGCCTGGGCCAGGTTTTTGCGAATCTCTTCTTCGTCCAGGCGACCGCCGTTTTGCCAGCTAAAGGTCAAGGCAGCGCCGTCGGCGGACCAGGTGGGCGATTTCATCTTGCGCCAGCCGTGGGTCCAGGCCTGTTCGTTGGAGCCATCGACCTTAATCGTAAACAGCTCATAGCGCGGCTCCCAACGGGTAAAGGCAATCTGGCTGCCATCAGGTGAAAGCTGCGGGTCGAGGCCGTTGGTGATCCGGCCCAGGCCCGTGCCGTCGGCCTTGATCAGGTAGATGTCACCGCCGCTGACGGTTTGGAAGACCAGTTGGCCGGCCCCATTATTAGAAACCGGGGTTACGCCGCCGGCCGGAGCCGCGGCCGAGCCCGTCTGGGCGACATTGGTGGCTGGTGTTCCGGCGGTTGCCAGGGGCAGGTCGATGCTTTCGACCCGCCAGCGGCCATCATACCGGCCGGTATAAACGGCGATCTCGCGATTGTCGGGTTGCAACATGGCTTTGACCTGATAGGTCACATCACTGACCCAATCGGCCTCGATGATTTCAAAGCCGGTGACCGGCGGTGACTGCAATTCGGCGACGACATCATCGGTTACGGTATCGAGCCGGTAGAAATTGAGTACGGCGGCCAGTTCAGGCCGGGTGAGTGTGATCAGAAAACTTCGAGCCGCCGCCCGGGCCAGCAGGGTGTTCAAGTCTTCCTGGGCCTGAACCGGGACAGCGCCCGCCGGCCACAGGTTGAACAGCAGACCGGTGATCAAAGCTAGGTAAAGTAGCGTTTTTTGCTTCATTAGTATCGCTTCCTTTTGGGGTATTCGTTTATCGATCAGGTGACCGTTCGTTTGTCATACATCGTCTGAACGACCCGGTCAATAACCAACACCCTCTATAATTCCGGACTGATTTCGATGTCGACAAAGGTGGTCATGCCCCAGCGCAGCGGCGAGGTGTCACCCTTGGTGATGTCGATCACGACCGTGTAAGTCACATCGCCGGCCTTGGTCTCTGATTTGGGTGTGACACGAACCACTTCGCCCTCAAATTCCCGGTCGGGTAGGGCATCGACGCTGATCTGGACCTTGGCCCCTGGTTGAACCTGAACCACGTCGATCTCGGTCAGGTCGTCCGTTTCGATCTGCCAGCGGCTTGTATTGCCAACTGCCATGGCCAGGGCGCCGGGCTGGACGATCTCGCCGGGATTGATGGGGATGATGCCTACCACGCCCTCGAAGGGTGCGGTCAACTGGGTTTGAGCCACGACGGCCTGCGCCGAGGCCATCCCGGCTTCAGCGGTTTTAATATCGCTCTCGGCCGTCTGCACTCCCGCTTCGGCTTCCGCGACCTGGGCCTCGGAAATTGCGATCTCTTCGGGCGTGGAGCCGTCGACCACATTGGCCAGGACAGCGGCGGCTCTTTGAACCTCGGCCTGGGCCTGAGCGATTTCTTCAGGCGAAGCGCCGGCCAGTACCCGGGCCAGGCTGGCCTGGGCTTCGTTGGCTTGAGCGCGCGACACGGCGACCTCTTCGTCGGTCGCCCCGTTGAGGACTTTCTCGTACTCGGCCTGGGCCCGTTCGAATTCGAGCGTCGATTGCTGTAAAGCGACACCAAAGGGTTCGGCTTGATCAGGCTCGCCAAAGACGTTCTCATCGTAATCGGCCTGGGCCAGGCGAACGTCGGCTTCGGCCTGGAGCAGTTGTGACGCGGCAGCCTTGACGTCCTCGTCACGAGAGCCGGCCAGGACCTGGGCCAACTGGGCCTGAGCGGTGGCGACCCGGGCTTCGGCTTCGCCAATCTCTTCGGGAGTGGCTCCGACCACCTGGTCGGCCAGGAAGGCTTCAGCTCTGGCGACATCGGCTTCGGCCTGGTCGATCTCGGCCTGGGTGGGTCCGGCCTCGACCTGGGCCAACTGGGCTTGGGCTCGGGCCAAAGCGGCCTGGGCCTGGGCTAACCCGGCCTCGGCTCGGGCCACAGCGGCTTCAGACTCGGCCATTTGGGCCTGTTGGGTAGTGTCGTTGAGGCGAGCCAGGAGTTGCCCCTCGGCGACGGTTTCGCCCTCTTCAACCTCAACGGAAACGACCTTGCCGCCGACTTCAAAAGCCAGGTTCGCTTCCTGAAGGGGTACGACGAAGGCTTCCGCCGAGACAACATTGGGCTGGCTTACGGCCACCGGAACGGGTTCGGGGGTTGGATCTTCGCCAAACCCACCACAGGCCGTCAACGCGCCTGCCAGCAGCACGCCTGCCAGCAGCACGCCAACAAATAACAACACAATTTGTTTCTGTTTCATTATAATAATCTCCTTGACCTCAAGTGACCTGTTGAAAATTCGGAAATGCCAACCGGGCGCAAGATGATGGGTTAAGGCCATTTCCGTATTTCAAGCTCGATGGTAAGGCCGACAGGGCCCGGTCGGCCAATTCTTGATTTTGGACAACCTTTGTCACACTATACGACGTGTGCTGCAGAAAGTTTCACTAACGAGCTAACTAAGGGCTTAGGATTAAATAACTTCTCTATTTGCAGGCAAATAAGCTGGATATTTTGACTTCATTTGAGGAAGTTATTTAATTCTCATCCTAAGGTGGATGAACCGGTTGGGCCTGGTAGAAGTGAGGGGCGATTTTCCTGAGTGAAAACCCTGCCAGCCCTTTATCGCCAGTCTAAGCATAAGACGAATCTTAACTTTGTCAACTCGATCCGATATGTTTGGTCAACCGGCTGGGCGACCCCTCATTACCCCCGACCCTTACGTTTATTATATCAGCCCGACTGATGGGGGTCATCCATCAAAAGTTGTATTTGAATTACAACCAAGGGTGTATTGGCGTTTGATATTTCCCGAGGCGGGTTTATAATGGATGAATTGCACCAATTTATGAAGGAGATAACGTATGCCTCTGACCTACTCAAATTATCTAAAACTGGACCAGCTTTTATCCCTTCAGCAGCCGCTGTCCGACGAACCGGAACATGATGAGATGCTGTTCATTATCATTCACCAGGTCTATGAACTCTGGTTCAAGGAAATCCTGCACGAATTAGACTACGCCAACCGCCTGTTAGGCCAGAATGACGCCCCGCGTGCGCTGCACACCTTGAGACGGATTCGCACCATCTTCAAGACCCTGGTGGCGCAGATCGATATCCTGGAAACCATGACCCCACTCGAGTTTCTGTCCTTTCGAAATTATCTCGAGTCGGCCAGTGGATTTCAGTCGTTCCAATTTCGAGAGTTGGAGTTTGCCCTGGGCCTGAAGCGAAAACGAAGCCTGCTGCATTATCCCGAGGCCACCGAGGCCCGGCAGCGGCTGGAAGCGCGCTACGATCAGCCGGCGCTGTGGGATCACTTTTTGCAGTTTTTAGTGCGTGAAGGGTACGATGTGCCCTCGGATTTACTCAATCGCGATGTGACTCAGCCCATCCAGCCTTCGCCCGAACTCCAGCAGATCCTGGTCGAGATCTATCGCCAAAAGCCCTTGATCACCGAGTTGTGCGAAAACCTGGTGGATTTCGATGAAGGCTTTCAAGAGTGGCGCTATCGGCATGTCAAAATGGTTGAGCGCACCATCGGTGCCAAGCACGGCACCGGCGGCTCGGTGGGGGTTGATTACTTAAAAACGACGCTGTTCCAGCCCGTCTTTCCTGATTTGTGGGCCATCCGCACCCAATTATGAGCAGGACCGGGTCTGACTTGAATGACGAGTTTATTTGAGGTGTACCCGGTTCAATCAGGCGCTTCAGGGGAATGGTCGAACTCGTCCGAGGTAACGGCCCGGATACTAAATAGAACGAGCGAGATCACGCCCCAGGTCAAACCAACGATGACTCCGGCATCGACGATGCCCCGCCAGGGCTGATCCAGGAAATGGACCAGAACGATCAGGATGATAATGCCAATCGTCAATGAAAGCATCGCTATTTTGAGCCGCCGGGTGGCGTGAAAATAACCGATGCAAAACAATGGCCCCAGTAAAACGTGCAGCAGCCGGGGATTTTCCTTCAAATATCTGGCCCGGGCCACGACGCGCGGCGAAAACCCTTTTTGAAAGCCGCGATAGCCCTCCAGATAGGCCATCAGACCCGTATTCAGGACCAGAACCAGCCAATGATGCCAGAACAACGTGATCGAAAACGCCGCGAGCGTGATGGGAATCAAACGCAAGATGGCATAACCAAGCAGCAGCACGACGCCGGCTAACCCCCAGATTGCGCCAACGTTTCCAATCATTTGAATTCCTGACCTCAAAGGCGTATCCGCTGGAGATTAGAGATTGGAGATTAGGTTACTTTAATCTCCAATCCCCAATCCCCAATCTCTGAAAATACGAATTTGTTTCTGGACGAGTCCTAAGTCGAGGATTATAGGGTATCCTTAAATCTCTCGCAATTAGCTTACAAGGTCATGGCGATTTGACTCCGCTGCATAGATGAGTACATTTTATCAAAGATAAAATGCGTTCCGATGACCGACTCTCCACCAACGAAACTGAATTAGCCTGGCCTCGGGGCCTCTCGGCGCTGCTCGTGATGGGCAAACGCCAGGGGACCAAGCGCGAGAACAAGCAGTTGTGGGCGCGGGTGGCTTTAAGCGCCGCCTTGTGGTACAGCGCGCCCGATCCAAAGCCTTACATTCTCTTCGTGGCCGCCGATGTCCACGGGCCGTGGCGCACGCCCGACGCCGAGGTGGTCAAGACCCTGCTGGTTGATACCTATAAGATCTCGGCCGATTACGTGATGCTGCGGCCGGTTTCCAATTGCACCCTGGTCGAGGTGCGGGCGGTCCGAGTCCTGAGCAAAATTTATCGACTGAGTCATGTTTTTGCGATCACTCACCTCTACCATGCCGCCCGCTCTCAACATTACTTTGACGAGGTCGTGCCAAACGCCTCGGTAATTCCGGTCCACCCCGAAATTTTGACCGAAATCACGTTGCCCGATGAGCATGCTCACCTGTTTGCTGAACTGCCTCCGCTTATAGCCGCCTCGATGCCATCCCGGTTCGATTTGTTTCGGGAACACCTCATCGAGTTTCTGATGACCTATACCCATGCCCTGGATTCCCATGGCCGTTTCGAACGCAGCATCGCCCGACTCCTTCGCCGGAGCACGTTGCGCTAGATCCCCACGCAGCCAACCGAGCGTTCAAAATCAGGTGATCGGATGTGACTATTGGGTCAGGGTCGGGGCTATTAGTGTCCTATTGACACGCTAATGGGCGTATGATAAAGTGACACTTGAGGTTTTCATCGCAACGCAATCGAGCGTGGTATGCAGCTTGAGGATGCCGATCAAATCACGGGAGACGAAGTGACAATGAGCAATGATCGCCAGACGGAACCGGCTCAATCGGAAAGCGATGAAGGGTTCCGCGCTTTATTGTCGACGACATTCGATGCAGTCGTGATAACGGATCAAGGCGCCATCATCGAGGCCAATGAGCAGTTCACCCACATGGTTGGCCGCGACCTCAGCGAAGTCATTGATAAGAATCTCCTGGATTTTATCTGCCCCGAATGGCGGGACCTCGTCTCACAGCACGATTTTGCCCAAACAGACCAATCATATCAGGCCAGATATTGCCGGCAAGATGGCTCAACCTTTTGGGTTCAAGTCTCTGGCAAGCCGCTGGCCTATCAGGGCCGCACCGTTACGCTCATAGCCATTCGAGATATCACCGGCCGCCGGGACCTGGAGCAGCAGCTTCAAGCCTCGTTGGCCCATCGCGCCCGGCAGGTGCAGACCAGCACCGAAGTGGCCCAGGAAATCTCGGCTGCCCCGGCCCTGGATGAACTGTTCCACCGGGTTGTCAACCTGGTTCGAGACCGTTTCGGCTATTATCATGTCCACCTTTATACCGTCGAACAGAAGATGCTGCTTTTGCAGGCCGGCACCGGCGAGGCCGGGCGTCAAATGCAGGCAGCCGGCTACAAAATCTCCCCGCTGGTTGAAAAGAGTGTGATCGCCCGGGCTGCCCGCCACGGGGAACCGGTGCTGATCGCCGATGTCGTTCAAGAACCGGCCTGGTTGGCCCATCCGCTTCTACCTGATACAAAATCGGAATTGGCCGTGCCAATCAAATTGGGCCCGGAAGTGCTGGGGGTTTTGGATGTCCAAAGTGATCAGGTCGATGGCTTGAACGCCGAGGACCGGCTGCTGCTGGAGGGCCTGTGCGGCCAGATTGCCGTCGCTATTAACACCCGGCGCACCGAAACCGAACGCCAGCAGGTCGAGGCAGCTTTGCTCGAAAGCGAAAAGCGACATCGCCTGCTGCTGGCCTCATCACCCGACCCGATTGTGATGTATGATCAGGAAGGGCGCACCGCGTATGTCAACCCGGCCTTTACCCAAACCTTTGGCTGGCTGCCCGGCGAGGTGCTTGGCCGGCCCCTCGATTTTGTGCCCGCCGACAAAAAAGCGGAACAACGAGAGGTCACCCGCCGTATCTTCGAGGAAGGCAAGATGCCGGCTTTCGAAACGAAACGGTTGACCAAAAATGGTGAAGTCCTGGATGTTTCGATTGGTGGGGCGCTCTTTCATGGTAAAGATGGCGCCCTGGCCGGCAGCTTCGTGATTCTGCGCGATGTCAGCGAGCGCAAACGCTCCGAAGAGGCCCTGCGCGAGAGTGAGCAGAAGTATCGCCAATTGGTTGAAAGCGCCAACAGTATCATCCTGGAATGGGATGCGGTGGGTACGGTGACGTTCCTCAACCGGTTTGGGCAACGCTTCTTTGGGTTTGAAGAGACTGAGATTGTCGGACATAACGTGGTGGGCACCATCGTGCCGGAGACCGAGTCCTCAGGGCGCGATCTGCAGGCCATGATTGACGACATGTGTTTGCACCCCGAACGGTATGAAAAGAACGAGAACGAGAACATCAAGAAAAACGGTGAGCGAGTCTGGGTTTCCTGGGCTAACAAAGCCCTGATCGGGGCTGACGGCAAACCGCTGGGCGTGTTGAGCATCGGTAACGATGTCACCGCCCGCCGGCGCGCCGAGGCAGAACTACGCCTGCAAAACGAATATCTGGCCGCCCTGCACGAGACAACCCTGGGGTTGATCAGCCGGCTCGAGTTGAGCGATTTACTCGAAACGCTCATCGCCCGGGCCGGGCAGTTGCTGGGCACTGCCCATGGTAATATCTATCTGGTCGAGCCCGATGGCGCCGGCGGCGCCGTCCTGGAACGGAAACTGGGCATTGGGGTCTACAGCCAGTTGATCGGCTCCCGGTTGAGAGCGGGCGAGGGTCTGGCCGGCAAGGTCTGGCAAACGGATGAACCCCTGGCGGTCGATGATTACGATGTCTGGCCTGACCGATCACCAACATTCCAATACAATGTCGTGCGAGCCCTGATGGGCGTACCGCTCAAATCGAGTTCGCAGGTCGTGGGCGTGCTCAGTATCGCCCATGGCCCCGAGACCGATCAGACATTTGGCGATAAGGAGGTCGAATTACTGACCCGCTTTGGCCAGTTGGCTTCGCTGGCTTTGGACAATGCGCGGCTGTATACGTCGGCGCAGCAAGCCAAAGAGACGGCTGAAAAAGCCAACCGGGCCAAGAGCGTGTTCTTGGCCAGCATGAGCCACGAACTCCGCACACCCCTAAACGCCATCATCGGCTACAGTGAGATGCTGACCGAAGAGGCGCAGGATCTGGGACAAGGTGATTTTGTGTCTGATCTTGACAAGATCCAGGCGGCCGGCAAACATCTGCTGTCCCTCATTAACGATATTCTCGATCTCTCGAAAATCGAGGCGGGCAGGGTCCAACTCTATCTCGAAAGCTTTGACATCGCCAGCCTGATCGAGGATGTGGTCAATACCACCGGCCCTCTGATCGAAAAGAATGGCAACACCCTCGAAATCCAATGCCCGCCTGATATCGGGTTGATGCTGGCCGACTTACTTAAGGTCCGGCAGACGCTGCTCAATCTTTTGAGCAATGCCAGCAAGTTCACCGAGCAAGGCACGATTACGATCAAGGTGGATCGCCAGATGGCAACCGGTAAGGATTGGATTACGTTCAGTGTAAGCGATACCGGCATCGGCATCGCGCCGGAGCAAATCGACAAACTTTTCCAGCCATTTACCCAGGCTGACTCCTCCACCTCCCGAAAATACGGCGGCACCGGCCTGGGGCTGGCTATTACCCGGCGTTTCTGCGAAATGATGGGCGGAACCATCACCGTGACCAGCGAGTCGCAGCAGGGGGCGATCTTCACCGTTCGCCTGCCGGCTGAAATCAAAGAGCAAGATGTGGCGGGCAACCAGAACGGCGAGATTCTGATCGGCTATAATGAAGACGACGACCCGGTCGATGGATCGCCATCCGTCGCCAAAGCAGCGGACGGGCGCGAGCGAGCCGGCTCACCCCTCCCGGACGCAAGCAACCCGCAAGATAGCCCCGGCGCCCAGCCTCAAAAGCCCTACACCGTGCTCGTGATCGATGACGATGCCAGTGTACACAGCCTGATGCAGCGCTTTCTAACCAAAGCCGGCTTTCAGGTGATCACTGCTTCAAGCGGTGAGGAAGGCATACAGCTTGCGCGAGAGGCCCGGCCTGACGTGATTACCCTGGACGTGTTGTTGCCCAGGATGGATGGCTGGGCCGTTTTGACCAGCTTGAAAACCGATCCCGATCTGGCCGGCATCCCGGTCATTTTGCTGACCATCACCGATAGTCAGGATATGGGCTATGCCTTGGGCGCGGTCGACTATATTAGCAAACCCATCGATCGTGATCAGCTCGTTGCCATTCTGGAAAAACATCGGGGTTCTGGTAAACCCCTCCAGGTGCTGGTTGTTGAAGACAACGACGAATCGCGTCAGATTCTGCGCCGCATGCTGGAAAAAGAGGATTGGGCTGTCAGCGAGGCTGAAAACGGACAGGTAGCTCTGGATCGAGTCGCCGAGCAGCCGCCTGATTTGATTCTGCTGGACTTGATGATGCCCGAAATGGACGGCTTCGAGTTCGTGACTCATCTACGCCAGACCAAGGCCTGGCGTTCGATCCCCATTGTCGTCATTACAGCCAAAGATCTGACCGCCGAAGAGCGTGCTCAACTGAATACGACCGTCGCCCGCATCCTCCAAAAAGGGGCTTACAGCCGTGAAGAACTCCTGGCCCAGGTTGCCGAATTGGTTTCGGCCGGCGTCGGCCAGAATGTGCTGTTCAGCGGCTAAGCCTGCCTCATATGGATGAACCCCGCCTTTAGATTTGGCAAGATCAAGACCCGGAAAAGACTCGCCGTATCGCCTCCACGATCAAGCGATGCTCGGTGGCGTGGATGCGGCTTTCCAGGTCAGATAGAGAATCCGTGGCTTCGATGGGGACTTTGGCGGTGACAATCACCGGGCCGGCGTCGATCTCGGGGATGACCCGGTGAACCATGACGCCGGTGTGTTCGATCTGGCCCTGCTGAAAGGCCTGGTAAGCGCGCTCGATGGCGTGAGTGCCGGGAAACTGGCCGGGCAAGGCCGGATGGAGGTTGATCACCCGGTCGGGAAAATGATCTAAAAAGGCCGGGCTGAGGATGAGCATCCAGCCGGCCAGCACGACCAGGTCCGGCTCATAGGCCGCGATCAGTTCGGCCAGATCGGCCTCATAATCCGACCGCAAGTGGCCGCTCTTCTGATATGGATCAAGAGGAAAATAGAGTGTCGGCACACCCGCTCGCTCGGCCCGAAGCAGGCCATAGGCCTCAGGTCGA